>Ga0265297_10012597_pt1 | contig 10114 bp, 5 predicted proteins | sample Munlanlwell13791_FD_192502 | JGI IMG/M metagenome (GOLD analysis project Ga0265297, IMG submission 192502) | Leachate microbial communities from a municipal landfill in Southern Ontario, Canada - Leachate well 137-91 | ecosystem: Engineered > Solid waste > Landfill > Unclassified | place...
CCTCTCCCGCAAGATCACCGTCGACGTGAAAGGCGAAATCCTCGAGCTCAAGAACACGATCAACACCATGGTCGATCAGCTCAACGCATTCGCCTCCGAAGTGACGCGCGTCGCACGTGAGGTCGGCACCGAAGGCCGCCTCGGCGGCCAGGCGCAAGTGCTCGGCGTCGCCGGAACGTGGAAGGATCTGACCGACAGCGTCAATTTCATGGCCAGCAACCTGACGGGCCAGGTTCGCAACATCGCCGAGGTCACTACAGCTGTGGCGCGCGGCGATCTCTCCCGCAAGATCACCGTCGACGTGAAAGGCGAAATCCTCGAGCTCAAGAACACGATCAACACCATGGTCGATCAGCTCAACGCATTCGCCTCCGAAGTGACGCGCGTCGCGCGCGAGGTCGGAACGGAAGGCCGGCTCGGCGGCCAGGCGCAAGTGTCGGGCGTCGCCGGCACCTGGAAGGACCTGACCGACAGCGTCAATTTCATGGCGAGCAATCTGACAGCTCAGGTCCGCAACATAGCCGAGGTCGCGACGGCGATCGCCAATGGCGATCTCTCGAGAAAGATCGCCGTCGACGTCCGGGGCGAGATGTTGCTCCTCAAGGACACGCTGAACACGATGATCGAGCAGCTTCGCTCATTCGCTGCGGAAGTGACGCGCGTCGCCCGTCAGGTCGCGACCGAGGGACGATTGGGCGTTGAGGCGGACGTCCCCGGCGTCGCCGGCACCTGGAAGGACTTGACCGACAGCGTCAATCTTCTCGCCGCCAATTTGACGATCCAGGTTCGCAATGTCGCGGAGGTAACGACGGCCGTCGCGCGCGGCGATCTGTCGAAGAAAATCACCGTCGACGTGAAGGGAGAGGTGCTGGAGCTCAAGAACACGATCAATACGATGGTCGATCAGCTCAACGCCTTCGCCTCCGAAGTGACGCGCGTCGCGCGCGAGGTCGGCACGGAGGGCCTGCTCGGCGGTCAGGCGACTGTGCCGGGCGTCGCGGGCACTTGGCAGGACCTTACCGACACGGTGAATGTGATGGCCGCCAATCTGACGGAGCAGGTGCGCGGCATCGCCAAGGTCGTGACCGCGGTCGCGAATGGCGATCTCGAGCAGAGCATGACGGTGAAATCCAAGGGCGAAGTAGCGGCCTTGGCCGATACGATCAACAGCATGACGAACACGCTCGCGATTTTCGCGGATCAGGTCACGACCGTCGCGCACGAAGTCGGAGTCGAGGGCCGACTAGGCGGGCAGGCCAATGTGCCGGGAGCGGCCGGGACGTGGAAGGATCTGACCGGAAACGTGAACCTTCTCGCCGCCAATCTGACGACGCAAGTTCGCGCCATCGCGGAAGTCGCGACGGCCGTCACCAAAGGCGATTTGACGCGATCCATTCGCGTCAACGCGCGCGGAGAAGTGGCCGAGCTCAAAGACAATATCAACACGATGATCGAGAACCTGCGTCTCACCACGACGCGCAACATGGAACAGGACTGGCTCAAGACCAACCTCGCACGGCTCACCAATATTCTGCAGGGTCAGCGCGATCTGACGATCGTCGGCCGCGGTCTCCTTTCAGAATTGGCGCCGCTCGTCGGCGCTCAGTGCGGCTCCGCCTATCTCCTGGATTCTTCTTCCTCGAGTCTCGTCATGTTGGCCGCATATGCCTATGACGACGCGGACGGGCCTCCGGAGCGGCTCAGGATCGGGCAAGGCCTCATCGGACAATGCGCCATGGACGGTCGCCGGCTGTTGCTGACGAACTCTCCTGCCGTGGGAGCTCGGATCAGCGTCGGCACGTTGAAGATGGATCCGCGGAGCGTCATCGTCTTGCCGATTCTTTTTGAAGGCCGTGTGAAGGCCGTCATCGAGCTTTCGTCCGTAACGGACTTCACCGATCTTCAGCTCGCGTTCCTCGATCAGCTCTCGACCGATATCGGAATCGTGCTCAACAGCATCGAGGTCACTATGCAGACGCAGAAGTTGCTCGAGCAATCGCAACGGCTCGCCGCCGAGCTCCAGACACAGCAGAAGGAGCTTCAGCAGACGAACGAGCAATTGCAGCAGAAGGCGCAGGAGCTAGCTTTGGCGTCGAGATACAAATCGGAATTTCTCGCCAATATGTCGCACGAGCTGCGGACACCGCTCAACAGCGTTCTCATTCTCGGCCGGCAGCTCGCGGCGAACTCAGACGGCAACCTCGGCTCGAAGCAAGTCGAGTTCGCTCGCACGATACACGAGGCGGGAACCGATCTATTGAACCTCATCAACGATATCCTCGATCTCTCCAAGGTCGAGTCGCGAACCGTGTCGGTGGACATCGACGAGGTGCTGTTCAGCGAATTCTGCGAGATCGTCGTGCGTCCGTTCCGTCATGAGGCGGAAATTCGCCGCCTGTCGTTCGACGTGAACCTCGATCCGACTCTCGATCCCATCATCGCCACCGATTCGAAACGGCTTCAGCAGGTCCTCAAGAACCTGCTTTCCAACGCATTCAAATTCACGGAGCGAGGCGGCGTAAGGTTCACGATCGCGAAGGCGCTTTCGGGCTGGACGCCCGATCATCCGATGCTCGGCCAGGCGCAATCGGTCGTGGCGTTCGAGGTCGCGGACACCGGGACCGGCATTCCGATCGAAAAGCAGAAGATCATTTTTGAAGCCTTTCAGCAGGCTGACGCCAGCACGAGCCGGAAATATGGCGGCACCGGATTGGGCCTCGCGATCAGTCGAGAATTGTCGAATCTGCTCGGCGGCGAGCTCGCGTTGCGAAGCGAACCGGGGATCGGCAGCATATTCACGCTCTACCTGCCGCTGCAATACATCGGACCATTCGGCGGACAGGGGGCGCGGACAAAATCGATCTCTTGCGCATCGCTCGAGAAAAGACCCCTCGCGAAGACGCCGGTCGAGCACGACGTCGTCGAGCGCACAGCCGTCGAAGTCGATCAGAACCTGGCCGGAAAGAAGGCGCTGCTGGTCGACGACGACGTCCGAAATATTTTCGCCTTGAGCAGCTTTCTCGAGGATTGCGGCATGAGCGTGCTGACGGCGAGGACAGGACAAGAGGCGATCGATCTGCTCCATGTGCACGAGGACGTCGCCATCGTGCTCATGGACGTAATGATGCCGGAAATGGACGGCTACGAGACGATGGCGTGCATCCGCAACGATTCTGCCCTGAGCCACTTACCGATCTTGGCGATAACCGCTCAGGCGATGAAAGGCGACAAGGAGAAGTGTCTCGAAGCAGGCGCTTCGGACTATCTGGCGAAACCAATAGACACGGTGCAGCTCCTGACCGCCCTTCGGTCCTGGCTGCATTCTCGCGAGGACCAGCCATGAACGACAAGTCTCCAGTCAATATTCTCCTCGTGGACGACCAGCCCTCGAAACTCCTCACTTATGAGGTCATTCTCGAAGAGCTCGGCGAGAATTTGATCAAGGTGGCGTCGGGACGCGATGCGCTCGAATGTCTGCTGCGGCAGGATATCGCCATCATGCTCGTCGATGTCGTCATGCCGGAACTCGACGGGTTCGAGCTCGCCGCGATAGTCCGTGCTCACCCTCGATTCCGGAAAACGGCGATGATTTTCGTCTCCGCCTTGGCGCAGACCGTATCGGATCGCCTGAAAGGCTACGAGCAGGGCGCCGTGGACTATCTGCCCGTGCCCGTCGTGCCGGAGCTTCTGCGCGCCAAGGTGCGCCTATTCGCCGATCTCTATCGAAAGACCAGGCAGCTCGAATTGTTCAACGCGGAACTGGAGCATCGCGTCGCTGAACGTACGAGCGAGCTGGCGCGGGCCAACGCCGAGTTGGAGGAAAGGGTCGAGAAGCGCACGCGCGAGCGGGAAAACGCCCTGGCTCAAGTCTATAAGATGCAGAAGCTCGAGAGCCTAGGCCAGCTGACCGGCGGCGTCGCGCATGACTTCAATAATCTTCTGACGACGATGATCATCAATATCGAGCTTCTATCGAAGAGGCACAGCGACGACCCGACGTCGCGACGTCTGATTGAAAGCGCGTTTCAGAGCGCGACGCGCGGCGCCGATCTCGTGAGGCGCATGCTCGCTTTCGCGAGACGGCAGGAGCTCGTTCCAGAGATTTTCGACGTGGGGAAATTGATCGTCGGAATGGCGAATATGTTGAAGACCTCTCTCGGTCCAAATATCCGCCTCCGCTTGGAGCTCGGATCGATCCCTTGCTTAATTCGCGCCGACCCCGGCCAATTGGAGCTCGCCATTCTCAACCTCGCCTTGAACGCCAAGGACGCTATGCCGCGAGGCGGTGAACTTGCGATCGAATTGCAGACGGCTCGAATGAAAATGGTGGCGGCAGACCCATCGGGCGACGCCGACGAGGGAATCTGCATCGTCGTGCGCGACACGGGAGAAGGCATGGATGAAGCGACGCTCAGCCGCGCGGCCGAACCGTTTTTCACGACAAAAGGCGTCGGCCAGGGTACGGGCCTCGGCCTTTCAATGGTTCACGGCTTCGTCTCACAATCGAATGGGCGGATTCGCATTTCGAGCCAGCCGAGCCGAGGAACGACGGTCGAGCTCTATTTCGCGCTCGCCGAGCGCGAGGAGCCGACCGAGCCCACATCGATGACACAGGCCGCGTCCGTCGCCGAGAGATCGAGAACGATCTTGCTCGTCGACGACGACGCACTTGTTGCAGAGAGCGTCTCGAAAATGCTCGCGAGTCTCGGCCACTGCATTCATATCGCCATTTCGGGCGCGGACGCCTTGGAGCTCGTGCGCAGCCGGGCGGAGATCGAGCTCGTGCTGACAGACCAAGCGATGCCCGAGATGACAGGTGTCGAGCTCGCGGCGTCGATCTACGAGATCAAGCCGAGCTTGCCGGTCGTTCTCGGAACGGGCTGCGCGCCGGCGTCAGTCGAGAATGAGCGGCGCCTGCCTCTCCTCTCGAAGCCGTACCGCGAAAATGATCTGCGACGATTGATCGCGTCGATTACCTCTGCGGATTCGCCCCCATAGGCGCTAAAATAACAGTTGGACTGAACGGCTTCGCGGTAGCGCTGCGCGATCCGGGTGGCGCTTGAATAGAGGGTATCTTCGGGGCGTCCACTCCATCAGAACCCGTTGCGGTGCGCCACTTTCCCGCTTCTCGAACGCCCAACCGCTTCCACAGCAGCGGCGAGCGCTGGGTCTGGCGCCTTCGGGTCGTTGATGCCGCGCAGGAGAACGCCGTCGCCGATTCTTCGAATTTCGCGGAATTCGCCAGCGCATTTCACGGGGTCAATGATTATGAGTTCCCCACGTCGATCGACGTGCGCCAGACTCCGTGCGTAGCACACTGCAATATCAGCGTTTCATGGCTGCTTTGGTTCGGCCGGCCGGCGTTTCCTCATCCTGGGTGGCGACCAGACGCTCCGCTTCGGCCCATGACTCGACGGCGGGCATCGAGCCGGGTAGCGGCCGGCCGGCCGACTCGCGCAAGAACGCGACGGCCACGGCGCCGACGACAGCGGCGCCAACCAGGTACCAAGCCGGGGCCAGGCTGTTGCCCGTGGCCTGCAGCAGCGACTCGGTGACGAGCGGCGACGTGCCGCCGAACACCGCGACGGCGATATTATAGCTGATGCCCATCGAGCCGTAGCGAACGGCCGTGGGGAATTGCGCGGGCAACGCCGAAGCGAGCGTGGGGACCATCAACGCGACCGGCACAGCCATAACGGCCAGGCCCGCCAGCGTCGACCAGAGGTGGCCGAGAGCCAGCAGCAGGAACGCCGGGACGGCGAGCACGGCGAGCGCGGCGGCGCCGATCCAGAGCACCGGACGGCGGCCGATCCGATCGGACAGCTGGCCGGCGAGCGGCAGGGACGCCGACATCAGCACGAGCACCGGGATGGTGAGCAGCGTGCCATGTACGGCGTCGTACCCGAGCCTGTCGGTGAGGTAGGTCGGCAAGTAAGATGTCAAGGCGTAGCCCGCGGTGTTCGCGGCGGCGACGACGACCATTGCGACGACGATCGGCTTCCACTGCGCGCGCAGGGTGTCCTCCGGGCGGGCAGGTAGTGTCTTGGCCACATTCTCCACGATCTCGGCGGCTTTGCGCTGCGCCAGGAACGCCGGGGTCTCCTCGATGCGGAGGCGAAACCAGATGGCGACGGCTCCGAGCGGGCCGGCGACGAGGAACGGGATGCGCCACCCGCCGTCGAGCAGGGCCCGCTCGCCCAGCGTCAGCTGCAGCACGGACACGACGGCGGCGCCGACGGCGAAACCCATGTAAGAGCCGACGTCGAGAAAGGACGCGCAGAAGCCGCGGCGGCGATCCGGGGCGTGCTCGGACACAAAGGTGGTCACGCCGGCGTACTCGCCGCCGGTCGAAAAGCCCTGCAGCAGCTTGAGCGCGACGAGCAGCACGGGGGCCGCGGAGCCGATCTGCGCGAACGTCGGCAGCAGGCCGATGGCGAACGTGGAGGCCGCCATGAGCGCCAGGGTGGCGGCCAGGACTTTCTGGCGGCCCACGCGGTCGCCGATCCAGCCGCAGACGAGGCCGCCGAGCGGGCGGACGATATACGTCGCGGCGAACACGCCGAGCGAGAACAATATCTGGACCCTTGCGGCGGCTTCGGGCAGGAAGACTGCTCCCATGGTGACGGCGAGATAGCCGTACACGCCGACGTCGTACCACTCCATAGTGTTTCCGACGACAGCGCCGCCGACCGCCCTCCGCAGCATCTGACGGTCGACGACGGAGACGTCCTCGATGCGCAGGCGGCGCGTTTGATGGTCCGAGACACTGCTCACGGTTCCTCCCGGCTTGGACAGACGGCCATCGCCGTTACCGAACGCCGGCCTTTCAACTTGCGACTTTCGAGCAAAATTGGGTTTTCCTCCGTCGAGAATGCGACCGAAACAGGATTGGCGCGCGACCGTTGCGACGCCCGCAGACCAGCTCGGGGAATTTCTTGTGTTCGCATCAGTCGTCGTAGTCGAATTCGGGCGCCCCACGGCCGGCGCGCGAGCGCCGTCGATCGCGAGGAATTTCAGTCGCGCCGCCGAGCGGGCCGCCTGTCCGCTCAGATCACAAGCGTCTCCCTCGCGCCGACGCGCGCAGACCAGCCGCCGGGACGGATGGAGGCGTCCCGCCGGACCGGCGGCGGCCGCAGCGCGTCGCGCAACTCGGCCTCGTCCTCGCCAGCGGCCTGTTCGCGAATGCTCGGCGGGCGGTTTCCGAGCCTCATCGCGGGGCGCTACTTTCTATTCGTTCGGCAGAGCTGCTTTCGCAGAGCGGCGATGCGGCGCTTATGCAATCTGAAACTGGCCTGAACCGCCGCGCTCGTCTGGCCTATTCCATGTCGGATAAGATTATCGGATATCATTCCACAGCCCCGGACTTGCGGGCGATCGGCGTCGTTTGGCTTTTTCCTGATGCAAATCGCCCCCCGCGAGACTTCCTCGGCGGGAAGGGCGGTCGCCGCAGACGAGATGAGACGACGCCGGGCGGCGCTGTCGAATATCGCGACATTCGCATCCATAAACGTTGCTTTGGCGCTCCACCGAAACGTTCTGTCATCCGGCGCGTCATTTCGGCGCTGGCATGGCGGAGGCGGCGCTGGATGTGGGCTCCCTCGATCTGCGCAGAGGAGGCGAGACCGGCGCTGACATCGAGCGCACGCGCTCGTCGAGCTCGTGAGAATGGGCCTATCCTACACGAACTGCGAAACTGCGCTCATCATCCAAGAGTAGACCCGAGGCGCTTCTACGTCCCAAAGCGACACGACATAGATGATTCGCGGCGGTCGCCCATCCGTGGCGAATCTTTCGAAGAACATAAGCATTGACGGCCGACATATGTCGACGTTCCGACTCTGTCGGAATCCGCCCTTTGATAAAATCATCATATCCTACACAACATATGCCCATTTTCTTAAAGTCGCCAAGCTCATCGCTCAACACGATTGGGACGATATTGTATGCGAGATATTCAATAAGTTTTGTTGGACACGATACATTATTTATCAATATATTATCTCTCAATATAAGTCCATAATCCATATTGCGAAGGATGTCGAATAGACGATCGCCGTCAGCCGTAGCGATAGTTATATTGCTATCAACGACGTTGATATCATTATCTGCGAATACGCGTGATATGTGTTCAACATCTGGAGTATATATATGAACAAAGCAATCAAATTTGACTATCTTTACTAACTCCGCTATTGCTTCTATGTTTTGCCACGGCTGGACGCCACCGATGTAAACAATATTTTGTCGCACACCTTCACGACTAGAATCATAGTTTCTCACATGCTCAGGCGACACGATATACGGCAATACAATCTGATTTGCTAAGCATTTATTATATTTTGTTCGAAAATGCGCACGCATGCGCTCGGACACGACGACCACACAGTCTGCTTCCCGAACAAAAAAATTCTCTATATTTGAGTATGTAACAGTATTATCGCTATCTAAATATTGCGTTTCCTCTGGAACTACTCCGTGGACATCTAGTATCAGCTTCCCTGCTCTTCTTGCGATATATCTCATAAATACGTCCGGAATTAGGCTATATATGCTATGAGCGTAGATCGATGCCGCTTTTGAAAAAATTTGCCGAACAATCTCCTCTGAAGCAGGGCCCTCACCGATCGTCAGCTGCCATCTATTTTCATTGATCATACGCAGCGCCGGAAAATGCGCTTTTCCGCTTATGTTCAAATAAAGGCGTGGAAGAAATGCAAAAAGACGATCAATATGCTCGACGCGCCTTTGCAGACCTTCCTGATTTGTTGCTTCGGTGAGATCATAGGAAATGACAAAGACGATACAGCTACGAGACAATAAGCTCGCGCGATCAAGCGCACGCAATGTGGCGCGCAGCATGGCGTTCGTAAATTCGGACGTGAATTCGGGGTCGAGAATATATCCGCTGAGATTGATGCTATCGATTTCTGCGGCGGTTTGCCGCCCCTCGACCCGGCCATACCGAATAAAATGCGCAAACGGCTCCATTCCGCTCGCTTTCACATCGGGATAGGTTTCGCGATACCAGCCGGGATCGAAAATACAATTCGGTCTACGCCCCAGCTCGCTGCCGTACAATACGTAATGCGTCAGCGGCTCGAGCCCCCCGAGGTCGCCATTCGACTTCGAATACCAAATTGGATCGAATAATGGATGCGGACGCCGCCCTTCATTGGCCCCCTTGCGGAGGTAGTGGCCCAGCGGCTCCTCTCCCGAGGCCTGGATATCGGGGTTGGCGCGAAGATACCAAAAAGGCTCGAACAAAGGATGGGGCTTGAACCCGCGCTTCCAGCCCTCATGGAGGTAATGCATCAGCGGATCGGTTCCGGACGGCAGCAAGTGCCCGTATTCAACAACATAGAACTGCGGATCGAATAAGGGATGCGGCCGACGCCCTTCCTTTCTTCCATGGGTCAAATAGTGGATCAGCGGCTCGACCTCGGCCTCGGCCACATCAGGGTATTGGAGGCGATATAAATTCGGGTCGAAAAGCCGGTGAGGCCGCCGCCCCTCATCCGAGCCATGCAGCAGATAATGTTTACGGGGCGGAATGCCAGACCGCGCGACATCCGGATTCGTCGAAAGATAATGGCTCACATCGAACAACGAGCTGATGCGATGTTCCGCCTTCGATGTTTTTATCCAAGAAATCAAGGACAACACAGACCCCATCTATTTGCAATCTATATGACTTTTCCATACAGATGCAATTATAACGCAATCTGTTTGTTGCTTTACTATTGTGTCTATCATCATCTTTAAAATATTAACATTTTACTGCGACGAAGTCATCTGCGTACAAATGCGCAATTGCGGTCGGTCGCCGACGCTGTTTATTTCCGACTTGTAAATGCATCATGTCAATTCGCGTAGGCATGAGTCCCAAACGAAATCGATTACACAAAAATAATACGCGTTTCGTTCGAGCGCTGGTGCGCCGGGCATAGCCAACTCTCTCGATGGGCCCGCGGAGAGACGCGGGATTGCACCGGTCGGTTGCGATTGCGACGAGACGTGTCCACCTGCGATGGCGGGCGTAGATTTCCGTAATACTTTTGGAGCGTTTGAATGATCAATTCCAGTCTTCTCTTGGTCTCACCGCCTGTGGAGGCCC
>Ga0265297_10012598_pt1 | contig 10113 bp, 12 predicted proteins | sample Munlanlwell13791_FD_192502 | JGI IMG/M metagenome (GOLD analysis project Ga0265297, IMG submission 192502) | Leachate microbial communities from a municipal landfill in Southern Ontario, Canada - Leachate well 137-91 | ecosystem: Engineered > Solid waste > Landfill > Unclassified | place...
AGTTTTTTCTCAAAATAATATGAGAGTTTCACCAGATTTGCCTTCTCCAACAGTTGCGGCTTCGTTTCAATCAAATTTTATCCATCCCTATCTACAAAGAAATTTTACCGCGAGAGAAGGGGCAAGGTTACAGTCGTTTCCAGATACTTTTGTTTTTTGTGGCAAAAGAACAACGATGTCTTGGGAAAAAAATTTATCACAGTATCAACAAATAGGTAACTCTGTTCCGCCGTTGCTTGCGGAGGAGATTGCTAAATCTATTCAAGAATATTTTAAAAGCTATGTTTAAAGAGTAAAATTATAGATCATTTTTTGGATAGGAGGTTGTATCAAATTAGTCTCAATTTATATGGAAAAAGAAAAAATAAAAGAAATAACAATTGAAGATTTAGTTAACGCCTATAACTTATTAGTTAGTGGCATCGAGGATAAGGCTATGAATCCATCTGCTGACGATGAGGCGAGGGCATATGGTGGCATCGTTAGGGCGGGAAAGGGATTGCTAGTAGAGAGTTTAGCTAAAAATATAGCCTTAATTGCCTGGAGAGAACTAGGCGGAGATCCAACTAGAATTTCTTTTATAAAGGAAATCATTAAGATACCAATTAAAAAAGATTACATAGAAAAAATAAAAAATCCGGATGTTAAAAAGTTTATAAAAAACAATGTCGATAAATATTTTTATAGGTTTAAAACAGATGTGCATGTGCATATTGACGACAAACTTGTTGCAGGTATAGAGTGTAAGGCCTACACGGAGAATGCAATGATGAAAAGAATAATGGTAGATTTTACTTTTTTGAAACAGGTCTTCCCAGATACGAAGGCAATACTCATTCAGCTTGAAAGCCAATTGGGTGGAGATTATTCTGATACAAAAAAGGGAACGACTTATGGTAGCTTCCCAACTCATACCATTATGTCTTACTTCGATGTCGATCTAAACATTATAACCTTACTTGAAGGAGAGAGAAAGGTTGATGAACCAATTCATAAACAGGATTATTTCAAAAATTTAGAAAAAAGTTCCTTGGATAAAGCTGTGAATATAGTAAAAGAGATGCTGGTCGATTATCTAAAATAATAATGAATTTATGCAAGAAGGGGAGGTCGGAGCTATTTTAAATAATAAAAAATGATATTATTCCAAAGATTTTTTGGAAAACATGTTAAAGACTTTAAAAATAGCCAGGATTAATCATTTTTCCAATAAAACCAGCCCCCAAAGGCTGGTTTTTGGTTAAAATGGGTAAGCTTGACTCTTCTGTGCGGAGAGTTAATGTTAAGGCAAATAATCATATTTAAAGATGGAAATCGTAAAATATCCGATAATTATTCTTGGAGCTGGGGCATCTTTTGACTATATTCCAAGTATTCATTGTACCAAGTCGGAAAATTGGAGGCCACCATTAACTAGTGGTCTGTTTAACGAAAAAAGATTCGAAACTATTAGCGATCAATTCCCAGAAATAGCCGGTGTTGTTACTGATTCTTCGATAACAGTTAATAAAGAAAATATAGAAGAATTTTTGACTCAAGTAAGAGAAAAAGCCCTTAATGGTAACCGAGAAAGATCGAAACAGCTTGTCTCGTTGTATTTTTATTTGCAGAAATTATTTTTAGAAATTACAAACAATTTTGGTGGGCAGAGGACAAATAATTATAAGAAATTAGTAAATCAAATTATAGATAATAACAGCATCCACCCAAAAGCATGCATAATAAATTTCAATTACGACTGTCTTCTAGAGGAAAACATTCCTGGGCTTAACCGAAAAGAAATTGACTCTTATATTAACAATTCAATCCAAGTAATTAAGGTTCACGGATCTTGTGATTGGGTAAATGAAATACGAGATGGTCTTTTCCCTGAGGACATGGAAGAATATGATTATAATATCTATAAATATAGTTTAGATTATCCAGGAATCATTTTTAAGGAATTCTCAGATAAAGATATTTTTTCGAGCACAGAGTATCGTAAAAATTTTTGGTGGGAGCCAGGAAAGAAGAATGTCTATAAATATGGGGTTCCGGCAATAGCAATTCCTATATCTCAGAAGGATAAATTTGTTTGTCCATTTACTCATATTCAAACGATGGAAAAGAGTCTTCAGCAAGCAAACAAAATATTGATTATTGGCTGGAGAGGAGGTGATAATAATTTAATAGAAATAATGAAGAAATATAGCGATACTCCCAAGGAAGTTGTCTTAGTCCTCGGAGATCTCAAATCAGCAGAAGAAGCAAAAGAAAACTTAAAAAATATTGATAATTTAAACTTCAGAATGGTTGATACCACCTTTACTGATTTTTTTAATACCGAGGAATGCAAGCTTTTCTTTGAATCATAAGCTTACGAGAGAAATGGGGCCACGAGCCATTTTGACCAATAAAATATATGGAAAAGAATCAAAAAAAGCAAATTAACCTAGTAAACCTCAAAGAACTTCTCAGGGGGAGAGATTGGGATGAACTAACAGAGCAGGAACAGTTGGAAATATCTAAAAAGATAGTAGACCTAATCTCGTGTGATAAAAGAGAGTAAAAGTAATCTTGAATAACAAAAATAGTTTATGGACGAGGAGATTTTAGAAATTATGGTTGAGCATGATTTGGAAGAACCTGCCTGCCGGTAGGCAGGGACCAGGCCGTTGAAACCGTACCCGCCGACGCCGAAGGCTATGGCGAGGCGAGGGGAAATGAGTAAAAATTATTTTTAATGAAGCGAAAGAATATCAGTAAAATTTTAAGAGAAAAAGTTTTTGAAAAAACAAATGGACGATGCCATGTTTGCGGTAAGCGCTTGGTTTTGAACGCAAAAGAGGGGTCTCGCGGAAGATGGCATGTTGATCATATTTTGCAGGTCAAAAATGCGGGGTCACACGAGATTGGTAATTATCTACCCATTTGTAGAGATTGCAATTTCTTGCGCAGAGGCTATAAGAGTAAAAAAATGAGGCGAATTTTCAGATTTGGAATTGTTGCCCACGATCTTTCTAAAAAAGATAATGAAATCGGAAAAAAATTGAAGAAAATTTATAATAAAAGACGAAAAAGTAATTTTGCAAAAAGAAAAGTAGTCAAATAATGGCGATGAGAGCCATTTTGAATAATGGAGAATGAATAAACAATGAATTTTTACGATAAGCACTTTTTAAAATATTGGATATGGTTTGTTTTTTGGTGGGCATTGTTTAGCTTATTGCAGAAATTTATACCAAAGTATTACGAATATTTCTACTCTATTCCTTTTGTGATTTTAATCATTGTTTCTTTTGGCTCTTTGCCTTATTTGTGGGAAAGGATAAAGAATGGTTTTGATGGGGAAGATGGAGAATGGGCTGTTGAAGACGAACTCAAAAAATTGCCGCCAGGATTTATCTATATTTATAACCTGGAAAACGATAGGGGAAATATTGATTTTGCTGTTGTTTGTCCAAAGGGAGTATTTGCTATTGAAGTAAAAAGTGGCAGATTCAACGAACAATATTTTGAGAAATATTTGAATCAAGCAAAGGCAGAGGCGATGAAAGTAAGAGAGATATTGCAAGGTGAGCTCAAAGTAGATTTGTTCGTCGAGCCCCTCCTGATGTATTCCAATAAGCGAGCTTATCTAAAATTTGGGTTTAATCCACAAAAGGGAGTCTATGTTATTAATTTACAATGGTTACAAAAGTTTTTTAATGAGTATCAGACCACAAAAGAGCTAGATCAGCAAACAATAAATAGTATTGTTGATGTTTTAAATAAGTATAAAAAATAAAATAAAATAATAAATTAATATAATTAATTAACAAAAATATGGAATACAAACAAATACACTTACCATCCATAAAATTAGTGGGGATTGGTGTTGAAACTTCGCCAGAAAAGGCTCCTAGTGATTGCCCAAAAGTTTGGGAGAAATTTATGTTTCAATGTGAAAAGGTTAAAAATCAAAAAGATGCAATGATTCATCTTGGTGTTTCAACCCAAGCTAACGCCGACGCCTGTACTATGAGATATACTGCCGGAAGTGAAGTAAGCGAATTCATTAATATTCCTGATGGCATGGAAAAAATTGAATTGCCAGAATCCGAATATTTCATATTTTTACACAAAGGCAAACTAGATACTCTCGGCAATACTTACGGAGATATTATGGAAACGATAGAAAAATCAGGGAAAAAACAAAAAGATTTCTGGATAGAAAAATACGATAGCCGTTGGAAGGCCGATAATGATGACTCAGAATTTGAAATTTTAATTCCTGTTATTTAACAACTGGTAAATGGGGTCAGAAGCCATTTTGGAGAATAAGAACAAAAAATTTTGAATAATGGGGCAGATTAGGTTTGAAAATCAAATGCTAAACTATACTTTGCGCAAAAGCAAAAGAGCCAGGCGAATGAGGCTGGCTGTTTATTGTGATGGGTCTGTAACAGTTACTGCTCCCTTATATTTTGAAGATAATATTGTGGAAAGGTTTATTAGAGAAAAGGCCAGCTGGTTGCTTTCCAAAATTGAGTTTTTTAAGCAATATCAAGGCTTTCCAATCATTGTTAGCAGTAAAAAAGATTATCGCAAATACAAAGATTGCGCCTATAACTTGGTATTAGAAAAAATTGAGCAATTTAATAAGATTTACCAAGTTAGTTACAATAAAATAAATATCAAGAATCAAAAAACTCGCTGGGGGAGTTGTTCCAGAAAAGGGAATCTTAATTTTAATTACAAAATAGCCTTATTATCAGACGAATTGGTTGATTACATTGTTGTTCATGAATTGTGTCATTTAAAAGAGTTCAATCATTCAAAAAGATTCTGGGCGCTAGTAGAAAAGACCATTCCTAATTATTTGGAGCTAAAGAATAATTTGCGGAATAATAGAGTTACTTTAAGGAAATAAAAAGATATTTTTTTAAAAAAATAAGCCCCCTTAAATTTATTAAGGGGGCTTTTGCTTTTGATATGGGGCTAGGAATTTATTCCGGGAGGAGTGGGAAAGGGGAGCGCTGTGTTAATGTCTTCTTTTGCGGTTGTTTCGTTGCTACCTTCATTGCCACCCATAATGGCTTGCATGATTGAATCTCTGGTGTTGAGAATGCCTGAGGGGTCGGCAGAAATAAAGAGAATGTTTTTCTTGCTGTTTCCACCAAGGTGAGTAAGCATGTCCATTTGTTGAACAACGGTAACCAGTGCGATGACCTGTTCTGCTGTAACGCCATGAATTTTGTTGGTGAATTGCTCAACCGATGTTTCGAGTCCTCCAACAATAGCTTGGCGTTGTAAAGCGATGCCTTCACCTTGAAGCTGCTTGCTCTTTTTGTCTGCCTCGGCTTCTTTGACCTTGATGATGTAGGCTGCCATGGCATTATTTTCGGCCGCTGTTTTGTTGTTGAGTGAAACTGAGATGGCGTTCAAGGAATTCTTGACATTTTGGTCGGGAGCAATGTCTACAACCAGAGCAGTGTGCACCTTGAAACCAAATGATCCAAACTGGTCGTCTAGATCTTTTTTGACTTCATCGGCAATTTCTTGTTTTTTAGCGAAGAAATCGTCAAGTGTCATTTCTGGGACTTTGGCGCGGACTGAGTTGCAGATGTATGCTTTCATCTGCTGATGCGGATTTTCGAGTTTGAAAACTGAATCTTCAACTTTTTCTCTGTCTACATTGTACTGAACAGCTACTGACACATCGACAAAGATGTTATCTTGGGTTTTTGTTTCTACCTTGAGATCCAATTGTTGCTGACGCAGGTCTACCTCTGTTAGGATGGTGTCAAAGAATGCCTTGGTATTGATGCCTTCAAAGGCGATTTTTGAAAGTTTGCCAAAACGCATAACCACATAGGCCTTTTGTTGTGGCACAGTGAAAAACGAGCGGTAGAGAATGATGAGAAAAGTTAGAATACCTATTCCTCCTATTATCCACCAAACAATTGATGCAACTGAGCTTTCATTTCCGTACATTTTTCCTCCTTGTTTTTTAAAAGGCGCTTTTAGCGCTGAACTATCCCTATCATTAGGGAACATGTTATTATGTAATATATTATGGCAAATGTCAACATAGAGGGAAAGCAGGTGAGTATTTACAAAAGTGATTAAAGATGTTATAAAAATAGTGGTTTATTTTACATCCTGAAGGAGGATCATCGCATGGATTATCAGCAAATGCTGAATGCTTTGGAACCGTATATGGGGCTTTTTATCACCATTTTGGTGATAGCAGGCATTATTAGTTTGATTATCTACCTTTGCGTATCAGTTTGGCTAAGGCGGATGGCTATGAAAGTGGGCGTACCAGCCAGTTTGGCATGGCTATCGTTTCTGCCAATTGGGCGGGCATGGATTATTGGTAGAATTTCTACCAAGCGCTATGCCTACATCTACAATCCAATTTTGGAAATCATTGGATATGTTATTATCGCGGTTTTGATCTCCCAAGCCGTTGCCAGTATTACAGATCTAGCATCGGCAATGGAATTTCTAACATCATGTTTGCCGTGGTTTATAGTTTGGGCCATTGTAGCAACGGCCGTTGACCTATATGTCTATTACGGCGTAACGCAAAGATTTGGAAAAACAAGCTTCTTCGCTCCATATCTTCTTTTGGACATCATAGCATTTCTAAGCGTACTCACTGCCCAAGAAAAAGGTCTGAGCAATTTGTGGTTTCTTGGAAGAGCAGTTTTTACTATTTGGTATTTGAAAACGCTTTACCAAATGGCATGGATGGATCCGGTAGAATAGTTAGTAAACAAAAAACAAAAAGGACAGTTTTAAAACTGTCCTTTTATTTTGGAAAGCGAATAAATAAATGGCGGGAGATTATTATTTATTGTATAATAGAGGGGAGGGTGGAATTTTCAATTTTCAATTTTACAATTTTCAATGAAGGGCTCGGGGGGGGAGACAATTCTCAATTTTACAATTTTCAATGAAGGGCTCGGGGGGAGACAATTCTCAATTTTACAATTTTCAATGAAAAGCACAGAGGGAACATAATTTTCAATTTTACAATTTTCAATGAAAAGCACAGAGGGAACATAATTTTCAATTTTACAATTTTCAATAAAGATTCAATGTTTCAATGGAAAAAGAAACTGGGAAAATATACAATTTGCAAGATAGAACTAGTGAATATGGCAAAAATGTAGTGCGATTTTGTAGGGGCTTGAAAAGAGATCCTATTACTTTGCCCATTATTGTACAGCTGGTTCGTTCATCTACTAGTATTGGCGCTAATTATATGGAGGCCAACGGAGCATCGTCTAAAAAGGATTTTAAGAATAAGATATTTATTTGCAAGAAAGAAGCTCAAGAAACAAAGCATTGGTTCAATATATTAGAAGAATGCTATCCAGAGGAAAAAGATAAATGTAGAGAAATGTTCAAGGAGGCTCAAGAATTAACTTTGATTTTTCAAAAAATTGGTTCTAGTTTGAAAATTTAGTCATTAATTAATTGTAATTTGATTGAAAATTGTAAAATTGTAAAATTGAAAATTTAATCTCGTCTTAATTTCCCCCAATTGGTTCTAGTTTGAAAATTTAGTCATTAATTAATTGTAATTTGATTGAAAATTGAAAATTGTAAAATTGAAAATTTAATTTAAACATGGAAACCAACATTTTTGAGCTCATCAAAATCGCCTTAGGCAAAATCAGAAACGAACTTCTGATTTTTTCTATTGCTGTAATTATTTTAATCGGGGTTTATAGCTCGCACTGGAGAGGAATACTGATTGTATACATTATTGCCGTAATATTTTATACCTTGTTTAAAATGTACAAGGAAAGCAAAAAATAAACAAAAAGGGTTTTGGGCTCAATTTAGTTATATTTTAAAGAGATTCGGGCAATACTTGACATGAATTTGCTAAAGGTTATAATTAGGTATCAACGCCCTGCCCAGCGAAAGCCCGGTAGGGTTTTATTTTATGAAAACTATACTTTTTGTAGATTGGGAAAATTTTAGAAAAAAAATTAAGGAAGTATTGGATTTTGAAAAACAGCCTGAATTTGAGTGGCACGAATTCAATTTCGAAGAATTATTTAAATTGGTTTTGAATGGAATTAATATTGACGAAATTCGTTTTTATGCTGGGAAGCTGGAAGAAAATAAACAAACACTACAAAAATCTCAAGCATTAATACAGGCTCAAAGATTATTAAAAAATACCATCGAGGCTAATGGTTTTAATTTTATATATGCTGGAAAAGTGAGACAACATGGGTTTGAATTTGATGCGAAAGGGAATAAAAGGCCAAGTTTTAAAGAAAAGGGCGTAGATGTTGGAATTGCCGTTGAAATGCTTACCAAGGCTTATGATAAGAATATCGATCAGTGTATATTAGCCAGCTCTGATTCAGACTTACAGCCTGCTGTTAAAGAATTAAGAAAGCGTCAGATTAAAATTATATATCTAGGATTTGAACAAAATCCTAATAAAGGGTTAAGCTATACAACCAATAGAACTATTTTGATTCGTAATGCAGAGATTTTAAAGTTTATTCCTAAGAAAATAATATAATTCTAAATAGAGCAAATTTCGTTGCGATGGAAGCCACATTGATTGCCAATTTAATGATGGGGACAAAAGTTTAAAGTAAAGATTGGCTCTAAGGTAAAAAGAGAAAGGGGGGCGTTGTTCCCCTTTTTTTGAGGACGAAAAGCCAAAAATCCTTTATTTTTATTGGTGAAAACAGAGGAAAAGCTTCCCAGTGTCTGCTATTGACAACAATATACAAAAGTGTTAAAATACCTCAACAAAAGAATTATAGACCTAGGGTCAGATTCTTCTTGTTGCTGATCGTTGACAAAGCAATATTACGTTTTAGCTTTATGTTTCCGAAATATAAGGAGGGTCGCTAGAAAGAAAACAAGAGCTGAAGAAAAATAAGTTGTTATAAATTGTTGGTGTTTTAGGCATCAGGCTCATGTCTGATTTTTAATTGCTTGATATCCCGAATGTCTGTGAGTCCATTAAGCTAAGGGGACCGGACTGTAAGAGGAGAATCGTAAAGATGAAGAAATTAGTTCTACTTGTAGCTGCGCTCATGGTCGCTACGTTGTTCCCGGTTGGTTTTACAACCGCCGCAACAACAGAAGTTGTTGGAACAAATGCAGTTGTTGCTACCAAAACACTCACAGTAAAATGTGAGAATGTTGATGGAACACCGCGTTCAGGAGGAATTGCTTACTATTATAACCCCGACACAAGCAAGTGGGTTACAATGGGAACGCTAACCACTTCTGGGATTTCAAAAATCGTACCCGACACTGTGACTCAGTCTCGTTTGCGTGATAGTTACATAACTACCACAATGACAAGCACAGCCACTACTCACATCTACAAACTATCAAACATGAATCTTGAAGCCGATGACCAGCTTGGCAATGCGCTAGTTGGTCGGGCACAAGATGGAAGTCCAGCTCCGATAAAAGCTTACTACATGGTAGGCTCGGCATCGTATCTCGCTGGAGAACTTGATGCAAACGGCAAACTGACATTCCCGCTTCTCAAAGTTCCAAATCAGAAAATCAAGATTGTTTATCTTGGCTACAATTGGACCTTGACCAAAAGCGATGGAAACTACTATTGGAGGCTTACCGCTGCCACTGGTAGAACAACAGAAACCGGCACCACAAGTGTTGGAGTTCCAAATGTCGTTTATTATGTAAAATCATCGGCAGCTGGATCTCTGGAATACAAGTGGGGAACTTCTGGAACGCTCGGCGATTTCGCTGGCGGACTACCAGGGGGCGCAAACTGGGTAATGTACGGAGTGGTAAATAATACAAAATCACCAACCGTCACCCAGAATCCAACAACAAAACCCGTTTTTGCATTCAAAGCTTTCAAACCTTCTGGCAAGACTTACCTTCCAAACGAAACAACTCAGGTCGCTCCAGATGCGACATATGAATACGAAGTTGGTACAACGTGGTACTCGATAACTGGCTCAACAGTTTATGTTTTTGCCGGTTCATATCGCTTTAGGGCGACATACGAGAATCACACATCTCCTCCTTCCGCAATTCAGGATGTCGCAGTCAATCCAAACTTCAAATTCGTTCTCAAGGAATTTAGCGCTAGCGCCAAGAAAAGCGATGGGACAGGTCTCG
>Ga0265297_10012599_pt1 | contig 10112 bp, 9 predicted proteins | sample Munlanlwell13791_FD_192502 | JGI IMG/M metagenome (GOLD analysis project Ga0265297, IMG submission 192502) | Leachate microbial communities from a municipal landfill in Southern Ontario, Canada - Leachate well 137-91 | ecosystem: Engineered > Solid waste > Landfill > Unclassified | place...
GATCTTAAATGGGCAGTCATGTCGAACGGACCTCTTGTTTGTCCGTCCGGACAGGCGCTAACCGGAATTGTCAATGGACAGCCACAATGTACAAACGCAGCAAGTTATACCATGAGCTGTCCATCGGGTCAGGTTTTAAAAGGAATATCCAATGGTTCGCCCGTTTGTGGATCTTATTAGGCGGGGAGAATACGTCATGCGATTGATTGTTTTTCTTATTCTTAGTCTGCTTATTGCAGGCTCATATCCTGCCCAAGCCGCCTTATTGGGAAACGCATGCACGATGATCGGCCAAACACAACTGGATACGGATCATCTCAATATAATATCCTGCCTTTGCCCAAGCGGCTCTCCCAACTGTACGACGGGAAAATGGAAAGCCATGACCAGCAAAGATATGACGTGCCCGTCCGGAAAATACCTCGCAAGCGTTTCGAACGGCGCGCTCCAATGCGTTTCTCAATTCGCCAATTTAAACATTTCTTGCCCGGCGAATTATTCGATCACAAGCATTTCAAACGGCGTTCCGCAATGCACCGTGACGTATATTCCCCCGCCCCCATGCACTTCGGGAGTCACGTTCTGGTACCCGGGCAATTGTTACGACCCTGCGACAGGCTATTATAAACCGTGTAAATTTTACTCGGGCAATTCAACGACGACTTACGCTTCATGGGACGGAACATTTGCCGACCGCTGGACTCAATATGCGAAAGTCGTATACGGCACGGCATCCTGCGTTAATGGCAAATGGATGTGCTCGACACGCTATGACATGTGGTGGTGTTGCGCGGGAGAATCTCATCCGAATTGGTCGTCACAGTACGAATGTGGAAATTGATGATTCAATCCGCTGTTGTTTTTTCTTCGGCTAAAGCTTTGATTGCCTCAAATGTTCCGAATTGAGGCGCCAGGCTGTCATATGTCAAAAATTTGCCGAAAGAACGCTTCTTCGCATTTTTCCCCATAAAACCGCCATGGACGGGATAAATAAATTTGACTCCGACTTGAGAAAAATCCTTATCGAGCGTTTGAAGCACCTTGTTCTGCTTTTCTGTGCTGAGGCGCTGGCTAAAAGCGGCAAGAGGCGAATCCTCCCCGTCCCAATCAATAAACGCCAAGATCGGAACCGTGCCGTGGTTTCGGTTAATCATCGCGAGCTTATAGAGCCATTTATTGACATCCAGCTGTCCCTTTTCAATATCTTCACGCGAAGGCGAGACCGTCACAAAATCGAGGCCGAGCGGCGGCGACAGCTTGCTTAGGTCATCCTCGCCCTGCCCCCACGTTCCAAGAAGGATGTTTTTTCCTTTGGCCGCCCCATAGCGATGCAGATCGTCCACAAGTTTGACAGCGGCCAAATAGGATTCCCTGACCGCCGGATGTCTGACATCGCCCGTCATTTCGATAAATAATTTTGTTTGAGCAAGCAGCCCGTCAATCCAAACGGCGTCCGCACCCGCATCAATCTGCTTTTTGGCAAACCCTTCCAATAAAAACCGATAGTCAGGGTTGGTCATATCGGGAAAGTAAACGCCGGTCTGCCGACGGTCGAAAGTTTTGGCCTCAACGCCCGCAAGGCGCGCTTGCAATTGTTCTTTGGTTACAGCTTTTCCACGAATGACCGTTTTCCATTTTTGCGGATCGAGCGCCAAGGCCCACGTCTCGTCGCCCGTAAAAATCCTGCCCGTCAAGGCATCGCTTTCGATGCGCATTAACCGCTGTGCGGGAAGAGCGCCGCAAAAGATCAGGGACGGATTCTCCCATTTGATGCCTTCTATCCACTCTTTCAAGGACCGATAGTTCTTAACGGCTTTACTATCGTATCCGCCGGCCTCCTGCAGCCCTTCCTCTTTAATTATGGCATGAAGCGCCTGAGGAATATGATCCGAAGATTCAACGACAGGCTCCCATTTCCAGAAACCTCTAAAAATAAAACCGGCTTGGATATCCTTAAGGATCGCGGAAGTCTCTGCTTTGCTTCGCCCGATAATAGAACCGTCCGTCACATTTTCATATAGGACGGCAACTTTGACTTTCGACAACGGGTTTTCGGCATGCACGGAAAAACACGGCCACAAGATCGCGATAAACGCGCCGATTAAGACTTTTGCGCTTTTGGACATCTTAGGGTCTATGTCTATGTCTCAAGATTTTCTCGACCCACCCCGAAGCAGGCGACGTGCTGTCAATCACGCTATCGTGATAATCTTTCTTCTTGGCGCGGTTTTCAATCCTGTGCCATGCCCGTTCGTGGAAGAAAAAGGCCACGACCTGGGCGCACGGCTCGACCAAGCCAATAGCCAAAGCTACGCGCCAACTCCCGCTCAACGCATAGGCCACGAGTATGGCGATGCTCATATGCATCGTCCCGTAACTGAGCGTCTTCAGAAAAGTCTTTTTAATAACGGACAAGCGGGCACCTAATTTTAGCTGCCGGTTTTACTTTTCCTCTTCTTGACCGGAGGGAGAGCTTCGGGGGTAGGTTTTGTCGTCATAAATTCTTCACAGCCGATGCTGCGACCGACTTCCCACAGGCGGTCTGCCGTATCGCTTGCAAGTTTTTTCCATCTGACAGCGTCGTTTTGAGCGTTCTGGGACGTTTGCTCAAGATCGAACGCGCGGCGGCGCCAGAAATCGAGTTGGAAATCCTGCGTCTGCAATTCGTTTTTCAGGTCTTCGACCTGCTGCTTCAAATGATGTATCTGGGATTCCATATATTCCCGCCCGCCGGACAGGAACGAAAGCACACCCGGAGATTTAATGCGGGTATGGGTCGAAACGGCCTTGGCCAGATCGCTGAAACTGAGTCCGTCGCGAGACAAAAGCTGGCGGGCTTTTCGCACAGCAACGACGGCCTCGCCCTCGTGGTTCGAATCCGCAAGGGCAAGAATCTTGTCAAGCTGCTCTGGTATATGTTTATCCATCGGCGAATCCATTATACGAGTTTCCGTGATTCGTATATAAAGATTAACCATCTATTCTATTTGTTGCATAACGGCGCGTCCCCATTATAGTCGTTTGGTCTACTCATAAACTAAGGAACATCACTTGAAGGCTCTCAACAGTCTGGTTATGTCAGGGCGCGAAGTCCTACCCATTATCGAAGGCGGCAAAGGCATTTCCGTATCAACAGGCGCATCCACAGGCGCATGGGCGGCGGCAGGCGGCATCGGAACATTCTCCGGCGTTAACGCCGACAGCTACGACGCGCAAGGCCATGTCGTCCCGCAAATTTATCGCGGCAAAACGCGTAAAGAACGCCATGAAGAGCTGATCGCCTTCGGCATTAAAGGCGGCATCGCGCAGGCACAAAGAGCGCACGAAATTTCAGGTGGCAAAGGCCGCATCCACATGAACATCCTGTGGGAAATGGGCGGCGCGGAGCATATCCTTAGCGGCATCCTCGAGGGAGCAAAAAGCATGATCCACGGCGTTACCTGCGGCGCAGGAATGCCTTATCATGTGGCTGAGATCGCCGCGAAATACGGCGTCAGTTATTATCCAATCGTTTCGTCCGCGCGCGCCTTCCGCGCTTTGTGGCTGCGCGCTTACAACAAGTTCCGCGAAGGGCTTGGCGGCGTCGTCTACGAAGACCCTTGGCTCGCAGGCGGACATAACGGCCTTTCCAACAGCGAAGACCCTAAAAAGCCCGAAGATCCTATGCCCCGCGTGATGGCTTTACGCGCGCAGATGAACGAATACGGCCTTCAAAACACGCCTATCGTCATGGCGGGCGGCGTTTGGTGGATTTCGGATTGGGAACATTGGCTCGACAATCCTGAAATCGGCCCCATCGCTTTCCAATTCGGCACCCGCCCTCTCTTGACGAAAGAAAGCCCGATATCCGACGCATGGAAAAAGAGGCTGCTGACGCTGAAAAAAGGCGATGTATTTCTGAACAGGTTTTCGCCGACGGGCTTTTATTCGTCCGCCGTTGACAACGCCTTTATCGAAGATTTGAAGGCGCGTTCCGAACGTCAGGTTGCCTATACGCACGAGGCGGTCGGCGCCCATACGGAAAGCTACCAGGTCAGCGCCGTCGGAGGGCCGGTATTCCTTACGTCAGCCGATACGGCGCGCGTCAAAGCGTGGCAGTCGCAAGGCTTTACCAAGGCGCTCCGCACTCCCGACAGCACGCTTATCTTTGTGACGCCTGAAACAGCCAGAGAAATCCAGAAAGACCAATCCAATTGCATGGGATGTCTATCTGCCTGCCTGTTCTCAAATTGGTCGCAAAATGAAGCCGGAACGACGGGGCGCATGCCCGATCCGCGTTCATTCTGCATTCAAAAAACCCTGCAGAAAATCAGCCACAGCGACGATTGCGAGAACGCGCTTATGTTCTCCGGCCACAACGCCTATCGCTTCGGAGAAGACCCCTTTTATGCCAATGGGTTCATACCCACTGTTAAACAATTAGTTGAACGGATTGTCACGGGGTACTGATGACGGCGGTACCGGTTTTCTACTTGATCGCAGGCGAAACTTCCGGCGACCTGCTGGGGGTGCGACTGATGAGTGCGCTCAAAACCAAACTCAACGGGAATGTGCGATTTACGGGAATTGGCGGGCCCTTGATGCAAGCCGAAGGGCTTGATCTTCTGTTTCCTCACACCGAATTGATGCATTTCGGAATATTCGAAGTTTTGCTGCATATCCCCCGCCTTCTCAACCTTATCGAGCAAACGGTTGACGACATTATTTCGAAGCAACCCGAAGCCGTCATCACGATTGACGCTCCCGATTTCTGCTTTCGCGTAGCCGAGCGCGTTAAAAAACGCGAAAACGAGACTATCCACCTTATCCACTATGTCGCGCCGACGGTATGGGCATGGCGGCCTTGGCGCGCGAAAAAAATTGCGCGATTCCTCGACCATTTGCTGGCGGTATTGCCGTTTGAGCCCCCCTATTTTACGCGTGTCGGACTGAACTGCACTTTTGTCGGGCATTCGATCATCGAATCCGGCGCGGCTTCGGGCGACGGCGCGGCCTTTCGTTCGGTGCACAACATTCCGCCCGACGTTCCCCTTTTGGCGGTTCTTCCGGGCAGCAGGAACGGAGAAATCTCCCGCTTGTTGCCCATTTTCCGGGATACAGTCCGTGTGCTTAAAACGCGGCATCCAAACTTGCAGATCGTCGTGCCGACGTTGCCGCATGTCATAAGCCGCGTCGCCGCCGAGGTCGCCACATGGGGACTGCCCGCGCACATTGTCGAAAGCGAAAAAGACAAATTCGACGCTTTTGCCGCATCGAATGCCGCCCTGGCATGTTCCGGCACCGTCGCGCTGGAACTTGCTCTGGCGCAGTTGCCTTCCGTCATTGCCTACAAGGTTCACCCTCTCTCGTATTATATATTGAAACTTCTGGTTCTTGCCAAATACGCCAATCTCGTCAACATCATCCATAACGAACCGATAGTGCCGGAATACCTGCAAAACAACTGCACGCCGGAAAAACTCGCGCCCGCCATAGACGTTCTTCTAAGCAACGAGGAAGTCAGGCAAAGGCAAATCACCAAATTATCCGAAACCGCCAAAGAACTAGGCCTCGGTCAATTTGTGCCCTCGGAACGCGCGGCGGAAGCCATACTCAACGTCACAAGGCCTCCGGCCGTTCTTCAGGTTCTCCCTGCCCTCGTCACGGGCGGCGTCGAACGCGGAACGGTTGAAACGACAGCCGCCCTTGTCAAAGCCGGTTTCAGGGCTTTTGTCGCATCGTCCGGCGGCCCCATGGCGCGCGACGTCGAGGAAGCAGGCGGCACTCATGTCACTCTGCCCGTAGCGTCAAAAAATCCCGTAACGATGCTTCTTAACGCGTTCCGTCTGGCGCGCCTGATCCGCGAACGAAAAATCAACATCGTACATGTCCGCAGCCGCGCCCCTGCGTGGAGCGCATGGTTGGCCTCTCTGCTTTCCGGCGCCAAATTCGTCACGACCTTCCATAATGCCTACGGAGCCGCCACCCCGCTCAAGCGCCTTTATAATTCCGCAATGGCTAAGGGAGAGCGCGTTATCGCCATTTCCGAATTTGTTGCCGATTACGCCGTCAGAACCTATGGCGTCTCGCAGGATATTCTTAGCATTGTATCCCGCGGCGTTGACGTCGAAGCTTTCGATCCCCGCAAAATTGACCCGTCGCGCGTAAACGCGCTCAGGCAGGCATGGGGCATTACCGACGTCAACAGGCCCGTCATCCTTTTACCCGCGCGGCTGACGCGCTGGAAAGGACATTTGGTTCTTATTCGCGCTTTGGAACGCCTGAAACGTCGCGATTTCTTCTGCATCATTGTCGGCGGCGGGAAGAACACACCCTACGGTCACGAAGTCGCGCGCGCGATCAAGCAGGCCGGGCTCGAAAACAACGTCGCCATTTTCGATACTTGCCCCGACATGCCGGCGGCCTATTTGCTGGCCGATATTGTCGTGGTTCCATCCACGCGTCCCGAAGGTTTCGGCCGCGTTGTCATCGAAGCTCAAGCGATGGGAGTCCCCGTCATTGCCTCAAACCACGGCGGCGCCAAAGAAACCGTCTTACAAAGCAAAACCGGATGGCTGACTCAACCGGGCGACGACGAGGATTTGGCGAGAACGATAGAAATTGTGTTCCTTCTACCGCCCGAAAAGCGGCAGGCCTTGGCCGAAGGAGCGCGAGCGCACATATGCGCTCATTTTACGACCACGGCCATGACATCGAAAACGCTGAGTATCTATAGGGAATTACTTCACAGTTCGCCTCACGTTCTCTCACGCAAATAGAAATCTTATTTCCACCTTTGATCTTGCCGCTTGCCTTCAAGCAGGGATATACTCTCCTCAGGCTCTAGCCCCGGTACCTGCCATGCGCGTTCGTGTCTACAGGCCCGCCAAATCGGCATCCCAATCGGGATACGCCTTGGCGCACCAGTGGGTGATCGAAGCCGAGAACGCAACGCCGAGAGTCCCCGAACATATTATGGGTTGGTCGAGCGCAAGGGATACCTTCTCTTGCCTGAGAGGGCGGTTGCGTTTTCCCTCACAGGATGATGCCATTGCTTTTGCGAAAGGAAATGGCTGGAGCGTCATTATGAATGAGCCTCAGGAACGCACCTTCCGTCCCCGCACCTACGCCCAGAATTTTCGTATCCAGCGCCCGCAGGACGAAGAAAGAACGGCTTATACAAAATGATCAGTGATATAGGCTACGGCGTTTGACATCACTCGTTCTGCGCCTCGCCTGTCTCTTGCCGAGTAATATGTTGCGTTATAACAATTCTTTCAGTTCGGCGAGCGACAGGCTCTTCGCAACCGCTCGTGACCCGAACGAGTTGCTTCTTGCGCCGGCTAATAATATTCCCGCCGCGAAACGATATAATTTACTATTAACGCCATGAATGATAGAATCACCAAGTGCGCGAGTCTTTGCACTTCAGGTGTCTTTTATGTCTTCCAACATCCTCGTTTCATCATCGGTTACGGCGTCCGGCGTTCCGACGACGTACAGCATTTCGACGTCGCATCCAAAGAACGAAACGGCGGATGAGGCCATTGATATCGGCAATCTGGATGCGCAAAGTTCGATTATTACCATCAGCGACGACGGCGCCGTCGCAACATCGGCTATTTCCCAAAGCTTTGTGGCCAAGGAAGGGACTGTCAGCCTTTCGGAAGTGTTCGATAATTTTGTTACCGAAATTTTCACGCGATTCCAGCTCATTGACAGCGAAGGCACCGTTATCGCCGACAGTCAGGGAACGACGGAGCAAATTGCAGCTTACGATGAATGGGTTGAAGGAACGCTGGCCGTCAGCGCCGGAACCTATACCGTCACGGCAACGCCTGAAACGGCATATACGGGCGAACTGGCCCTGACCGTAGGCTCGTCGGAACGGCAAGGCACAAGCCTCTATGTTGACAGCTCTTTGACGGGCAGCGACACGTCCGAGTATTACAACTTTTCTCTCTCCGGCAGCAATATCAAGCTTGATTTCGATGCAGGTTCGAACGCCAAAAATGTCCGCGTCATCTTATACAACGAAGACGGGAAAATTATTGCCGACAGCGACGGCAACGCCTATCAAAAATCCAAATATGTTTCTCTGACTTCCTCTTCGGGTCTTTCGGCAGATTCCGGCGATTACAGTATCGAAGTTACATACGCCGACGATGTCGATACGACAGTCCCAATTGATTATAATTTCTCCCTCTACTCCGGCAACAGCTATGCCGTTGTCTATAAAAACACCGTCGAGGCCCAACCCTACGACGGCAGCGCAAGAGGCTCCGTTGAGGCAACCTCCGATGCCGAGCTATATGAAGCAAGCGCCTATAACAAAATCATCACCTCGGCTGCGCAGGCCGTCAACATCGGCTGGATTCAGCAAGATAAATCAATGCTCGACGTGTACAGCCAGCTTACGGCCGCCGACAACGTCGAATATTATTCGTTTACCTTCCAGCAGGGCAACAACCTGAAGCTCGACTTCAACCCTACGACGACGACGAACGAAGCAGGCCTTCGCGTACAACTCATGGACGCCACGGGTTCCCGCGTCATTGCCGACAGCGGCGGCACGAAGGCACAGCGCGAAATGTACGCCAAACTGACCTCGTCAGAGGGCGTTGATGCAAACACAGGAAATTATATTGTCCGCATTTCCTATGCCGAAGGAGCCGCCAAAGACACGATAACTTACGAATTTGGCATTTATTCAGGGTCTTCTTACTCTGCCCAATACAAAACGATAGCCTCGGCGCAGACGTACGAAAATGCGATTTTGACCGGCGAACTTGGCTCCAGCACGGCAGCCTCTTCCGCCATCGCGGCCTATCTTACCGCACAGATGAACGAGGACGACGATTACCTCGCCTCGCAGCTGGCGTCCGCGCTTAAAACCCTTTATTGATTATCCTACGGGGTTGATTTTTAATTCGGCGGCCGTCGGGACGAAAGTCCAGTCCATTTTCAGTATGTCTTTGACTTCGTCAAATCTTGGCGGCTCGTAGCGCGACACCATATAGAGCGGTTTTTTCTGCTTCAGTATTTCCGTCAGAATAACCAACGACGTGTCAACGGTCACAATCTGCGCCGCTTTCTCGATGACAAGAAGCCAATCAAGAAGCGTAAAAGCGTCCAACAGTCTCAAACGAACGACATTGCCCGGAACGTCAAGAGTGATCGTCTTGCTGCTGCACATTTCGTTGACGAGCGTATAGCAAGAGTCATCCTTCAATCCCAGAACGTCGTAATACAGTTCCTTCTCGACATGGGGCCGCCTTTTAAGATGAACGTGATCTGCCCAGTCGGAATGATCGAGGCCCACAAACCGGTATTTCGACGTCATCATGTTGTCGTTGAGCCATTGATAACTCGACCCGAGCGCAATAAAAGTAAAGCCGTTTTCAGGGTCGCCGCCGTTATAGACGATCGGACTTTTAAACGACAATTCCTTGGTATCCGCTGGAGCTCTCGATGCCTCATGAAGGCCTAAAAAAATGCTCGCAAATTTAAAATCGCCGTACCACGCGCCGTTATTCATCGTCATCAACGGATAGGCAATATCTTCGTGCGGGGCAAGATACGCGCGCAGCCAGGACAAATTTTGCGCGATAGGAACGACAACGCGATAGCCGAAATCCGCATAATTCCTGATAATTTTCTGAATGAACAGAATGTCGCCGATGCCATGAGGCTGGCAAATCATGCATGTCTTCTTGGCAGGCGCGGAATCCATCAGCCCTCACCTTACACGATGGGTTTAATTTTCAGTTCTTGCGGCGTCAAAACGAGGTCCCACTGAAGACGAAGAATATCTTTAACATCGTCAAAGCTGGGAGGATCGTAGCGCGACACCATCGTCAATGGCACTTTGACCTTCAGAATTTCGGCCAAAAGCACAAGCGAGGTATCAATGGTTACGATCTGCGAGGCCTTTTCGATAACAAGCATCCAGTCAAAAAGCGTAAAGCCGTCAACGCGGCGCAGGCGAACGACATTGCCCGGAACATCAAAGGGTTTGCTGCCGCCGCTGCATTCCTCGTTGACGAGCGTATAGCGAGAGTCGTCCTTCAGGCCGAGAACGTCGTAATAGAGCTCGCGTTCGACCTCGGTTCTTCTCTTGATGTGGCAGTACC
>Ga0265297_10012600_pt1 | contig 10112 bp, 8 predicted proteins | sample Munlanlwell13791_FD_192502 | JGI IMG/M metagenome (GOLD analysis project Ga0265297, IMG submission 192502) | Leachate microbial communities from a municipal landfill in Southern Ontario, Canada - Leachate well 137-91 | ecosystem: Engineered > Solid waste > Landfill > Unclassified | place...
AAGAAGACGGAGGATGAACTCAAGCACATGGCGCATTACGATGCGCTGACCGACCTGCCCAATCGTACCTTGATGAGCATACAGCTCGACATGGCCCTGGAAAGGGCCGCGCGACGTTCAAACAAACTGGCGGTATTTGCGCTCGACCTGGATGGCTTCAAGGCGGTCAACGACAGCTTGGGCCACCACGCCGGCGACCTGTTGCTCCAGAAGATCGCCGCCCGCCTGAAAGCCACTCTGCGCGGCGAGGACGTCGTCGCCCGAATGGGGGGCGATGAATTCGCCATGATCATCGAGAATCCGCCCAGCGCCATCCATATCGGCCATCTGGCCGAAAAGATCATCGCCGCAGTCGGCAAACCTCTGGATCTGCACGGCAGCCGCGCGCATGTCACTGCCAGCATCGGCATTGCCCTTTTTCCCCAGGACGGCAAGGACGCCACCGTTCTGCTCAAGACCGCAGATACCGCCATGTATGCCAGCAAGCAGGCCGGCCGCAACACCTACCGTTACCACGATGACGAGATGGCCAAGGCCACCAGTCTACGCATGGACATGGAACAAGGCCTGCGCCAGGCGCTGGAAAACGACCAGCTCGAATTGTGCTACCAGCCCCAGGTGAATATCCGCACTGGGCAGGTACTGGGCGTCGAGGCTTTGGTGCGCTGGAACCACCCGGAACAGGGCCCCATCTACCCCACCGAGTTCAATTCGGTGGCCGAGGAAGCCGGATTGATCCTTCCGCTCGGCGAATGGTCGCTCCGTCTGGCCTGTAGCCAAGTCCAATCCTGGGTACAGGAACAGCTTTTCACGGGCAGCGTATCGATCAACGTGTCTGGCCAGCAGCTTGAACAGGGTGACTTTTTGGGCACGGTCAAGCGCGTATTGGCAGAAACCGGCATCGACCCAAAACGACTGGCGTTCGAGATCTCGGAAGGCATCCTGCTGCGCAATGCCAAGCGCACCATGGCGGAGCTGGGGCAACTGCGCACCTTGGGCGTCAACCTGATCATCGCTGACTTTGGCGTCGGCCATTCATCGCTCAACTACCTGAAATACCTGGGCGCACAGGGGATCAAGATAGACCAACGTTTCATACTCGGCCTGCCCGGAGACCAGAACGATGCTGCCATCGCCAAGGCCATCATTGCCATGGGGCACAGCCTGGGTTGCGACTTGATTGCCGAAGGCGTCGAAACAGAGGCCCAGCAGGCCTTCCTGGCCGGCCAGGGATGCCTGCTGGCGCAGGGCTTCCTGTATTCAAAACCGATTACGGCCGATGAATTCAGGAACTGGCTCCGGGAACGGCGATTGCACTCAGCTCCCGACGTCCCCGGCACCGACATCCTGCCCTTTGGCAGGCATATTACCGATAGCGAAGGCGACGAGACCGGCGAAAGCCGGCAAGAGGGTGCGCCGGGTCAGCCACGCAGGTGGCATTAATACAGAATGTCGGCCGAAAACCGATCGACGAACACTATCCATAATCATATGGATATTCGCGGCAGGACCACCAGCCAAATGCCAACTTGGGACATCCACGCACTGGCTGATTCGCCTTGTTGGCCTGCCCATACCTTCATCGGACCAAGGAACTCAGGGTGACCCTCAGACTAATCTGGCTACCCATTTCGCTGTGGCTATTCGTCACCATCTGCGGGGGCTATGCCCTGCATCAGGAACGCCTGGCCGCGATTGCGAGCCTGATCAGGCAGACCGAGGCCGGGCTGCACAGTGAACTGCGTCAGATCGGCTCGGCAATATGGGGCAGCGTTCCGACAGCGGATGATGGCCGTCGATTCAGCCAATTGGACATACCCCCCGACGCGACCAAGACAGGTTACTACCTGATCGATCGGCAACACGCCGTGATCGCTGCCAACCGCCCGGAATCGCTAGGGAAGGATGTCCAGACACTATTCAGTGCCCAGGTTCTTGCAGCCGTCAGCCAAGCTGTCGCAGGCAATGGCAGCGTCGTCAGCCAGACGGCGCACGGCCTGATCGGGATCAGGCCATATCGTGGCGCCGCAAAGGCGCGCCAAGGCACCATCCTGCTGATACAACGCGACCTGTCAGCAGAGTACGTCCAGTTATCGAATGCCTTCCAGAATGCGGTTTTCAACTTCGCAGTTATGAGCCTGACAGGCATTGCGCTGCTGTTTTTGCTTTCGACGCTACGGATCAATCGGCAACTCGGGGTTATCAGCAAGACCATCACAAGATTTGCCGATGGCGACGGTTCCGCCCGAACCGCCCTGACCGGACATGATTCCATCGCCCGGCTGGGTCGGGTATTCGACAGAATGGCGACCCGGATCGGACAAGAGCGGTCCAATCTCGCCGAGAGCGAAGAACGGCTGAAATTCGCCTTGCACGGCAGCAATGCCGGGATATGGGACTGGCTCATCGAGAGCGGGCACACCTATTACTCACCGCGCTGGAAAAGCCTGCTCGGATACGATGAACACGAGTTGCTGGCCCATTCGGAAGAATGGCTCAAGCGCGTTCACCCCGACGACCTGCCCCAGGTGATGGCACTCCTCAATGCCCACATGACCGGCGCCACTGCCTTCTTCGAAAGCGAACACCGCTTGCGCCGCAAGGATGATGACTACATCTGGGTGCTCGAGCGCGGTGTCGCACTCCGGGATGAGGATGGCAAGCCCTATCGCATGGTAGGCGCCCTGACCGACATCTCTGCGCGCAAGGAAATCGAATCGGCCTTGCAGCGAAGCGAAGAGGCCTATCGTTCCGTGGTGAATGCCGTCACCCAGGTGATCTTTCGCAGCGACGCCACGGGCAAGCTGACCTTCCTGAATCCTGCCTGGACAGACCTCACCGGCATTGCTGTCAATGACGGTCTGTCGCGCGTCTTGACCAACTTCGTGGTGCCCGAAGACCGCGACCGTGCCCGCCAGGTCATCGCCGCCGCCAATCGGGGCGGCAAGGAAATCATAACCTGCGAACTCAGGCTGATCACCCGCAATGGCGGAACCCGCTGGTTCAATCTGCACGCCCGCTCGCTTCAGGATGGCCGCGATGCGCCCGGCATCGCCGGCCTGCTGACCGATATCGACGCGCTGAAAAAGGCCCAGGATGCCCTGACTCAAAGCAACAAGGAGCGCAACACCATTCTGGATCTCAGCCCTGACGGCTACGTATTCATCGACCGCGATCGACGGGTGGTCTACGTCAACCCGGCCTTCCTGGCCATGACCGGCGTTGCCAGCAACCGGATCATCGGCAAAGGACTGAACGAGCTGGAAGCACTCATTCAATCCTTGTGCGACCCAGCCAAGCCACAGCCGGAGTTCGCCTCCGCCATGGATGATGCGGAATATCTGCTCCATCTGAACAACCCCGCAAAGTCGATCCTGAAATGGCTGATCCGCCATATCCGCGACCGGCAAGGGAGGTTACAGGCCGGGGTCATATTCTTCCGGGACGTGACGGCTCAAGTCGAAATCGACCGCATGAAGAGCGAGTTCCTGTCCACGGCTGCGCACGAATTGCGTACTCCCATGGCCAGCATCTACGGTTTCGCGGAACTACTGCTGGCGCGCGACTTCGATGCCGCCACCCAGCGCGACCTGCTCCAGCGCATCCATCGCCAGACCAGGAATCTGACCAACCTGGTCAACGAATTGCTGGACCTGGCCCGGATCGAGGCCCGGGGAAGCAAAAGCTTCAAGTTCAAGGATCAGGAACTGGCGCCGGTCGTGTTGAACACCCTTGCCACTTTTTACGTTCCACACGAGACGCATTCACTCGACGTCGATCTGCCCGGCAACCTGGCCATGGTCAACATCGATGCCGACAAGTTCCACCAGGCCCTGATAAATGTATTAGGCAACGCCCTGAAATACTCGCCGGACGGGGGCGTCATTCTGGTCCGGTCAACCGAGCGCAACGAGGCAGACCAAAAACAGATCGGCATCGTCATCGAGGATCAGGGCATCGGCATGACCCCCGAGCAGATGGGCCACATGTTCGACCGTTTCTATCGTGCCGACACCTCCGGCGCCATCCCGGGCACCGGGCTGGGGATGTGCCTGGTCAAGGAAATCATGGGGTTTTTCGGCGGTCAGGTCACCGTAAGCAGCGAAATCGGCCAAGGGACCGAAGTCACCCTGTGGCTACCCATAGTCAGCCCAACCTCTGTGGCAGGGTAATTCCAGGTCCCGTACACAATCGATTGCACAAGAAATGACCAATAAGCGAATATTGCTGGTCGACGACCAGGAGGACATCCGTTTGCTGCTGCAACTCACCTTGGCGCCACTGGGTTGCGATCTGCATACGGCGACGAACGGCAACGAGGCCATCCAGTTGGCCAGAAAGTTGCGACCGGATGTCGTGGTCCTCGACGTCATGATGCCCGGGGGCATGGACGGCTATCAGGTCTGCAAGATGCTGCGCTCCGATCCGGACACCGCACACGCCTATATCATCCTGTTGAGCGCACGGGGACAACAACGCGATATCGACCAAGGCAAACAGGTCGGGGCCGACTATTACATGCTTAAACCCTTCAGCCCGATCGAATTGGGCGACCTGATCAACCAAGCCAAGCCGCAGCAATAGTTCATATTATTTATATTAATGATATTCAAGCCATAGATCGTATCGGCTTGGCTCATTGCGCACATCCAATCGTGGCCCGAAAGGAGCTTGCGAGACCATCTTCGACGTCGGATGTAGCCGTACCGGAGGCTTGAAGACCATGGCGCCAACGGGAAAGGCATCAGGATACGGAATGACCGTCCGGAAACAAACACAAGTGCCAACAGGACACGGTTCAATACGGTAACCCGACCCCGTTGTGCCTGACGTTGACAGGAGTTAGGTAAAGTTGGGCCCGCTGCAATGGACACCGCTCGATCCCCGAAGGGAATAACAATCGAGTCTCAATTCACTGACTTCCAGCCAATGCACGAGCACAACAGATCAATTATGCGGCATATTGTCGCAGCCGATAGACGCCGATCTTTGTCCATCAAGCCATTCGTCGGCACAATCTGCCCCTCCATCAAAAAAACACTCGACGTTGTGCAGTTTGGTTGCTTTAATAGCATCCGTTGTAAAATATGACATCAGTAGCAGAAATGCTAGATTCGGTAGCGTTATAGGGTGTCACTACATGCCAAGGGCTCTAGCGCGGGCTGATTGAGTGACAGGGATGCAAAATTTTTTAAGATATAAGGGGCTTGAGATGATAAAGACCATTTTGCAGTTCATCCGCGACGAAGAAGGCGCCACCGCCATCGAATACGGCCTGATCGCCGCCTTGATCGCCGTTGCCATCATCACCGTGGTGACCGGCATCGGTAACCAGTTGATCGTGAAATTCGGTGAGATTTTAACTGCGCTGGGCGGCGGCGCCGGCGGCTAACCACTCAACGAATCAAGCCAGACACGCCGCAGCAGGCCGGGGTGTTTACCTTCCTTGTCCTGATTGCCTGGGCGGCGTGGCTGGCAGTCTACGATTGGCGCCGGCGGCGGTTACCGAACTGGCTGCTGGTCGTGGGCGTGGTGGTTGGCTTGATGCACGGCATGGCAGCTGGCGCCATGCCTTATGGTGTGCGTCTGTCCGATAGTGCTGGAACGGCCGTACTGGCCTTGGTTGCGTTCTGGCCGGCTTACCGGATGGGCTGGATGGGGGCTGGGGATGTCAAATTGTGTGCGGTATTGGGCTGGCTGGCTGGCGTCAAGGGCCTGATGGTCGTGTTGCTTTCCGGCAGCATCCTGGTCGGGTTGTTCGGACTGGCCATTTTGGTTCCGCCCATCGCCGAACACCTGTCCAGCACCAATCTGGATCAGCGACTCAGGCATCGCATACCTTACGGAACCGGCATGGCTTTGGCCTTCATCGGCTGGACCATGACCCGGATGTACCCTGGTCTGTCGCCTTTGTGAGGGTAGTCACCGAGATGGATACTGGCAGATTGAAATTCCGGCACGACTCGGCCCACCGCCAGCGCGGCGCGGCAGCCGTCGAATTTGCCCTGGTCTTCGTCCTGTTTTTCATGGTGATGTACGGCGCCATCGCCTATGGCGTCGTGTTCGCGATCAAGCACTCGATGACCCAGGCCGCCAGCGAGGGCGCGCGCGCCGCGCTTCAGGACGTCGGCGACATCGCCGCCCGAGAGGCACTGGCACAAACCACCGCCGCGAACGCCCTCAGTTGGCTGGGCGCGAATGCGCCAATACCGATCGTCAGCATCGACTGTACGCCCACCACGCCAGCCTTCACCTGCCTCAAGGTGGCCATTACTTACGACTACGCGGCCAATCCCATCATCCCCCCCATACCCGGCCTGGGTATCGTACTGCCTGCCAACCTGAATGCGCAGGCCATCGTGCAAATCTAATAACCGGCCACAACCCATCATAAAGGACTCGATATCGTGGGAAAAACACAAAAAATCGTCGGACTGATCCTGGTGCTGCTGGCATTGAGCCTGGCCGGCTATGCCTGGGTGTTGAGTTCCCGCATGGCCGCAGAACAAAAGGCGGCCCAGCCGAAGATGCAGCCGGTGGTCGTGGCACTGGCGAGAATACCGGCAGACAGCGTGATCAAGCCGGAAATGGTGAAGGTAGCGATGTTTCCAACCCGCCCAGACGGCGCCTATGCCGATGTGGACGCCGTGACCGGCAAGATCGCCTCCACCGACATCGCCTCCGGCGAGCCGATACTCCAGGAACGACTGGGTGGTGGCCTGCGGGCCATGCTGCAACACATCGATCCCAATGAGCGCGCGGTTGCGATACGTGTAGACGAAGTGATCGGCGTCGGCAACAAACTGATTCCGGGTGATCTGGTGGATGTCTTCTTCACCTTGCGCCGGAACGGCACGGAAATCTCCGAAACCCAGTCGCGGCTGCTGCTGGAGAGGCTGCCGGTACTGGCCTTCGGCAGCAAGGACGTGGGCGGGACAGGTGCCAAGCCAGGCGGCGAAGGCGGGACTTCGACACGGACGGCAGCAGAGGTTCCGAAAACAGCGGTGCTGGCCGTCAAGATCACCGACATCGACAAGTTGGTCCTGGCCGCAGACAGCGGGCGGTTGCTGCTGGCCCTGCGTCCGCACGAACAGCCTCAGAACGAAGAGACGGCAACCGCCTTGACGCCGGCGAGCACGCCGGCGGCGGCCCCCGCCAAAGGCCAGGCCGCGCAACCCGCCGCCACGACCGTCGTGGCCAGCGCCCCAGCGCCATTGACGCTCAAACAACTGATCGCCATGACCGGCCAGACGCCTGCCAGGACTGGCGCCGGCAAGCGCCCACGCAGCAGTTCCGGTGCGACGGTTATCGTGATGCATGGCCTGAAGGAGAAAACCGTGCGTGTAGCGGCAACCAGCGGGGCCCGGCCATGAAATCCAATGCAACTACCCGAAACGACAAGGGCTGGCTGATGAATATGCACAAAGTGAAACAATGGCTGGTTGGCGCCTCAACCGTGAATGCCTGGCGGGTCGCCCTTCTTTCCACCCTCCTGATCCCTTTCGGCCCCCTGCCTGTCCACGCGGAATCACCCACCCAGGTGTTCGAGGTCGAAGCCGGCAGCCAGCGCACGATCAAGCTGGAAAAGGCCGCACAACGGGTCGCCGTGGGCGATGGCGAGGTGGCCGAGGTCAAGGTGCTCGACAAGCAGGAATTGCTCTTGCAAGGCATCAAGCCGGGCACCACCAGTCTGCTGGTCTGGACCAATAAGGGCGCGACACCCCTGAGCTACCGGATCGAGGTCAACAAGGCCGCGGCAAGCGCCATGTTGGATACGTTCCCGGATCTGCACCTCAAGATCTCCAACGATTTGCTCATCCTGGAGGGCACCTCTCCGAATATGGAACAGCACGAGGTCGCCAAGGAAGTCGCCTTGCATGCCGACGCCGTTGGCAAGGGCCCGCTGCTCGATGCCACGAAACTGCCTTACAGTGGCGAAGTACAGATCGACGTGCGAGTGGTCGAACTCAGTCGCTCGGTGCTCAAGGAAGCCGGGCTCAACCTATTCTCGACCACATCGGGCTTCACCTTCGGCTCCTTTGCCCCCAGCAGCCTGAACAAAGTGACCCTGAATACCGGATCCGGCGCCCGGATCGAAGCCGAGGCCACCCTGCCGGTACCCCAGGCACTCAGCTTGGTAATGGGTGCCTCGTCGGAGGGACTGGTCGGGGTATTGAGTATGCTGGAAGGCAATGGCTTCGTCAGGACCCTGGCACAACCGTCCCTGCTCGCCCAGAGCGGACAGACCGCCAGTTTCCTGGCTGGCGGCGAATTCCCCGTGCCGGTGCCGCAGGCACTGGGGCAGACCACGATCCAGTACAAGCCTTACGGCATCCGGCTCGACGTCTCGCCGACCGTACTGGCCGAGAACCGGATCGCCTTGAAGATCGCGCCCGAGGTCAGCGATCTCGACTTTGACAACGCCATCACCATCAGCGGCGTTTCCGTCCCCAGCCTGACCACCCGGCGGGCCGACACCAGCATCGAGCTGGGCAACGGCGAAAGCTATGTCATCGGCGGCCTGGTCAGCCAGAAGGTGGTCAAGAGCCTGGACAAGATCCCGGGCCTGGGCGACATCCCCATCCTGGGGGCGTTCTTCAAGCACGCCAGCCTGTCCCGCGACGACAAGGAACTGCTGATCATTGTCACCCCGAGGCTGGTCCGGCCGCTGGCCGCAAACAGCCCGATCGGCCCCCTGCCCGGAGCGGAACTGGCGGATTACAACCCGAGCCTGTGGCAGATGCTGATGCTATCCGACCACGGCGAAGCGGCCCGCTTCACCGGCCTTTCAAAATAGGACGCGCCAGGATCATGGTTGAAAAACGATTTATCGTCGTCACAGACAACGAAACCCGGTTCAACGAACTGAGCGATGCCTTGAAAGGCATCGGCACCGCCGTCTGGTTGCACTGGAATACCGATCTGCTGTCCCAGCTCGTCGGTTCCCTGGGTACCGACATCGTCTTCATCGACTTTATCGGCGATAACGCCGAAAAGGCGGCCGAGCTTACCCGTAGCCTGCTGATGGTCTATCCGCGGCTATGGGTGGTCGGATTCTCGCATCGGGCCGACAGCGCATTGATCCTGGAAGCCATGCGCGCGGGGGCGCGTGACTTCATCGAGCTGCAATCGCCGATGGATTCGCTGCGCACGGTCAAGACCATTTTGGAGCAGTCACCCGCACTGCCGGCGCAGTCCACCGGCAAACTGGTCACCCTGCTGGGCGCCCGGCCCGGTGTGGGCACCACCACGGCGGCCATGCACCTGGCACTGCTGCTGAAGCAGGAATACCTGCCGGAGCAACCGGTGCTGCTGCTCGATTTCGGTTACCCGTCGGGCGATGCCGCGCTGTACCTGGATACCAAGGTCGCCTTCAATTTCTGCGATGCCGTACGCAGCCTGCGCCGTTTCGACCAGGCCTTGCTGAACACCGCGTTCGCCCACCACAAGAGCGGGCTGGCCATCATGTCGCTGCCGCAAAACCTGGCCGATCTGCGCGACATCACGCCGACCGACACCATGACCATGCTCAGCCTGCTGAAATCCTATTTCAAGGTGGTCGTGGTCGATCTGGGTGGCTTCGCCGGTCTGGATCTGCTGCTCTATACCCTGGGCATCTCGGACCATGTCAAACTAGTCTGCGAGCAGAGTCTCCCGTCGGTCTTTTCCGCGCGCCAGATGCTCATGAGTCTGCGGGAAAGGGGTTACGACACCGATCGCATCGGCATGTTGACCGGCAAGCACGACAGCCGCATCGACATGACCCCCGCGCAGATCGCCGAGAATTTGCAGATACGCCTGGACGGCAGCCTGCCTCAGCGAACCGAGAAGATGATCGCCTGCGCCAATATCGGCAAACCCTTGCTGGAAGTGGCGCCGAACGATCCCTATCTGAACGTGCTGCGCGCCATCGCGACTACCCTGACCGGCGAAACAGGGGTCAGAAATCCGGCGCAGCACGCTTCGGTCTTACGCAAGATGTTCAGTTAAGCTCGCAGGGGAACAGGCATGGATTTCGATTTCGCGCTGGGTCAGGATCCGAACAGCGTATTTCACCAGTCCGATGAATTCCAGGACATCAAGGCCATGATGCATGGCCGCCTGGTCGATCG
>Ga0265297_10012601_pt1 | contig 10112 bp, 8 predicted proteins | sample Munlanlwell13791_FD_192502 | JGI IMG/M metagenome (GOLD analysis project Ga0265297, IMG submission 192502) | Leachate microbial communities from a municipal landfill in Southern Ontario, Canada - Leachate well 137-91 | ecosystem: Engineered > Solid waste > Landfill > Unclassified | place...
TTTACCCGTGAGATGGGTGATCGTCAGCGATGGTTCGACGGATCATACCGATGACATAGTGAAAAAGTACCTAAAAGAGTATCCGTGGATCGAGCTGATGCGGATGCCGGAACGCGCCCGGAGGCATTTCGCGGGCAAGGCGCATGCGTTCAACGCAGGATATGAAAGAGTGCGAAATCTCGAGTATGATATTATAGGCAACCTGGACGCGGATACATCGTTCGATCCGGAATATTTTAGTTTTTTATTGAAGAAATTCGAGTCGGATCCTAAATTAGGCGTCGGCGGAACTCCTTTTATTGAGAATGGGGTACAGTATGACTATCGTTTCAGCAGGAAAGAACACGTTTCCGGGCAATGCCAGCTATTCAGGCGGGAGTGTTTTGAATCTATAGGAGGGTATATTCCTCTCGAAAAAGGCTCCATAGATCTTGTCGCGGTTGTGACCGCAAGAATGAAAGGATGGAAGACCGAAACTTTTACAGATAAAACTTATATTCATAATCGTCTGATGGGGTCGGCGTATAATCACCCCATAAAATCCGCTTTTAGGATGGGTTATCTTAATTATATCATGGGATCGCACCCGGTTTGGCAATTGTTGAGGTCAATTTATCAAATGAGCAGAAAGCCCTTTATTTTAAAAGGGAGTATGTTTTTAGCGGGCTACTTTTGGGCAATGCTGACCCGTGCGAAAATACCTGTTTCAAGAGAATTTGTGCGATTCAGAAGGAAAGAACAGATGCGGTGGCTAAAAGAATATTTCATAAGATCGTTGCCATGAAAGCGATGTCAATTCCTATAAACTGGAATTCCGGGCTGCCGGTCTTCGCTTCAGAATCATTTCTGAAAGCGGTTGGCGATGAATATGGCTGGATCGGCGGTATCGATGATTCGGGAAAACTTCGCTGTATCTTGCCTTATACGGTTATTCGAAAGGCGATTTTTCGCATGGTCCGTTTTCGGGTTGAGACCATTCCTGTGGGGGGAGAGCTTGATATTCAGGAAGAAAAGAATTTTTTAAATAGCGCCATTGAATATTTTCGCTCGATTGGGGCGGATATGATTATCCCGGCAACTACCAATACGATTTTTCGAACTTATCCGGATGGAGCTATTGCGGCTCCATATGGCAGTTACCGTATCGATTTATCACAGCCTGAAGATGTGCTCTGGCGGAATATTAATACAACAATGCGCCAGGATATCAATACTGCAATAAGGAAAGGTGTAAGCATCCGAGGCGGAATAGAGCATCTTGATGCGGCATATATGCTTATACGGGGTACATTTAAAAGATCAAAAATGCCATTTATGAGCTACGAATCTTTTAAGCGTTACATGCTGGGGCTTGGCGAAAACGGCAGGATTATGGTTGCCGGTTACAATGGCGTCGCCGAGAGCTCGATTATTTTTGCTTTCAGCGACTATTGCGTTTATGCTGTTTACGCCGGGAACATTGCAAACCAGCGTCAAGGCGTAAACAAATTGCTCTACTGGGAAGCAATACGTTTGTTTAAAAAGCTCGGAGTTAAAAGTTTTGATTTTGTAGGAGCGAGAATTGACCCTGAGAAAGGGTCCAGGCAGGACGGGATTAATTTATTTAAGAGGCATTTTGGATCAAATCTTATACTAGGGTACATGTGGAAATATCCTATTCATCCGTTGAAATATAGTTTTTATTGTCTGGCGGCCCGCTTGCGCACCGGAGGAGATGTTGTCGATCAGGAATCTCATAAAATGAAAACTCCAGAGAGTTTATTATGCTAAGTCTTCTGCCTGTAGAGTGCTGGGAATATAAATTCAGCGATATTTTTCGCGGCCTGACTGTTGCGTTGGGCCCAAAGAATCGGAAGAAGCTGTTTGATATAGACGGAATCGGTGGCTGCATTCCGGTAAGATCTGGCCGGGTGGCGCTTATAGCCGCTATCAAAGCGCTCGAATTACCTCCGGGCGCATGCATAGGAATCCCCCTCTATTGCTGTCCCGTTGTATTTAAAGCAATTACTATGGCGGGCTGCAAAGCGCGTTTCATCGATATAGAACCCACTACGTGCTGCATCTCCGCCGGCGACCTGTTCGCAAAACGTTCTCGGCTCGATGCCGTACTGGCCGTTCACATGTTTGGAAACTTGTGCGATATGCCTAAATTGCAAGAAGCGGTGCAGGGTAAACCGATTATAGAAGACTGTGCCCAGTCTCTCGGGAGCAGACTTAATGGCCGGATGGCCGGATCATTTGGCACAATAACCTTTTTCAGTTTTCGGTCCGGCAAGTATTTATCAGCGGGTGAAGGCGGAGCGTTATTTTCAAATAATGCGGACATTTGCTCCCGGTTGAACCGATTGATTGCGGCAATGCCCGCCCCGGGACGCGTGGACGAATGCGTTCATGTGGCAATGACTTATCTGCGATCAATACTTCGCAGTAAGCCGCTCTATGGTGTAGCGGGTCATCTGTTGTGGCATATATACAATAGGACGGTTGATGACGCCGGCAAATCCCCGATTATCTTAAGCCAAATATACCGGTCAGATCTCGCCATAGCCGTCGATCGTTTGTTACGTCTTGATTATGTAATCAAGATACAGAGAGAGCACGCCGATTTTTATTCACGCACTCTGAAGTTGGGCCCAAGTATACTCTGTGCCGAAAAGCCCGGCACATTTTACAACCGCTATTTATACCCTATTGTTTTTCCTTCGTCGGAATGCCGTGATTCAATGGCAAATTATCTGCGCAAGCGGCAGATTGATACCGCAAAACCCTACAAGGACATTGTAGATGTTGCTACTGCCCACTATGGATATACAGGCGATTGTCCTATAGCGGAGCAAGCCGCAAAGAGAACGCTGGTTATTCCCGGCTATTACCGCTTAAAGGAGCGGGATATTCAGCGCATTGCTCAATGTTTGAATGAAGGATGGTCGGAAATCACAAAATGATAGAATGTATCTTTACTATCGATTACGAGATTTACGGAAACGGTAAGGGCTCACTGAGGCAGCTGGTATATGAGCCGGCCAGAAAATTGAAGGAGTTACTCGACCGGACAGGGATGAAGGCGGTCATGTTTGTCGAGGCCGCTGAGCTGGAAAAGATCGAAGCCTCCGGAGCGGATCCGGCTATCGGTGAAGTCAAACAGCAGCTCAGGGAATTATATAAGGAACGGCACGAAATAGCTCTTCATATTCATCCGCAATGGTGCGATGCCAGTTATCACAATGGAAAATGGTGTTTAAACTATAGCGAATATAATTTATGTACATTGCCAAAAAAAAGGATCGCCGAAATTGTAGATGGGTCAATAGCCTATTTGCGTACCATGCTTGCGGTCCCGGATTTTACGCCCCTATCATTTCGCGCGGGAGGATGGTTACTCCAGCCTTCTCGAAATGCGGCGGATATACTTATTGAACGAGGCGTAAAGATCGATTCATCCGTATTCCGGGGTGGAATACGGCGTTGGCACAAATTAGATTATCGCCGTGCGGCAAAGAATGAATACTTCTGGAAGTTTCGGGATGACGCGAATATTCCCGATCAAAACGGATCTCTGCTTGAGATACCGATCTATACGCGAATGGTTCCTTTTTGGGAATTGGTAACCTTAAAACGCTTTATCCTGCAACAGAAAGGTTTTTCGGGCGCGCAAACAATTAAACAAAAGCTGTGCCGTTTTCAGGATATAGCGCGTTTCCGGTACCCGATGAAATTCGATTTCTGCCGTATGACCGTTAATGAACTTGTACGCATGGTGGATACGGTGATTGAAGAGGATCAACGCGATCCATCGTCATTTAAACCCCTTGTTGCTATAGGGCACACTAAAGATTTGGCCGATCTCAAGACAGTTGAATCGCTTCTCTATTATCTGGAGAAGCAGGGGATCGCAATATCAACTTTTGAAGAGATATATAACAAGTATAAACTGTGGAAGTAGGCCGATGAAAGATCATATTTCAGTTTGCATTTGTACGTATCGCCGTAATAAGACGCTGGAATATCTGCTTAGGAAATTGGCCCTTCAGGAAACCGGCGGGCTCTTCGATCTTTCGGTCGTTGTAGTGGATAATGACGCGGCGGGTCCCGCCCAGGAGATCGTAATGCGTTTGGGCCCTGAATTGGGCCTGAATATCAGTTACGGTATCGAGCCGGAACAGACTATCCCGGCGGCAAGGAATCACGCGTTGAGGCTTGCCCAAGGCAATTATATAGGTATAATTGATGATGATGAATTTCCATCGCAAGATTGGTTGATAAAGATGTACCGCGGTGTCAAGAAGTTTGACGTTGACGGAGTTTTAGGGCCAATACGTCCTTTTTTCGAATCACAGCCCCCTGCCTGGCTGGTGAAGAGCAGGATTTGTGAGCGGCCGGTATATTGTACCGGTACCATCTTGCGCTGGAACCAGACCCGCACAGGGAATGTTCTCATCAAAAAAGAAGTCTTTGACAAACATCATCTCTCTTTTGATGTGAGATTTGAAACAGGCGGGTCAGATCGCAAGTTTTTTATGCAGGCGATGCGCGCAGGCTGCAGGTTTGTCGCTGTGGAAGACGCTCCTGTCTATGAGATCGTGCCGCCGGAGCGTTGGACGCGAAAATACTACTTGAAGCGTTCTTTGGTTAACGGCATCAATGCATGCAGATTCAGTAAGAGTGAAATGCGCGGACTGTCAAGGATAACAGTGCCCCTGAAGTCGACAGTTGCTTTAGCGATTTATGTGGTAATCTTCCCTGTCTGTTTGTGTTTAGGAGATCACGTTATGATGAATTGCCTTATCAGGGGAGGCCACCATCTGAGCCGGTTGCTCGCTATGATGGGGATCGAATTGGTTAAAAAACGGGACTTTTAGTGTTATCTATGCGGATCTTGAAATCTTATGTAAATAATTTTTTTGTTAAGCTAAAGGCGTCCCCTTTCGTTAAAAATGTTCTTATTGTAATGTCGGGTACGGTTGTGGTCCAGGCCATTAATTTTGCGTTCGCTCCTTTTCTCAGCCGCTTATATTCCCCATCGGACTTTGGTATTTATGGCTCGTTTAACGCGGTTTCGTTAATTATTACCGCCGGAGTAACTCTGGGTTATGACCAGGCCCTTATATTACCGAAGGAAAAGAAAGACGCCGTTAACCTTTTTATACTTTCGTGCATATCTACAATTATGATAAGCGGTTGCTGTTTAGCCGTTTTCCTTTTGATACCAAAATTTGTTAATGCGCTTGTGAGTAATTCAAATGCCTGGATATTAGCGCTGCTGATCGCGGAAGGATTGTTTGGAGGTCTTTACCTGACATGCCAGGCATGGTGTGTGCGGTTAAAGGCATTCAAGGAAACTTCAACCTCGCAGGTCATCTGCAGCATGTCATCTAACGGGACGCAGATTGTTTTTGGATGCTTCAAAAAGGGCTCCATAGGGCTTATTATCGGCACAGTACTGGCTGATATAGTTGCAAGCTTCAACTTGATTCCGGTGGTTCTTCGTGACCTGGCGGCCTTCCGTCGCCATGTTAGATGGGACAGGATGAAACAGCTTGCGAAGGATTACAGGGATTTTCCTGTCTATTTTGCTTTCATGAATGTCATAAATTCCCTGTCCAGAGGTTTGCCTGTTTTGTTATTGATGCACTTTTATGGAATCGCGATAGCCGGCGCTTACGCGTTCGGTATGCGCATCCTATCGGCTCCGATGGGGCTTGTCTTAAGAGCGCTTCGACAAGTGCTTTTACAGAAGGCGTCGGAGAAACAGAATCTTGGCGGTCGTCTCCTACCTTTATATTTGAAAATCACCACAGGGCTTTTTGCTTTAATCATCTTTCCCGCATTGATCCTGTTTATATGGGCCCCCCGGATCTTTACATGGATATTTGGACCTCAATGGCACACCGCCGGTGAATTCGCCCGGTGGTTAATACCATGGCTGATATTCATGTTCTGCAACCTGCCTTCCGTTCTCTTTGCGCGGGTAATTCGCATACAACGGAAGATGTTTTTTTTAGAAATGGTTTTGCTCGCCGCCAGAATTTTGGTACTGGTTATAGGGGGTATGTATATATCGGCATTGCATACCGTCATGCTCTTTTCCATGGTAAGCGCTATCATGAATATAATTTTTATCGTTATTGTCGGTTATACCATAATGAAAAAAGAGGGCAGCGTCACCTGGCAGGATATTCAAAATAATATGATGGAAAGATAGTTATGATTCGTATTCTTATAGGCGGGGATGTCTGTCCGATGGGCAGGGTTCAAAACGCGTTTATCAAAGGAGACGCGGATGAGATATTCCACGATTTGTTAGAGGAGATCACCGACGCCGATCTCTCTATTGTTAATCTTGAGTCTCCTTTGGTGTCGAAGAAAACGCCGATCGAGAAAGCCGGAGGCATTGTTTTAGGCGCAAGTATTAAGTGCATTAACGGGTTCACTGCGTCCAAATGGAGCATTTTAAATCTGGCCAATAATCATATTTTAGATCATGGGGCTAGAGGGCTGCGAGAAACGATCGATACCATAGAAGGTGCGGAGTTGTGCGTAGTTGGGGCAGGATTGAACATTAAAGATGCCCAGGCGCCATTAATCAAAGAAATAAGTGGAGAGAGAATAGTTATCTATTCTATGGCAGAGTACGAATTTTCCATTGCCGGTGAGAAAACCCCGGGAGCCAATCCGCTGGATCTTATCAATTTTGTAAATACAATCCGTCTACATAAGCAACAGGGCATCTTTATAGTGCTCATCCACGGAGGTAACGAATTTTACCCCTACCCAAGCCCGGAGATGGTCAGAAGATGCCGTTTTATCATAGATATGGGGGCAGACGCGGTCATTTGTTGTCATGCGCATTGTCCGCTCCCATGGGAAATCTACGCCGATCGTCCAATCGTTTATGGTTTGGGCAACCTGATTTTTGAATCCATACGCCCGAAGCAGTTGTCGTGGCATGAAGGTTATCTGGCAAGATTGGTTGTTGAGGATAAGCGGATTCGCCTGGAAGCGGTCCCCTATTTTCAATCCCAGAGACAGATCGGCGCTAAAAAAATGGATGAAAATATTCGTAGGCGTTTCTTTGATGATATGGAGAGAAAAAATGCCCAAGTGAGAGACGTTATATTTCTTGAGGATCAATGGATGGAGTACTGCCGTCGGCAGAGAGACAGTTATCTTTCCCGGCTTTTCGGCTACAATAGACCAATGCGCAAACTGAAAAAGTTATTACTTCCAATATTGCATTCAAAAAAAACGATACAACAGGCCCTGTTTCTCGTGCAATGCGAAGCGCATAGGGAAATACTAAATACGATTTTAAAAAATGAAAGACTAAAAAATAATGGGCGTGGTAATTGAGGCGAATATGACGTTATCAACTCGAATTAAAAGCATCTTAAAGAAAAGCTGTTCGATGAAAAAGTACTACCACAAGATAAAGAGCCGGTTTATATCAGTGTTATATACTATATCGCCTGTGTTACTTGCCAGATATCTCTTTCGAATAAAAAGAGGCAGGAGCCTTAACCTGAAAAATCCGCAAACCTTTGACGAAAAGCTTCTTTGGCTGAACCTTTATTGGCGGCACCCTTTAAAGACGCAATGTGCGGACAAATATATGATGCGCGCCTATGTAAAGAACCATGGTTTGGGCCATATGCTGCCGGAACTCCTGGGTGTTTACGAAAAGAGCAAAGATATAGATTTTAACGCTCTTCCGGAACGGTTTGTTTTGAAATGTACGCATGGTAACGGATTTAACATTATCTGTTTGAATAAGAGCAAGCTGGATCTCGAAGAGACCAGACATAAATTGGACGCGTGGATGAAGATCGATTCCAGCAAGCGGGCGGGAGAACTTCATTATGCTCTGATAAAGCCGCGAATTATTTGTGAAGTCTACCTGGATGATTCGACCGGAGGCCTTCCGGTCGATTACAAAATACAGTGCTTTGACGGGAAGGCGTATTGCACTTTGGTATGCTGTGAACGACACATTGATGAACATGATGTGAAACTCGCTTTCTATGACAGAGAGTGGAAGAAGAAACTGCCTTACGTCAAATCAGGCATTCTTGCTAAAAAAGATATTCCAATGCCCGGGACTTACCCGGAAATGGTCGATGCCGCGGAAAAATTGTCAAAACCGTTCCCGCATGTTCGGGTAGATTTTTATAATATTAACGGTAAAGCCGTTATCGGTGAAATGACATTTACACAGGCCGGGTGCATATTCACAGTTTTGACCGATGTCGCTGAAGAGGAATTGGGTAAATTGATCAAGCTGCCGGAAAAATTTTTTGTATGAAATCAGAGTTCTTTAAGTCGTGCCGGGGATATGATAAAATCATGACAATAGGAACGGATTGATAATGAAGTACATAAAGGAATTGAATTAAAATGGTGCGCATGGCTACATTAACCTGTATTTTTTTCATTATCTGCCTCTTCTGGATGGATCGCGGAAAGAACGACGGCGTTTCCAGGGCAGTATGGATACCGCTCATTTGGATGTTTTTTACCGGAACGCGCCAACTCTCTCAATGGCTGAACCTTGATACGTCTATGAAAACCTCCGGAATGCAGCTTGAGGGCAATCCGTTGAATGCCTGCGCGTTTTTGATTCTTATCATTGCCGGGGTATTGGTACTATGGCGGAGAAAGCTTGACTGGAAAGAGTTGTTTAATCAGAATATCTGGATATGGCTATTATTTATCTTTGGCGCGGTCAGCATCTTCTGGTCCGATTATCCGATTATTGCGTTCAAGAGATTGATAAAATCGTTGGGAGTCGTGATCATGGTTATGGTTGTCCTGAGTGAAAAACGCCCCTATGAAGCGTTCGGAACAATTCTAAAGCGTCTCGCGTTTCTGTTTCTGCCGTTGTCGGTCCTATTTATCGAGTATTATCCGTACCTGGGAAGGTCGTATAGCCGGTTTGGCAGGATATTGTACAATGGTATAGCTACTCATAAGAATAGCATGGGGCAGTTGTGTCTTATACTCGGCATCTATTTCTGCTGGAACCTGTTTTTTCATTACCGGAAAGAGATTAATCGCGTAAATAGGTCATACCTCCTTCTATATTTTCTATTCTTCCCGATCCTTGCCTGGCTTTTATATAAGGCTGATAGTGCCACGTCCCTGATATGTTTAGCTATAGCTATCTGTTTTTTCATTTTTGCCCGGTTTCCCGGGATATATCGGAGACCCAAGAGGCTGTTGATTATTAGTATCACAATCATCGTTCTTTTTATGGTAATGTGGTTATTGTTCGGCGACGAAATAAGAAGAAATGCGATCATTCTGTTGCACCGCAAAGAGACCCTGACCGGCAGAACTTTAATATGGGAATACCTTAAGTCCCATGCCGAAAACCATTGGGTGGGTGTAGGATATGAGAACTTTTGGCTTGGCAGCCGGCTTGAACAGTTCTGGGAAAGATTTGATGGGCCGTGGTATCAGGCGCACAACGGATACCTTGAAATTTATCTTAACTTAGGGCTTATAGGGCTGGTTCTTATCGCGTGCAATATACTCTCCGGCTTACTTAAAGCCTGTAAACAACTGTTTGTAGACTTCCCCATAGGTATTTTAAGGCTGTCTTTTATTATAGTCGTGGTTCTCTACAATTATACAGAAGCCACTTTTTCCGGAGCGGGTAACATGTTGTTGATTTTTTGGTTGGGAGTGATCAGCCCGCCATTGAGATCATCGCCGGCGGCACCAGAGCGTTGGAAGCCAAATGGTCACAAAAAATGTCAATATTAATGAAATTATGAACATAAACCATGAGAGTATCTTTGAGAAAGTTTTTTTGCGGCGGGAAATCGCTCTTATGATGTTTGGATTATTTCTAACTATCGTTATTCCCGGAATAAGTTTGTGTGAAGAAACGTCCGAAGAAGAGTGTAATAAACTTCAATGGAATAGGACAGTTAAAAAATCTATAGATCCCGATCCCGAAAGTTATTTCGCATATTATAGATCAGGCTGGCTTTACAAATACCATGGGAAATTTGCCGAGTCGGAAGAGGCGTTCAGGAAGGCCATAAAAATCAATCCTGAGAGATATTCCGCTTATAACGCCTTAGGCTGGCTTTACAGGTATCAAGGGAAGT
>Ga0265297_10012602_pt1 | contig 10112 bp, 10 predicted proteins | sample Munlanlwell13791_FD_192502 | JGI IMG/M metagenome (GOLD analysis project Ga0265297, IMG submission 192502) | Leachate microbial communities from a municipal landfill in Southern Ontario, Canada - Leachate well 137-91 | ecosystem: Engineered > Solid waste > Landfill > Unclassified | place...
TCACTTGTTATACTTTGTCTATAATTATCCACGGTGATTGTCTCATTTGGCTGAAGATCAGAAAATAGAAATATTCTATTATCATCAGTAATGTTTGTAATTTGAAAATCATTACCAACACTATTTAATGTAAACTCAACTTCAGGATATATATAATCATTATTATCAGAATTATTATATATATTGAAGTTATAGTCAACTAAAGCATCACCACCAAACGTTTGAGTTACTACTTTGGGATACGTAAAACCATAAGCAGAATTGCAATGTCCATGTAAAGTTATACCTCTTTGTACATTTCCAATGTATTTATTTTCTGCACTTGTAAATATTGTTTCAAATTTTACTAAAAGTAAATCGTCTTGCACAATTTGAAAGTCTTTATATGAATCTCTCCCTAAAAATATTTTTTGAATAGCGCTTCTTGTTATTGCATCAATAGGATCTTTAGACCCTAAAGTTAAATCAAATTCTAAAGGAGTATTTTGAGTTCTGCCATAATAAAAAGCTTTTGACTTTCTATAAATATATTCTTCAAATATTTCCATATTACTTCCGGCAGGACTATCAACATCTCCATTTCTACTAAAATCCATAATCCTTAAATCGTATACAGATGATGGAATATTATCATAAATTACTTCTGCACCATAAAATGCCAATATATCCTCCTTTCTTGTTTGTCACTTTATGAAGGGGCATTTCTACCCCTTCATAGTCATAAAATTATTAAATACTGTGTGCCGATACATTTGTTCTATATCCGCGTTTCTTAATAGCAGAATTGACAACATCTAACACCGCATTTTTAAATTCTGGTAATATTGATTTATCCGCATTACCTTGAATTGTAATGGGCATAGAAATACTAACTCCACCACCTCCAATAACACTGGTAACTAAATTCGGTAACGTACTATTGATAAAATTTTTCATTTGAGAATCGTTTGCAACAACTTCACCTTTCAATAACTTCGCAAAAGTTTCACTCTCTTTTATCTTTGGCAATCCACCAACAATACCGCCAGAATGATGACTTCTATACTCAAAACGAGTATCAAAATCAGTATCAGTATTATTGCTTGAAGTTTTACTCATCCAATCTGCTGGCAATCCATATCCTTCAGGTATTTCTTGCCATGTCAAATTATCAAGAGCATTTCCCAACCCATTTACAGCATTTTCAACTGCGCCTATAGCTCCAACAGCACCACCAGAATATGTGATAATTGCATTAAAAGCAGTATTCCATTTACCGATTACATCTTCATCAATTCCTGTGCCAAATCTACGATTCCATTCAAGAAGTTCATTATAAAAACTTGAACTTTTCTTAGATAATAAATCTATAGCTTCTTGAGTAAGAGTTCCCGATTCTGACAAATATCTATCAATTTCTTTTATTTTCAAATCAATAGATTCTTTATAATTATCATATTCTTCATCAAGTGCATCTTTTTGGTCATCAATACTTTTATCATATTGATCTTTGTCTATTTCTTTAATCTTTTTAGCTTTTTCTTCTTCAAGTTCTAGTCTGCGTTTTTTAGCCCATTCACTATTATCAAATTGAATTTCTAAAAGTTCATTTTCAATAGTTGATAATTCTTTATTTTTTTCCGCAAGGGCATCTTGATAACTTTTTTCTTCTTTTTGTTGATCTAGTATTTTTTTACGAGCATCAATAATAGATTTATAACCATCAAGCTCATCTTTTAGGGCATCTTTTTCTGCATTTGCTTTGTCTTTAAGCATATTGACGGTTATTTTAAGAAGGTCTTGATATGCTTTTTCGTTGTCAGAAATTTGTTTTGAAGCGGAAGATGCTGCTGCTCCCATTTTTGGAAGCCAATAAGTTGATTGTTTAACTTGAGATAAATATCCTTTAGCTATTGCTAAAACATTTTGAAGAGAAACATTTAACTGGTCATTTGCTAACGCTAATTCAACAGTTTTAATTGCATCTTCAATTTTTTGTATAGTTAATTGTTTTAATGCATCTTTATTTAAATATGTAAGTCCAGTTGTTTGATCAATCATTACTAAATGATTATATTCTTCTGGATATAATGTTTGTAAATTAGAAATCTGTTCTAATGTTAGTCCATTAATTTCATCATAAGAATCAATAAGCCCTCTTGTACTATTTGATAACTTAATAAGTTCTTCTCCAGATTTTATTGCTTTATCTTCAAGTGCATCTTGTGATTGAGCAAACATTTCTATATTATCTGAAGCGTCACCGATAGAATCTCCTGCATTTTTTATTCTTTCACCCATTGCTTTAGCAGAATTAGCAAATCGTGACATTTCATCATTACCAACACCAAGGGATGTTTGTAATTCAGTTATTTGATTTTCTAAATCTTTAATAATTTTTTCATATTCTGTGCCACCTTTTTTATAACTATATCCCCATATGGTAGTTTTCGTAGGAAGTTCAGAATATTGCTTTTTTGCTTCAGCTAATTGGCTTTTTAAATCTTCCAATCCTTCTTTTGTTTGAGGAGATTTTGCTCCACCACCTATTAATTTAACATAAACATCTAGCCAATCATACCATCCCTTTAAAAAATCTGCCCACGCCTTTGAAGTCCATATCGCATCCCAATCTGTCTTTAGTTGATTAGCATGTCCCTCAACACTTTCATAATATGACTTCATTCTTTCTTGAGCAAGACCCTCAGCTTCAGTTTCTTGTTCTAGCATCTTTCCAACTTTTTCATAGTTGCTAAAAAGAGTAAGCAGGTTTTCACGCTGTCTAACACCCGCCAAAGCTTTAGCGATACTAGATTGTTCTACTTTTGAAAATGTTTCCCATTTAGCGGCAACTTCATCAATAACATCTCCAGTATTTTTAAATTCAAGATTTTGATCTCTAGTTTCTATACCAAATCGTTTTAACGTTTTTTCTACATCAGAGATACTTTCTCCTGCATCATCAAAACTCTTACCTAATTTTACATCTTGCATTCTGGCGAAAATTGTTTTACCTATTTGTTACTTCCGTCACAAACGGAGAGGACACTTCTTCTTTAAGGTGTCTTTACACCTGAGCATCCTTCTTTATGTTACCATAAAGAGCAGACTGTTGCATATCCATTTATATGGATTTTTCTCATTCAGTCGTTGCAGGTGATCTTATCTTCCTGATCGTTGTCCCATAGGGAGTTTCGACATTAATTAGAGAAAATTTTCATTAAAGCTTATGTATTATACCTTAATGCCTCTTTCTCTTATCGAGAAAAGGATTCGCCAATTGATTCCAATCTGTTACTTTTATGACCACAATTAAGTGGCGGAATGGATTCTTCTTTAAGATGTCTTTACATCTGATCCATTCTCACACGTTTCATTTAAGCTATGTCGTGTGTTCAGACTGTTCCACACTCATCAGAAATGAGTTTCTCTTGTTCCAGTCGTTAACGGCAAAATATAATCTTTTATTTTTCAAAATAAGGAATTAATAATCTACTATTTGTTACAAGTATATTATTATCTATAATATAATTCATAGAGTGATAATTATTGAGAATCCCACAATTCTCGATAAATTTTATTATCAATTTTTTACAAATATCAAAGTTTTTATTTATATCCAATTCCCATAAATATAACGTGGGAATATTATTATTTTTTAAATATTCATTTTTCTTTTTATCTTTTTTTATACCATCATCTTGTGCTTTATATTTAGGAAAATCGTATATCCTACTATCACAATGCCAATAACTACCCATAATCTCTATTCCAATTTTATAATCTAATAAATATATATCTATAGAATATCTTTTTATTGGTTTTTCTATTTCAAAAGAAAATCCTAACTCTTCAATAAATTGTAAAATATCTCTATGGGGCTTAGTAGGACTCTTATTCATTCCACAAATTTGACAAGCTCTAGAACAAAAAATTAATTTGTCATGCTTTTTACATTCAAATTCTTTTTTGCAATATTTACACTTCCTAATATCATTTGCTTCATTTTCTCTAAATCTAGATTCACATTCTTTAGAACAAAAATAATTATTTTGCTTTAAACATCTAACTCTTTCTATTTCTTTACCACAAGTAGAACAATTCACAATTTTCGTTGGGGCATGTATAATATTATATTCTATTTTACAATTTTCTGAACAAAAGAAATGTCTTTTATGAATTTGTTTAAAAATAACTCCACAATGTTTACAATTAATACTAGATTCAATACCAATTTTATTTTTATTAATTCCAATACATTCTCTACTACAATAATAATTTTTATTTTCTTTTGGCTTATTCGCCGATATTTTTTCAAAGATTTTTCCACAATTGTTACACACAAGAGTATATTTATGTTTTATTGGATTTTTTATATAATATTCTTTTTTACAATCATCAGAACAATAAATTTTAGATTCTCCAATAGATTCAAAAATTTTTTCACAATTTTTGCACTTCTTACTAATTAGAATTCCTTTATTTTCCCTAGAATGCTTTGCCTTACAATTATCAGAGCAATAAATATTTTTTATATTTTTATATACAAATTCTTTATTACAATAAACACAATTTTTAATTTTTTCTTCCATAATTTTCCTTTTAAAAGATTATATTTCTTCCGCTTCGTTGCCCTGCTTATAGGGTTTTCGAAACATCTCTTTGTTATGGGACAAAGAGAATCATTAAAGAGAATTTTCTATGTGGATTATGAATTATTCCACAAAGCGCCAAATTTATTTATAGCGGATTTACGTGTTACCGAACTGACAACTGTAATATACGCTGCCAATTTATCAAACCCAATTCCGGCTTGTTGTGCCGAATTGGCACTTCTTTGTAACGCTGTTGCAATTTCACCGGCTGACGTTGCGTAGTTGTTATCAAGTTGAATTAATTTATCAACAACCCCCGCTGCATCTTTAGCCTCCAACTTAAAACCATTAAGTGTACTAGTTAAATATTCTGTTGCTTGAGCAGCATCAAGATTTCCTAATTTTGCTAAAGTTATAGATTCTCTAGTTAAATTTAAAGATTCTTGTGCTGTTTTACCTTGTCTGGCCCATTCCAAACTTCCTTGAGCCACTTCCAAAGTAGAAACATGCATTTCGGCAGCAAGAGTATTATATCCTTGTGCTATAGAATATACATTTTCAACACTTTGTCCTGTTACAAATTGAAGTTTTGTTAATTCTTTGTCCAGATCTTCCATATATTTTCTAGCTTCTCCAAATTTTTGAAGAGTGCCGAAAACAATATCCCCCGCAACTTTCCATAACATCATTTTATATGCTGCTTTAGTAATACTAGTAGATAAAGAATCGCCATCTTTTGTAGTTCTCTGCATAGCCTTCTGTTGATTTCCAAAAGCCGTTGTAATACTGTTTAATTCAGTAGTTAACTTATCTCTAGAAGATTTACTTCCATCATAAGTATTCATTAAAGTTTTAAAATTCTCAACAAGAGGGCTTACTGCCTTACTATTAAATATATTTGAATTAAGCGATTCCAAACTAGATAATTTATTTTTCCATCTAGTTAATTGATTTTCAATTGCATCTTTATCTCCTACCCCACCAGATTTTCCACCAATATTTACTCCAATATTAATTGGCTTCAAATTTTTACTAACTTCATCAATTTGTTTATACAAATCGACTTTATTGAGTGTTGCCCCAATAACTACATTATATTTATTTGTTCCTGCCATCGAACCTCCTTTCGAGGAACATGGAAGTTCCTACAAATTATTAAATTATAAAACCAGTTATAAAACCACTTTATTGTTCTGTCAGAACTATATTAAACATATCTGCAAGTTCATCTAAACTTGTATCTTTTAAATATCCTTGAGTGGTAGATATGTCAGAATGGTTAGCTATCAATCTAAGTTTCTCAACAGGAAATCCTGTTTCCATTCCTAAATCCTTACAAATATAATGACTTCCATCAGATAAATTTTGAAGAGCCGAATGTCGAATCGAATGTGGATTAAAATCAAATTCTTTACCTTCCAACTCTTCCAACAAATCTCTCATATATATAAACCAATCATATAATAATTCGCCATCTGCTTCTTTTTTATTTTTACCATTTTGTAAAATCCACAATGATTCTATATTATCTTCTCCACGTTGCTCTAACCACAATCTTACACATTCTTTTGTAAGCCTAAAATAAACAAGACTAAATATCTTTCTTCGTTTACCAACAACCTTATTAGTATTATTTAAAGATTCGTTATAAAAACTAGTTTTAGTTACTTGTGCTAATTCATTTCTACGTCCAGCAGAATCATATGCCAAGGCAAGTAAAGTAGCAAATTGATACTTTTCTCTTTTTATTAGTTCATCTTTTAATTTCATTATTTGTTCATTAGTTAAGAAAAAAATATCTCTTACTGGTTCTTTAGACAAACCTTTTACTTTTTTGGCAATGTTTGTATCATAATCATATTCATCTTCATTCTCTGCGAATGTTAACATTGATCTAAGCGCACAGAGGAGTCTGTTATGACGAGCCGATGAAATTTGACATTCTGAAGTAAGATATAATGAATATCCTCTAAAGTCACGTTTCGATAATTGTAGAACACTTTTATTCTCTAATTTTTTATAAACATACATAAAAAATATCAAGCAATCATGTTTATACTGAGAAATTGTTCCTTCACTTTTCTTGTTTTGTTTTAATTCCAATAAAAAATCTTCTAGCAAATCCTTATTTTCTTGATTTACCTTATTGTATATTTCTTTATCGAAGAAATTATTATATATTTTTCTTTTTGGCATTATTGTTTACTCCTTTTATCAATGAAATATGCCATACCTATAGAAACAGCGTCACTTTGATCTTCATTTTCTATTTTTAAATATGGAAATTTATTTTCAACTATTTTTCTAATTCCAATTTTGTCTGTTTTGCCGTTACCACTCACAATTTTTTTCACAGAAGATGGTGGATAATATATTTGTTCACTTTCATAAAAAATATAATTAGCAATACCAACAACTTTAAAAATACATTGTGTACTCTTATTAAAACGTGAAAATCCTTGCTCCAAAACAACAGTCGATATATTATATTTATTTTTTATTTCCAAAAAAGAATCGGCTATTGTTTTCAGTCTTTCCCCATGACTATATTTTGATTTTGTTTCTATACTCAAAACATCGACAGGATTTTCATTTTCATCAAAAATACATACTCCACTATTACTTAAGCTCAAATCTAAACTAATAACATACTTTTTATTTGTTTTAATATTTTCACTCATTTTTCCTCATTAAAAAATCATACGATTCATATAGTTTTATTTTTATAAAAACACAATAAAATGTTTGTTTTATTGGGTTTCTCTTTCAAAAAAAGGAAGACAGGAACTAGCCCTGTCTTCCACACCAATAAATTATACCAATAAACTATTTATTTTTTAGCAGCAAGTCGTTTTGATTTCAATGATTGTCTATCTAATCCATCATCCTTCATTGCCTTTACAGCAGCTTCAATGGCAGCAGCAACGATGTCAAGATCAACTACAATACCTTGAGCAGCCAAGAATTTTTCAGCTAAATCTAAAGCATATTTTTTCTTATCTTCAATAATAGTATTAATACCAGCTTGTTCAGCAGCATCAACAACCATCATAGCTACTCTTTCAATTTCTGCAAATACATCAGGTTGAGCGGCTTTAGCTTCAGCCCATAATTTCTTAATCAAAGCAACGGCAACGCCAATTAAAGAAACAGCGGCAGTAACACCAACACTCATTAAAACATTTTGTAAGAAAGCACTTAAGAACGTAGAATCCATTTATATCTCCTTTTAGATAATAAAAATTAATATGATAAGAGTATATATTTATACTCTTTATAACACTATAATATATCCATTCCCAAACGAGACCGAAGTTTACTAAGAAAACTATTAATAAATTTATTACTTATTTCTTCTAATGATGGAGTCCAAAAATCTCTAGAGCCTTTATTTTTCCACCATTCATATGATCCATCTTTTCGACTCCAATCCCATTCAATACCATTTAAAATTGCTTCTGTCATTATAGAACGTCGATCTTCCCCATCAATACTTTTATGATGTGGATATTCACTAATCATACGATTAGGATCACTAAAAATAGAATAAGCTATGCTTCTTCCTATTTCACTCAATCCTTCATCAATTCCTTCCATTAAACGTTCTTTCGTCCAACTTCCTAAATAGCCACCATATTCTCCTAGTCTTTCATATTGTCTGACTTCACTTTCCCACCAATCATAAACATATTCTTGTACATTTTTTCGTATAATTTCTAATGCCTCTTCAGAGCATTCAGCAATTACTTCTTTTAATTCCCCCATTAAAACAGCTTCAAGAGCCATATCATTATCAATATCCATGAATACGTCTCCTAACTACCATTTTGGATTGGGATTATCTTTATATCTTTTTGGTGACACCTTTATTTTTGAACTATAATCACACTCTATGCATTCAACATATTGATCCTCATAACTAACCCCATCATCCTCATGTATCTTCATTGTTATTTCTAATTGTCCACCACATTCGGGACATCGTTTTGATATCATTTTTTGTTTCTTTTTATGGTCGGACATATTACTACAATAATTCCTTTTTAGAAGTTCTACTTTTCCGAGGTTTTTTCTCTGGAATAATTGATGAAGATGATGAAATAGGAGATTCCATTTGAAGTGTTTCTAAGCTAGATTTAAATGTCTCTGCTGCTTTTTTCATTCCTTCATCCGAAATATCAGCATGAGAAAACTGTTCTATTAATTCCATAACTGCATCAGCAACTTTATCAAATGTAGTTCCAATAGATCTTTCTAAAATATTATCTTCTTTAATATGATTAAGAATATCACTAAGCTCTTTTCTAAAATCATCATAATTTATAATTTGCTTTTTTATTACATCCCATAATCCACTCCCAATCAAAGCATCCGCACCAGCAGAACCATCTGAAAAATTAATAGATAAATCAGTACATAAATTCGTAATTCCAGTAACAATAGAGTATTCTGCTCTAATTTCATTTAAAATATAAGAATATTCACCTTCATTTTTTTCAAAAATATGACGAATATATATTTCTGCCAATTCTTCTTTGTTGTCTAATGATAAATATGGTTTTATTTTAAATTCACCCTGTTTTCCAAATTCCATATTTATCCACTCCATGGGAGTTACTTTAATTTTTTGTTTTTCTATTTCCATCCGAATTTTAACCTTAAGTTAGAATATTAGATGGGGATTTTACTCCCCATCCTTAGATTGATTTTTTGTAAGAGAAAATTCTTTACAATACAATTTATTCTCTAGCATTACATAATGATTCAATTGACCACACCATCTTACAAATCTACAATGATTTCCGGCATAGTCTCCTTTCTGGCAAATGAAAAATATTCCAGTTTCCCCTTCTATTTTCATTTGTTCTCCATTTACACAAATCATATTAAGTTACATTAATAGTAACATGGTCAACTAATGATCCACTAGGATACGTAACATCAATAGTAATAGCTTGAGCTATAGTAGTTGAACTAGCACTTGTATAAAGAGTACCTGTAGTTGCACCTACAACAATACCAGAACCAGAGCTACCAGAACGAGCAAATGTACAATCTGTAGTAATATTGGTATTACCATAAACCCCACCTTTAATACCAAGAACAGTAATATTACTATTTTGAACAGTTGATTTAACCCATTCAATTGTTGATGGAATGGCTGCTATACTGGTATAAGCCGAAGTCGCCACTTCAGGAATATACGTAACTTTAGCATAATAATTACCAGAAACACAATCTGTAGCAGCGACTGATAATGCTTTACCACTAAGCTTTTCTGTGGAAACACCATTAGCAGTCAATGTGAGATCATAATTACCAGCAATTTGGAAGCTAGGAATATTAATTTGTAAATGTTTTAAAACAGTTGTATGAGATTGATCTCTAATTTCAGCAATTAATGTTAAATCAACAATACTAGGTGGCGTTAAAGCACCAATAACAATTTGATCAGCAGTTTTACTTGTCTTATAAACAGCAGTAACCTGTTGACTTGGGCATCCAGAAAGTTGAATATCTTTTGTGGATGGAGTTACA
>Ga0265297_10012603_pt1 | contig 10111 bp, 4 predicted proteins | sample Munlanlwell13791_FD_192502 | JGI IMG/M metagenome (GOLD analysis project Ga0265297, IMG submission 192502) | Leachate microbial communities from a municipal landfill in Southern Ontario, Canada - Leachate well 137-91 | ecosystem: Engineered > Solid waste > Landfill > Unclassified | place...
TGTGGCTTTTCGTTGTTGTAATTCAAAACTTCCTACCGCAATAAGGCTACTTGTATCTCCTTGTTGTCGTGCTTCAACAAAAACTTCTTTACGGGACCAGGGACTTTTAACTATGGCAACAGGATCATACACCTGCTGAATAACTCTATCTGCTCCTTGCCCTTCCCCGCCCACATAAGCAAAGTTTTGTTCCGCGCTGTAGTTTTGAGATAAGATAGGAATAAGCATATTATCTCGTTCTGTACTGAAAACTACTGGATCATTTCCTTCTACATTTCCTTCTCTTGAATCTTTACCCCAAATCTCTCTTGCATCAAACACAAAATTACCTACAGCAGTTCCCCCATATACCCCAAAATCTAAATTACCCTGCTCAGAAACGGTTTCACACACAGAAAGCAAATTCGTATAACGTGCTGAATAAGATACTGAATCTCCCGCTCCAAGATTTGCCGATATTGAAAATCCTGGTGCAATCCGGTTATTATCTGCGGGTGAAATAAGGCAGTCGCTTACATATTCTTTAATAACTGTTTCAGCGTTACCTGTTTTAGTAGAATATTCATATCCTGTTGGTGGTTCTACAACCCTGCGTTGTAATAGGTTAGTATATCCAGAACCGTAGAGATTAAGGATAATGCCCCCATTAACTCTGACTTGATCCACCAGTGTTTGATGAAACCCCTCATAAACTTTACTTTTTACTAACGTAATAGGATCAATACGATAGACTTCAAAAATCCAATCAGGTTGGATAGATCGTAAGGTAACAAGGTCTGGATCATCGTAACCAAATTCTAAAGTAATCTGGTGATTCCAGGGGGCACTTATTCGTTGGTGAAATTCTAATGAACTCCATTTCTGAAGAAATAATACAAATGTTCCTGTGTGATCATATACCTTAATTGTGTATAATTCGAAAGGTAATGTCATATAAATGCTCCCAGTAATTCTACTGTAGCATCTAGTGTTCCTGCACCCGTAGCAACAACATCAATTCTAAATTGGGGAATAGCAGATTGAGCATTATACACAGGCTGATTCACTGGAACAACACATGTTAATTCTCGGTAAACATCGTTTGTTACACCATCTAATTCTAATCTTCCATAGTCTGCTGCAAATGGTGCAACATATCCTAACACCCCAATACTTGCCGTTCCAGCAGCAGATCCTTGATCTCTAGCACGTAAACGAGCTACAACAGCTTTTGTTTGGGGTTGAATTTCTCCATTGAAGGAAGCTGTTAAGTCTACGGTGGTTGTTCCTGTTGATTTGGCTGTATCTGTCCAAGCAGCATCAGCTAAAGCACTCGTAAATCCAATGTATTCATGAAACTGTCTGAATGGACCGGGATGATACCCCTCTACAAAAATGGGCTGTCCAATATTGGTTATTCCACCATCACTAATAAACTGGATTCTAAACCCGTAAAAATTTGTTGGAACGGACGTAATTTTAAAGGTGATAGAAAAATCTATTTCATCATCGGCTGTAAGTTCTATAAATTCCTGAACAGCTAAGGTTGCAGTTGCACTACCAGAACTATTTATAGAATATACCCGTGCCTCAAGTCTTGACGTATCTCCATCTATTTCTTTAAAGGATACTCGCAGAGTGTAAGGAGTATTAACAGCTACACCCCTTAACCATACATTTTGAAAATATCCCCGCCCACTATTTACAGAAAAAGATTGTCCACGAGACATAATGGATGTTTTTTCTGCTGCTGTGGCTGTAGTTACTGTGCCAAAAATAGTATCGTCCCAATTTTCGGGTATACCAGACCCATTAAAACACATGAATTCACTATTTGATAAAAGGTTATTCTGAGAATATTTAGATAGTGTATAGTTAGTAACAGCAAACTTACGTTCATCTAAAATATATTTCTGAGGAATATAGTTAGGGTACAGGTAAGTAACATATAATAAAGCAATAGGAGATTCCCATATTGCACCAGTTTGAGTTAATACAGGACGTTCTAATAAAGTATAATCTGATACTCCAATTCCTTCTTTAATAACTAGTCGAATTGTTTGATCAGATGTGTTTAACTGTAGTACAACATAATCATATCTGTAATATCCGTAACTTGGTTTTGTAACCCCCAACGATAGTGGAGCATCGTTAATGTAGACGTAATTTTGAATAATGGCTGCACCACTATTCACAGAAACCGAGTATCCACCTGTCCAGGTTATGTTTAAATCATTGAGATACCCAGGAATAACATAGACATCGTCAGATGTTTCAACATGAATGCCACACATATATTTATTAAATTCAGTTTTGTTATATGGAGCATAGGTTGCATCACCTGTAACGACTCCATCCCATAAAAATGATGTTTCTGTCATGTTGTTAGTCCTACTAGTGTATATTGTTTGTTAATTGTTCCTGCTCCTGATGCAACTGTATTCGTAGTATAAGTAGCTGAAGAAACGGGCGATACTGCGGGTATAAATCCTGTAGAATGTCTACGAACACTGTTAGGTAATCTTCCTACCTCTGTTCGTAAATTGTTTATTCCTACCGAATGATAATAACTATCCGCGCCAGAGGATGCAGTGTCATATACAGTTTGTTGAACAAGTAAGCTGGATTCATATACAGAATAATAAGGTAAAGGAATATTTAATTCGCCTGCTAGAGTAGTTCTAGTTACTGTAGAAGCTCCTGTACTTGCTGTACTTACAGAAGATTGGGATGGAAATTGGGCTAATACTAGTTCCTTACATGGTACAAATGGTGCTTCTATTAATCCCCAGGATAATGTAACAGGATATAGATGTACTTCTCCGGCAAAAGCAATGGAAAGTGAAATATAGGCGGCTAGAGAGGATAGAGCTAGCCTGTATTTAATCAACACGGGTTCAGAGGTAGGATCAAGTATGTTAGTTGTTGTTCCATTAAAACTAATTTCTGCACCACCCGAAATAACATGTAGATAAAAAGCAATGGTCGCTCTTGAGAAAGCTGGATATAGCGTAGATGAGGCGTTGCTAATAAATACATCTGTATTAATACTTGGACCACCAGAAGGACTGACTAAACGAATAATATTTCCTCGTTCAGTAAGAGTATTATTGGGTGTAATGTAATTAGTAACTGTGGGGGTTCCTCCTGAAATGTACCAGTATGCGGGGGCGTACTGTGCATCATTTGCCCCGTAAATAAATTCACTATTGTGCATAAAATTCATGATAGGAGCTGATTGAGCAGTTGGTAAAAATATACGTTCATCAAATATCATTGTTTGCACAATTGCTGCTGTAACTGAATAAATAATTCCTATTTTAGCTAGTGGATATTCAAATATTTTACCCGTATCTTGTTGCAATGTTGGGGAGGTTGGAGAAGAAGTTAATTCTTCTCCCTTAACAACCGCCAACCGTGCTGTTTGTGCTTCCCAATCAATACGGATAACGATTCTATCAATACGTTGTCCCGCATAAGTGCTAATAGGGTCTATGGTAAGTGCAGTAGACGCGCTGTTGTTGAAATAAATACCCTCAATAAATGCCGAACCTGCACTTACGTCTATCTCCATATCTAAACCAGAAGCAGAAACAGCTAGATTAGTCATACCTAGTGCTGTTTCATCGGCTAAAATTCCGTTTCTAGAACTAGATACAAGCTGACTAAATATTGTTTTAAATATATCTGCATTATAGGGAGATTCAGTTGCATCTCCACGCATTGATCCGTTATGCCAGTATGAATGTTCAGTCATGTAATAATTCCTATAATCTCAAGAGTAGCATCTAGTGTACCTGCTCCACTCGCAGTAACTACTACAGCAAATCTACTTGATGTGTCATTGGGCCATATAGATACCCAACCTAAACCAGATTCCCATTCATCATTGGGTAATCCAGTACAAGATACAACAGCAGAAGGAATAGTTGATGTATAAGCATACAATTTAATGCTTGTACCATCAGCTACGGCTGCGCCAGCCGAACCAGAATCTCTACATCTTACTCTTAAAACTACCCCACGTACTCCACGTGGTATAATCCCCCCAAAATCTACATTTAAACTAATAGTAGTTGTGCCAGTAGATTTAGCGGTTGCTGTCCAGTTAACATCAGCAATTGCATTATCTAACCAGATTAATTCCGATTTTCTTACACTTTCTTTTGTACCAGCCACATAGCCTGGAATAACCGCCATGTCGCCAATATAAGCATCTGTAGCTGCATTATCACTAGTAATTACAATACGTATTGCATTTTGTTCTGTGGACAAAGGATTAATACGTATACGCATAATAAATTCAGTAATTCCTTCTGTGCCCGCCCCAGGAGAGGCCATTACCCAAAAAGTTTTACTGTCAAATAAAATAGTTCCACCATCTAATATATCTACGTACACATCGACAGTTAATGATTGAGCATCAACTTCAATATATCCTCGAATGGTCCAAATTTCCCCATCCATAGTTGAACCACGATTAATGGGAACAGTAGTTTCAATACCCTCACCCGCCCCACCTTGAAATCTCACCCATTTACCACGAACAGTTCTTCCTCCACCCGTACCAAAAGACGTTGCTGGTGTATTAACTAAAACCCATCCATCAGGAGCAGTATTTGTTCCACCACTGGTTGCCATAAATTCTGGATTGTGAAGAATGTTTTCAAATACATGTCGTTGCGCATCTGGACCAATATACTTAAATACTCGTTCATCATGTATAAGCGAGTCATCAAATAAATCAATGGTATGATCATACGCACCTGTAACATATAACCACGCAATAGAAACTTCGTTTGAAGCTACGGTAGGTGGTCTTGGTGTTGCCGCTTCAGCCCCCTGCTTTATCTCAACCCGCACTGTTTGATTTACTGTGTCTTTATCTAATATAACTCTGTAAATAGCAGGATTAGCACCCGCAGTTGCAGGAACATCTAGAGTAACTTCTTCGTCAACAATATAAAGAACACCTCTTACCATAGCTACCCCAGGATACACAATAACTTTACCTGGATTTGCTGTGTCTCCTTTAACGGCTAGTTCATCTCCTGCAATCTGAGTGCCAAAAAGATAGCCTGGAACAACAAAATAGCCGTAAATATCATCCATAATTGTAGCTATTTCAGCATCATCGTAGGGAGCTAAAGTAGAATCTCCAACACTTGTTCCATCCCAAAAATAACTTGTTTGTACCATTATATACCTACATATTTAGAATAGTATCTAATTACAACTTCAGTATCAGCGTTATATTCAGATACATACACGAGCATAGTATTCGTACTTCCACCAACAATACTAAATTCTGCTAAATTAGATTGTTTTAGTTTACTAATTAAATTATTTCCAAGATTATCTGTTACAGTTCTGTAGTTAGGTAATAAATTAAACGTAACTGTTATACCAACATTTATAAAATAGTCTAATTCTAAAGATATGTCGGTGTCTTGGTTGGTAATTTTAAGCCCGTTTGTAGGACCAGTTACTTCAATGATGGGGTAGGATTCCCACGTACCTTCATAGGCTAGATTTTCTGTTCCAATTGCTGCGCCCACCATGAAAGGAAATGTCATGGGAAGTGTAAGGTATTCTATAAACGTATCTACAGTAACTACCTGCTCTGTTGGATCATATATAATTGGATCGGGAGCGATAAAATCTAGTGTTTCTAATATACCGTATTTAAACCACTGAGGGTCTGCTTCATATTTCAACCCACGATTAATATAACAATCTATTGCACGAGTTTTATATGTGTCGTTTTCAATATATTCCCACTGCAATCTGCCCAATTCAGGTAAGTTAGGATTGGTTGTTTGCAGACCTAACATATTAATCAAACGACTTCTTTCAGCAAAATATTCTGTTCTAGAACATCCGGTCTTCATTACATCTAGTGAGATAGTTCTAGGTTGAAAACGATACCCCAACAGGCTCTCCCCGTGCTGAAACGGTCCTGAAATAGTGTGTGTAGACACCGCAGGATACCCCCATCCAGTCATGTTGGCTACAGCCCTGTTAGGTGGAGAGTGGAGGTTTATACTTTCGCCATCAGCACGAATATACCGTATTAATTCCCCAGTTTTAGACATTGTTCACTGCCTGTGCCATTCTCCACGTTCGTAAAAGTTCATCTCCCATTTGTTGTTCGTTCTGCATAGGAACAGCGTTGATGGTGGGGGAAAATACCGATGAGCGCTGATTATTTACAGTAGAATAACTGGTATTTGTTACTGTTTTTCCAAGTGCTGCATCCATCATGTGATCGGATAGAGCTTTAGTAGATAAAGAAGCACCTACAGTAATTCCACTAAAAGTAGATTGAACTGTTTTCATCATGTTTGGAATAGCTCTTGCCCACCCAACCTGAAGACCAGCAACATAGTTTTCACCAATATCTGCCATAACTTTAGAAGGAGAAAATATTTTACCAATAACTTCCCCAAGATAGGGTATAGACTCGAATAGTCCTGTTACTGTTTCTGTAAAATCGTTCCATTTATCTAAGATACCTTGTTTAAGATTACTTATAATGTCTCTACCTATCTGTAAAGCAGAAGTAACAAGACCGGAAAACGCATTTTTAATTTCTGTTACCTTACTTCCTATCCATATAATAAACATGCCCCACATTGCTTGTATGCCACCCTGTATGCTAGTGACAAGATTTTTACCAAAGTTTAAAATATCTCCCATTATATTTGTAAAAGTAGTTACAATAGAAGCCGCTTTTTGTTGCACCCACGCTATATATGACTCCCACAAAGATAACATACCCTCCCATATTTTGTTAATAAATTCTTTTCCAACATCAAATATATTAAAACTACCCCCTAGTCCAAGTTTTTCTTTGACAGAAGTTATAAGCTCATTAAATTTACTTCCTACCCAATCTTTAAAGGCTTCCCAAAACTTTTTAATACCGTCCCATAGACCATTAAGTACATCAACACCTATTTCAAAAAATACAGTTGAGGGAGAAGATATACCTAGTTTTTCTTTGATCCAGTCAATAAACCCCTGTATTGTTCCTGTAATCCAATTCCAAACGGAGTTCCACACACTTTTTAACCCGTCCCAAAATCCAGTAATAAGGTCTGAACCAGATTGTATTAAATCCATCCCTTTAAAACGTTCCCACAATTCTTTAAGAATTGTTTTGAAGTTTTCCCATATTCCAATCCACGCTTTAGCTTTTTCACGAAATCCGTCTATTGCATCTCTTAATCCCCACACATTGTTGGTATAGGCGTAGATAAGCCCAACAACAATAGCAAAGGGAGCGGCTATAAGAAGCAGCGGTGCAAGAACTGCACTAAGAGATGCTATCAAAGGTATAAGGCTGGCTGTAATAAAAGTGCTTATGGTTGCTGCTAAACTGAGAATAACAGGAATTAATACAAGTTTAATTGCTGCTACAATAGCTACAAGTCCAATAACTGCTTTTTCGGGGTCAAGGCTCAACAAGTCTACTAAACCATATAAAAGAGTATTAAATGCATCCTCGAATTTTAGAGAAGCTAAATCTCCTAGTGCATCAACAATAACACGAATACCAATTCCCAATCCCGGTAACGCTAATGCAATCGCATCAATACCTATTGTAGCTAATGCGCCTACGAATAATACAATAGGCAATAATATTTTTAGAATGGATGAGGGATCAATTTTACCTATTTCTTTTACAAATCTGGATACTCCATCTACTACATCGTCTAAAACATTGGACAGTTGATCAATAACAAACTGTACTTCATCTGATTCAAAAACATCTACAAGGTCTTCGTATAAATCTTCCCCGCCAAGTTCAGTAATTACTTTTTCAAATGCTTTTGAAAAACCTTCTTTAAATGCTGGAAATAAGACATCTTTAATAGTATCACTAATTTTAGTAAAATCAATACTTTCTACCTGATCTATAATCCATCTACCAACATCTAATGTTACGTCAAGTAATGCATCACCAATTACTAACGCCACCGCTGCCAAGCTACCAGCAATTAAACCTGCAATATATGAAAGTGATTCAAGTACAGTATGCGTTTTAATATATTTCTTTAAGTCAGATAATTCAGTTCCTAGTGTGTCTAAAGCGCCTTCAATAGCAGGAATCCCTTCTGTTTCTATCCATGTTTGTACTTGGGAAACAATTTCAGAAAGGCTTTCCTGTATAGAATTGAACGTGTCTCTGCCCCATCGAAGTGCATCTTGTATTTCAACAGGCAGTTTATGAAAGGCGTTTTTAGTCTCTTGAACTACTGTATCAACCGCAGTATTAAAAAGTTCTACACCATCTGTTTTAATCCAGCGGGTAGCGGCACGAACAGAATCCATAATCATAACTTTCATTTTTGCCCACTCTTGTTTTAAGACAGGCAAAAAGTAAGTTTTAATAAAACGTATAAATTCTGATAAAACTATCTTAGCATAGGCAAAAGCAGACTTAATATCTCCCGATAAAAGGCTTTTTAATCCACCCATAAAAGCTGGTCCCATTGGGCCTAGTTTAGCAAAATCACCCAGTTTAGAAAATACTCCGAACAGATTAGATAATGAACTGGATAGTTGACTAAACACATCCCCCAAACCAAATACATTTTTCTTGATAGCAACAAAAGCTAATGCTATGCCTCCAAGTCCTGCAAAAAGAAGGGGGTTTGCAAGTAGAGTAAACAGAGGCGTAAAGAATGAACCGAGGTTTAATTTACTTAGTCCTGTTCCTATTAATCTAATAGCAATTCCAACACCCACTAAAGCTGGACCTACTGCAATTAAAGCAGTAGTTAATTTTATAATCATTTGAGCGTTTTCATCACTGGCGTTAAAAAAGTTAGTGAATATTTTAATTGCTCTTGTCATTGTTTCAAATGTTTTATCAAGAGAGGGTTTAAGCCTATCAAACACAGCAATACTTAACGCATTAAAAGCATTTTTCATTAAATCAATTTTAGCTTTTGTTGTTGCAAATTTCTTTTGTACTTCTACCTGTAGTGCGGTTTGTTCTACCCAAGCAGTGTTTGATAATGTAACATTTTCTGTAAGATTTTCCATGTTCGGTCCAAGTACGTTAATAACGGATCGAACACGTATACCACTAAATCCAAGTTCTGTTAAAGTTGCTTCTGTTACTTTACCCTGATCTTGTAAATCTGCAAGCTGCGAAAGAAACCGCTGCATTGTCCCAAGAGGGTCTGCCCCAAACGAATCAGCAAATTGTTTTTCAGATACCCCCAAAATATCAGCAAAAATACCTACCTTAGTAGATGCTTCTTCCATAGCCTCATTCATGTCTAGCATAGTTTTCATACTTACATGACGAATAATATCATCTGTGGTTACAGTTTCATCGTGTAGTTCTCCCATTTTACGGGTATAGTCATCAGCAGATATTTGGGCATTTTCTAAACTATATTTCAGATTTTCATATCTATTAGTTAAGGTTTGAGTTTTTTTATCAAGCTGTTCTTGGGTAATAAGACCTGCTGCAAAGTCTGCATGAAGTTTAGCACTTTCCGCTTCTACTTCTTTCATCTCTCTTTTATATTTATCAATAGTATTTGTATTTCTCTCTATTTGAGAATTTAAAGATGCAACAGAACCGTTTTGACTTCCCAAATCATCTAACAAACTTCCAACACCTTCAAGATTAAGTCCGGTTCCCTGTAACGCAAACTCCAACTCTGTTAAATCCGTTACCCCGCTATTAATAAGATCACGTAGTCTATTTAGACCACTTTCCATTTGTTTATTAGACTCGTTAAATGCGTCTTGTCCTGCACCCGCTGATTTTGATGCTTCTGTCATTGTAAGAAGTAAGGTGGACATAGCAGTACCACCCGCTTCTGCCTGAATACCCATTTCAGTCATAGATGCAGCTAAAGCTAATACCTGTGATGTAGTCAATCCTGCTAAATTACCCGCAGGAGCAAGGCGCATTGTCATATTTAATATTTCTTGTTCGCTAGCAGCAGTCGTATTACCTAAACCAACAATTGCAGACGAAAACCCCCTAGAAAATTCAATCATATCTTCAGAAGCAACGCCATAAATATTAGCTACTCGTGCCATAGCAATTGCTGATTCTTCAGCAGTAATGTTGGTAGCTACACTCATTTGGGCGGCTATTTTA
>Ga0265297_10012604_pt1 | contig 10111 bp, 14 predicted proteins | sample Munlanlwell13791_FD_192502 | JGI IMG/M metagenome (GOLD analysis project Ga0265297, IMG submission 192502) | Leachate microbial communities from a municipal landfill in Southern Ontario, Canada - Leachate well 137-91 | ecosystem: Engineered > Solid waste > Landfill > Unclassified | place...
AGACAACCTTCACTTTGATCATGATTTACCTTTTTCAAAAGGCGGAACAAGTTTGACAGCTAAAAATGTTAGGCTCCTTTGCATGAAACATAATTTAGCTAAGTCAGCAAAAATAGAATAAATATGCCAACTCTATTAAGTATACAAATACCAGCTCCTTCAATACTCTTTTAAAAACCTAGGAAAACTCAAGCTTTGATTTATGTATAATACTGACATGACCAAGAAGTGCCTTCAGTGCGGAATCTGTTGCCAATTGTTTTTGATTAATCTTAATAAGGCGGAATACAAATCAGGGAAGTATCAAACCATGTTTGAGAAATTCGGAATGGTTGAGAACTTTTCCGAAGCCCAAAAAAATGGTTTTAATATTCTGGCCCAGAATAAAGACGGCCGCTGTGTTTATTTAAAAAACAATTTATGTTCAATCCATAAAGATCGGCCTTCGGTCTGCCGGAAGTTCTTCTGCCAGTCCAAGAGTTTGAAGTTTGCCGGAATGAGAAAGATGATTGACCGGGCCCGTCTTGAATGATAATCTTTCTATTATGGACGAAAAAGAAAAATGCCCTTTATGCGGGGCGGAATTAAGCGAAGTTGAAACCACACCCACCGGGCGCAAGCTTCAGCATTGCTCTAAAGGCGGCTGGAATAAGGAAGAGAAGAAATACGAAGGCTGCAAGTTTGTTAAATGGCTGCCGGTTGAACCGCAGACCTTGGACGAGAAATGCCCCAAGTGCGGTTCGCCTTTGGTTTTGCAAACCACCCGATTCGGCAAAAAAATGAAAAAGTGCAGTACTGGCGGCTGGGATAAAGACACCAAAACAAGCACCGGCTGCGAATATGTGGAATGGATCAATGGGGTTACCGAACAAACGGATGAGAAGTGTCCTCAGTGCGGTGAACCTTTAGTTCTTTTTACCACTAACAACGGCAAGCAGCTGAAGAAATGTTCTACCTCAGGCTGGGACCGGATAAACAAAAAAGCCACCGGCTGCCCTTATGTTGAATGGCTCAAAGGCAACGCCAATAAAATTTCCTCAGACGGTGAAGAATTTCTCCCTCCGCCTCCCGAAGAAGAGAACTGAAAGATGACCAAACATCTTTTAAGAATCAGAGAAGTCGATCAAAAATTCTTTGAGATTATTAAATCCGGCAAGAAAACTATTGAAACTCGGGCCGGAACAACCAAATTTCAATTGATCAAAGCCGGTGATATTTTAAAGTTTGTTTGTGGAAAAGAAAGTTTGGAAAGGAAAATATCAAGAGTTTATCGCTTCAAAACAATTGAAGAAATGCTCAAAATATTGAATTTGGCAAAAATTATGCCTTTTGCCAAATCAGTTGATGAGGCCAAAAAAGTCTGGTACAGTTTCCCCCAATATGAAGAAAAAATTAAAAAGTACGGCCTTTTGGCTTTTGAGTTAAAAAAGTTGTAAGATAATTGATAAGATGGCTAAAGAAAAATTTACCGAAGAGGAAGCTAAGAAAATCGGGGATCAGCTGGGCATTGACTGGCAGGATTTTAATGTTGACCAGTTCCGAAGGGGATTGGATGTCGAGCTGGAACACGGATTGGTTTCCACGGAAACCAATGTTTCCAACGACGATCCTTTAATCACCGGCAAGATCGCTTTGGCCCATCTTCGTGAATTTCCCGATTACTACGACCGGCTGGAGAAGATGGAAAAAGAAGCCGAAAAATATTGGGATAAAAAAGATTAAGAAAAAAGAACTTCTTTATATGCTAAAATAGAATATAGCCGGATAGATAAGGATAATTGGGAAGAAAAACGATCTATTCTCTAAAAGAATATACAAAACTCCGGACTCCTTTTTGCTTCTTTGATGAAACCGGTAATCTCAACGATAAGGTAAACCGTTACTTTGCCATGGGAATGTTAAAATGTTCACAACCTTACTTCCTTGATTATGAAATTCAGCAATTAAGGCAGAGAGAGAAATTCTTTGATGAAATTAAATTTAATAAATTATCAAAGAAAAATATTAACTTCGTTTTAAAAATATTGGGTTTAATCTTTACAATCCCTGGATTGAAATTTAGTTCTTTCTTAATTAATAAAGATGACATTGATTTTCAGGCAGAATTCAAAAATGATTTATGGCTGGCCTATGAAGTCTTTGCCGAAAAATTACTGATTGGTAATATTTCTCCAAGGGAAATTATAATTGTTATCGCTGATTATGTAACTACGCCTAAAGATGTCAAATTTGAAATCAAAGTCAAGCACATGGTCAATAATCATTTTAAAAGACTGGCTTTAGCTGGAGTTTGTAGAGTTGATTCAAGAGGAGTAAATCTTATCCAGATCACTGATTTAATTTTAGGAACAATTGCTTATGATTATAAAATGAAAAACAAACTTATTTCCGGTGATAAATATAAAATAAAATTCCTGTCTGAATTTAAAAAGAAATTGAAAAGAAAAAATCTTATCGGAGGATTTAGGACTTCTAATTTTAACGTTTATGAATACCGTTTAAAACAGAAAAACGGGCCATCGTCCTAACGGTCGACGCCCGTGATCCTAATTTAGATTATAAAACAAAACAAATTATTGTCAAGTTTTTATAAATCTAAATTTTGGAAACTGGAGAACTTAAACCCGTAAATTGATACAAGTAAACCTGGCCGTGCTTTTTGACGGGCTTTAGCCGGGGAAAAGAATAATCGTTGGCAACAACACGAAGGGGATGGTCAACTTTTTTTTCCAACAAACGCTGAAGCCGGTTCATTAAATGAGGAAAAAGATAAACGGTAACGATCGTCGCCTGGCTGAAATCCGCCAGCCAGAAACTCCGCCAGTAAACCTTAGCCAGTTTGTCCAATTTGGCCTGATGAATAAGATAACGGGATCTTCGGACCAAAAAAGGGTTGATTTCATAACCGACGGCCCTAGCGCCCAAACAGGCCGCCGCTACAAGAATCCGCCCGTCACCGGAGCCAAGGTCGACAAGTGTGTCCTTGGAATTGACCTGACCGAGTTTCAGCATCTGATTAACAACAGGAAAGGTCGTCGGGAAGAAGATCGCCCCGGGATGTAAAATCCGGGTGTAAATCTGAAAGAAGACCAGAAAAACAATGACGCCTAAGAAAAAAATCAATAAAAAGAAGGAAAGATACAGCATTAATCAATTATAGCATTGGCCTTTACCATAAATATTAAGCTTCTGCTATAATTGTTGTCATGGTGGAAACAGGCTCTGGTGAATTTTCAAAAATCTGCAAAAAAGATTGGAAACCGGACGATAAAAACCCTTCTGTCTTTTCTCATTTAGAAAAAGATGAAGGAAAAAAAGATTGCTGGGAATTCTTAATAGTCGGTGATAAAGAGGTAACCTATCAAACAGACAAAGAAATAATCAAGAGAAATATTGAAAAAGTAAAAAAATTAAAATCTTTTAAAAAATTTGCTGAAAAGAATTCCATAAAAATAGAGGATTAATGAAAACCAAAAAATTCACCATTCTTCACTCCAATGACATGCACGGTGATTTTCTGGCGGAAGTCTCCGGCGAAAAAGGAAAATTAATCGGCGGACTGGCTCTGCTTTCCGGCTATATCAACCAAGTCCGGAAAGAAGAGGAAAATGTTTTTTATGTAATCTCCGGGGATATGGTCCAGGGCTCTTTGATTGACGCGGAATACAAGGGTATTTCCACGATGGAGATTATGAACTATCTGGCGCCGGATGTCGTGGCTTTAGGCAACCATGAGTTTGACTACGGTTTACCCCATTTGCTGTTTTTGGAAAAGATGGCCAACTTTCCGATCGTCAACGCCAATCTTTACATCAAAAAATACAATAAAAGGCTGATGAATCCTTATTTGATCGTCAAAAAAGCCGGTTTTGACTTTTTGTTCACCGGGATTATCACCGAAAAAGTCATGGACTCCATCAGTCTGGATAAAACCGTCGGCAGTTTTATAACTTTGGAAGAAGCCTCACAGGAAATCGGGAAAATCTGCAACGCTTATAAAAAAGACGATATTGATTTGACCGTGATTTTAACCCATATCGGTTTTGAATCGGATGTCGCTTTGGCCAAAATGCTCAAACCGGAATGGGGCGTGGATTTAATGATCGGCGGCCATTCCCACACGGTTTTAGAAAAGCCGGAAAAAGTCAACAATATTTTAATCACCCAGGCCGGCGTCGGTTCGGACCAGATCGGCCGGTATGATATCACGGTTGATGACGACACCAACAGTATTGTCGATTACCGCTGGCAGCTGATCCCGATTGACGAGAATCTGGCCAAACCGGATAAAAAGCTTGAGGAGTTTATCAATTCTTTTAAGGATGAAGTTGACCGCAAATACCAAACGATTATCTGTAAGTTCAGTGAAGAGCTGACTCATCCGGAACGGGAAGTGGAAACCACTTTGGGAAATTTAATCGCCGATGCCATGGCCGAGTCAGCGGAGTGTGATGTTATGCTGGTCGGCAGCGGCTCGATTCGGATTAAAAAGATGGGGCCAGTGGTCACTTTAAAAGATTTGCTGGCCTGCTTTCCCTATGATGACAGTTTGAGCCGTTATCAGATTAAAGGAAAGCAGCTTAAAAGAATCTTTAACCATGTGATGAGGGCCGAAAACCGTAACGGGGAAGGGGAATGCTATCAGATCAACAATAAAGTCAAAGCCGTTTATAGTGAAAAAGATAAAAAGTTAATCTCCTTGTCCATTGAAAACAAACCGGTTGAAGACCAAAAGGATTACACGGTTTGTCTTCAAGGATATCATTTTAACAAAGCCCAGGATTTTTTGGCGGTCAGCCAGGAGGAGTTTTTGGCTTTGGGTAAAAACAAAGTGGTGACGACTTCGGCCCAGGAAGTCCTGGAGGAATTTTTGCGAAACAATCAGAATATTGACCGGAAAATTGAAGACCGGCTGGTTTATAAAAAATAATGATCAAATCAAAAGCCTGGAATTGGAAAGTTGCCAAAGCCCCCTGGTGGGAGAAACCTTCACCTGAAATTTACCCCCTGATAAAAAAATGGCAAAAGCAAGGTTTTAAAAAAGTTCTTGATTTGGGCTGTGGCGTTGGCCGACATTCAATTCTTTTTGCCCAAAACGGTTTTAATGTCGATGCTTTTGATTTATCCGAAAGCGGCATCGAGGAGTTAAAGAAAAAAATCGGAAAAGAAAAACTTCCTATTAAATTAATGATTGGAGATATGCTTTCCTTACCCTATAAAAATAATTCTTTTGACTGCTTGTTGGCCTATCATGTCGTTTATCATACCGATGAAAAAGGAATAGAAAAAATAATCGAGGAAATAAAAAGGGTCCTTAAACCCGGAGGGGAATTTTTTCTTGATTTTAATTCAAAAATGTCTTCCGCCTTTAAAAATAAAAAAAATAAACATCTTACGGATCATGTCCTTTTTAAAACAGAAGGCCATGAAATTAACATCCCTCATTATTATGCCGATAAGAAAGATGTTCATAGCCTTTTGACGGGTTTTGAGATTTTAAAATTCGTCCATAAAGAAAAATCTTTTCCTGACAATTATCAAAGTGCTCATTATTTTGTCTTGGGGAAAAATAAAAAATAAATTATGATAGCTCAGGATAAAATAAATTTTATGCTACAATTTATTTATGCTTAAGGATTTTTTTATTCGCCGGCCGCCGGCCCCCTTTCATATCAACCCCGTTGTCAAAGCCTTTATCATTTCGGAAACTATTATCTGGTCCTCCTGGAACGCGATTATCCCGATTTTTGCAATCTTTATCGCGGACAAAGTTCCTGGCGGCAGTATTGAGGTGGCCGCCTCCTCTTTTGCGGTCCGTCTGATCGCCCAAGTTATTCTTGAACTGATTATCGGCCGCTATTTAGCCTGTTCGTCTGAACGGAAAAAATTTATCGTCTCGATCATCGGCATTGTTTTTATCAGTTTTGGCTATCTGGGTTTTGCCTTTACTCATTCTGTTTTTCAGATCTATCTTTTTAATATTGTCATCGGCCTTGGAGCGGGGATTGCCAATCCGGCCAAAAACTGCCTTTTTTCCACTCATTTGGATAAAAACAGAGAAACCACGGAATGGAGTTTTTACGACGCGACTGTTTTGGCCGGCATTGCTATCTCCGCCACCGTTGGCGGCTTTGTGGCCACCAATTACGGCTTTTCTCTGTTATTCCTGATCGCCTGTGTTTTTAACTTGTTCGGCATCATCCCTTATGTTCTGCTCGCCCGCAAATCAGTCGGAGACAATGGGCTAAAAGATCTTTTTTTCAAGAAGGCATGAAGAAAAAATCTGTCTTTATTATCATTATTGTTTTGGCCGCAGTCATTTTATTGGTGACGGCTTTTTTTCTTTTTAACCGGCCAAAGCCCTCTTCACCTGACAATATTATCCAAGACGAAGGGGCGATGGTTGTCGGCAATGACCGGGACGAACATGGCTGTCTTGGTTCGGCCGGTTATTCTTGGTGTGAAGCCAAACAAAAATGTCTGCGTTCCTGGGAGGAAAAATGTGACGAAAACGCCAGCACTGACTGTGGTATTGAAAACTGTCATAGCCTGGAAATTACCTGTGGACCCAAACCGGCTCAAATTTGCACCGAGATTTACCAGCTGGGCGATCGCTGCCGGCAACACGCCCAGTGCAGTTTTGAAAACGGCGTCTGCCGGCAAACAGAAAATCCCAGTTTTACAGCCTGTAAGGATTGTGTTAATGGCTGCTTGGAAAAGTACAAAGACGACCAAATAAAACTTTTTGAATGCGAAAGCCGCTGCGAGTGAGCTTTATAATTTAGTTTGACTTTCTTCCTTCTTTATCCTATAATTCTCCAAACAAGTAAATCTCATTCTTTAAGGCTGAATTTCCGGATTTACTTTTCAATTCGCAGTTTAAAATTCCAGCTTTTTAGGCTATTAAAAAATTTTTATTTAAGGAGGAGAAATGAGCAACATTGTCTTAGCTCAAAACGAAAACTATAAAGTATCGGAGATTGTCAAAAAACAAATCGAGATTGATTTCAAGGATGAAAAGCCAATCGAAAAGTTACAAATCAATATCAGTTCATCTTTTTCTTTAAGCCTTTGGGGTAAACTAAAAAACAACTGCAAATTCTCTGTCTCAGTTTACAAAAACCTGATCATGATATCTGTCAAAAACGACAAAAATGAAGAAATCGCCCGTTTGGTAGAAAATTTACCCTATAAAGACGGATTTTAAAAACACAAAAGAGTATTTATCCAAGACGACGAAAGTTGTCCCGGTCCCAACAAGGATAAATACTCTTTTCTCATGTCTGGGGGTGTTTTTTAAGGCAAAGTATGGTAAAATACCTTGAATGAACGAAATCAACTGGACGAAGGTCTGGATGGAGTTTGAGAAAGAGATGCGGATAAAGCTCAAGAATCTACCGGACCACCAGGAGGTTACGGGAAAATTAAAACCCCTGCGCCAATTAATTTCTCATAATCTGCTGGAAACAACTTCAGCCCAAACATTTAAAACCTTGACTGACATTCTGCTTAAGGGAAAGGCGGTAAATCTGCCGGCTCTGAAAAAGAAATATCTTATCCCCGAACTGAAAAAAGAAAAAGAAATTCTGGAAAAGAAGAAGGAAGAATTTGAAATGCTTCGGAAATCGGCTCAAATCTGGGTGGGGAAGAATTTTTCCGAAGAGAAATTAAAAGATTTATGGGAAAAACATCAGTCTTGGCTGCCACGCTGTTGCTACCCCTACAAACTCACCAGTAAACCCTCATTGCAGAAAATTGCCTCAGACACGCTGGCCCGCTTTAAGTTGATTCGAAACCTCTAAAAGGCTATAATACAGGTTAGTCGAGAGATGCTCGGTGGACGGGCATTTTTTTATGCCAAACCAAAATGGAAATTCGCAACATCGCCATCATCGCCCACGTTGATCACGGCAAAACCACGCTCGTGGACTCTTTGCTGCGCCAATCCAAAACCCATCTGAACAAAGATGTGGTCGATACGGTTTGTATCATGGACAGCAACGAGCTGGAAAAAGAGCGGGGGATCACCATTTTTTCCAAAAACGCTTCGGTGGTTTGGAAAGATGTCAAAATCAACATCATCGACACTCCCGGCCATGCCGATTTTTCCGGGGAAGTGGAACGGGTTTTGAAGATGGCCGACGGCTCATTGCTTTTAATCGACGCCCAGGAAGGGCCGATGCCCCAAACCAGATTTGTTTTAAAAAAGGCCCTGGAGCTGAAACATAAGATCATTGTCGTCATCAACAAAATCGACAAACCCCACGCCCATATCAACCAGGCTTTAAACCGGACTTTTGATTTGTTTATTGATTTGGGGGCGGATGAGGAAACCGCGAATTTCCCGGTGATTTATGCTTCCTCCAAAATGGGCAAAGCAGGTTTGATTCCCGATTTGTCGCAAATGAAAGATATCACTCCTTTATTTGAAGAAATCGTCAAATATATTCCCGCTTCCTCAGGCGACCCGAAACTGCCTTTGCAAATCCTGGTGACTTCAATCGCCGGAGATAATTTCAAAGGCCGGATTGCCAGAGGCCGGATCAGTAACGGGGTGATTAAGGCCGGACAGGAAGTGATGCAGATCAACCATGAAGGCCAGATGAAAAAATATCGCCTGACTTCGTTGGTGACTTTTCAGGGTTTGGCCCAGGTTGAAACCAAAGAGGCCCAAGCCGGAGAAATCGTCGCTTTATCCGGCATCCCGAATATTACAATCGGGGAAACCATCGCCGATGTCGAAAACCCTTTGGCCCTTCCTGTCTTAAAAATCGAAGAGCCGACGGTAAAAATGACTTTTAATGTCAACTCTTCGCCTTTTGCCGGCCGGGAAGGGAAGTTTACGACCTCCCGCCAGATTCGGGAAAGGCTTTACAAGGAATTGGAAAACGATGTTGCTTTGCGCGTTGAGGACAATCCCCAAAGCGGCTGGGTTGTCTCCGGCCGGGGCGAACTCCATCTGGCCATTTTAATCGAAAGGCTGCGCCGGGAAGGCTATGAATTCCAGGTTTCCCAGCCGCAGGTGATCACCAAAGAAATCGACGGCCAAAAAATGTTCCCTTACGAAGAAGTCTTTATTGAAGCGCCGGAAGAGTACAGCGGCGTCATTATCCAGAAACTCGGCGAACGGCAGGGTTTGATGAAAAGAATGGAAGTCGACAACGGCTTGGCTCATCTGGAGTTTATTATCGCCACCCATTCTTTATTCGGCTACCGAAGAGAATTAATGACCGATACCCGCGGGATGGGCATCATCAATACCTTATTTTATGAATACCAGCCGGCCAAAAACGGCCAGAAGGAAAGAGACCGCGGCTCACTGGTGGCCTGCGAAACCGGGATAACCCGTTTATATGGTTTAACCAATGTGCAGGACCGGGGCGAACTTTTTATCGAACCGGGAATCAATGTTTACAAAGGCCAGGTAGTCGGCCAGAATTCCCGGCCCGAAGATATTTGGGTTAACGTCTGCCGGGAGAAACAATTGTCCAACATGCGCTCCAAAGGCGACGGTTCCATGGAGCATTTCAATGTTCCCAGGGTCATGAGTCTGGATGACGCCTTGGAATATATTGACCGGTCCGAACTGGTGGAGGTTACCCCGCAATCCATCCGGCTGCGTAAAATTATTCTGGATGAAACCGAGGAAAAAAGAAGAAAAAAAGGCCTGGTCAAATAATCATGGTAAAATAAATCCATGATCACCACCGTTATCTTTGACTTTGACAGCACCCTAGCCTACAGTCTGCCGGCGGTTAAAAAAATCTTTTTGGAAATCGCCCAAGAATTCAGCTATCCGGCCAGTCCCGAATTAATCGAAAAATTGATTCATAAAGAAACCAAGGAAATCATCAAGAGTTTAAAACTGCCTTTATGGAAACTCCCTAAGGTGGAAAAACTGTTCCGGCTGAAAATGAAAACCGCCATTAAAAATGTTCCGCTTTTCCCCCAAACCGAGAAGATGATTGTTGATTTGAAAAAAGAAGGTTTGAGGCTGGGTATTTTCACCTCAAACTCCAAAGAGAATATCGAATGGTTTTTGAAAAAACACCGTCTGGAAAAATATTTTGATTTTGTCAACGGCGGCTCGGGATTTTTCGGCAAAGGCAAA
>Ga0265297_10012606_pt1 | contig 10110 bp, 6 predicted proteins | sample Munlanlwell13791_FD_192502 | JGI IMG/M metagenome (GOLD analysis project Ga0265297, IMG submission 192502) | Leachate microbial communities from a municipal landfill in Southern Ontario, Canada - Leachate well 137-91 | ecosystem: Engineered > Solid waste > Landfill > Unclassified | place...
GCCACGCGTAGTGATAAGCGGTTTCCGCCGCTTGAGAAAAGCGCATTTGTTCTATGTTTTGTGAAACAGATAATTGAGTAGTATTAAATTCTTCTATGCGTTCCTTGTCGCGCGCGCTAAACACCACGGAAGCATCCGACTCGTCGTGTGCTTCATCATGTTGTGTCAAAACAAAACGAGCGATATTCCATAATTTGTTTGAAAAATTTCTATACCCGCGTACTTTGTTTTCGTCGTATGTAACATCTTGCCCGGGAGAATTACCCACCACCAACGCCATGCGCAACGCATCGGCGCCATATTGATCAACCACACCTAGCGGATCAACAACATTTCCTTTTGATTTGGACATTTTTTGTTTGTCTTTGTCGCGAACAAGTCCGTGCAAATAAACATTCGAGAACGGGATATTTCCTGTCGCGTAGATGCTCAGCATGATCATGCGCGCCACCCAGAAAAATAAAATGTCATACCCTGTCTCCATCATCGCTGTCGGATAAAATGTTTTAAAAACATCTTCCGTATCGTTTGTTGTTTGTTGTTTGTTGTTTGTTGTCGGTTGTTTGTCGTCCATCAACGCTTTGAGCGTCGCAAACGGCCACTGCCCGGAAGAAAACCACGTATCAAAAACGTCTGAGTCCTTTTTAAATTGACTGCTCTGACAATGTAAACATGCACGAGGTTCTCCGGCATCAATATGCACTGTTTCCTTGCCACAATTTTGGCAATACCACACCGGAATAGAAATGCCCCATGCAATTTGCCGAGAAATATTCCAATCACGAATATTATTCATCCAGTGAAAAAATATCTTTTCTTGAAAGTCAGGCGTGATTTTTATTTTCCCCTGCTTAACTGCGTCAATAGCAGGCAAAACAATTTTTTCTTTTCCTTTTTTGGAAAGATCGACAAACCATTGAGGAAGAATCATTGGTTCAACGACGTTTTTACATTTATAACACACGCCTACTTGATGTTTATATTGTTCTGTTTTTTCCAAAGATCCGTTTTGAGCAAGTGTTTCTGCGGCTTTTTTGCGCGCCTCAGCAACTTTGAGTCCTTGTAATGGTCCGGAAAAATTATTCAGTCTTCCGTTAGGGTCAATCGTTTTTATCACTTCAAGGTTATGTCTTTTCCCAACTTCAAAATCAACGGCATCGTGAGCGGGAGTAATTTTTAACGCCCCCGTTCCAAAAGTCATATCAACCGCTTCATCAGCGATAATAGATATTTCTTTACCGGTTATTGGGTTAATAACTTTTTTACCGACAACGTCTTTATATCGTTCGTCTAAAGGATGGACGGCAAGGGCAACATCTCCTGCAATAGTTTCGGGGCGAGTGGTCACAATAGTTATTGAACGCGCGGGATCATCCAAAAAAGTGTATCGCACATGATACAGCAGATCGTCTCTATCTTCCCATGCGACCTCAAGATCGGAAAGCGACGTCTGATGCTTGACGCAAAAATTCACGATGCGTTCGTCGCGATACACCAAACCATCATCATATAACTTCTTAAATGTTTGATAGACGATTGAAACAATTTTTGGATCAAGAGTAAAAAGCTCCTTTGACCAATCGCATGAAGCGCCCAAACGCTTCACTTGATTTTCCATTCCTGATTTATGTTCTTGGGTAAAATCCCATACCATGCGGTAAAATGTTTCTCGCCCATCGGGCTCGTTTAAAATTTCAAAGCGACTCGTTCCTTCTTTTTCCAATTTTTTTTCAAAAACAACTTGCGTTTCAAAACCAGCATGGTCGGCCCCCGGGAGCCAGAGTGTTTTTTTGCCGCAAAGACGCCAATAACGAATAAGAATATCTTCAATAGCAATCATCACCGCATGCCCGACATGCAAAGAGCCGTTGGCGTTGGGCGGCGGCATAATAATGCAATAAGGATCCCCTTCCAAAGAAGGAGCAAAGCATCCTTGATTATTCCATTGAGCATACACATCACTCTCAATCGCGTGATGGTCATAGGGTTTTAGAAAATCATCGTGCATATCAAAAATATGTTCAAAACAAAGCTTTGTTGTTGCTTTTTCTCAACAATTCTTTTAAAAAGGCGGAAAAAACACAGATATATCCTATCCTTTTTCGAGTAAAAAGGCAAAGTTAGCGGGCTTCAACGAATATCTTTGTCCGCGTAGTATCAACGGCTCCCAATTGAGTATCTTGAGGAACATAGGGAACTTGTGATTGTAAAAAAGAAACAAGAGCGCGGCGAGTCAATTCATCAAGTTCTCCGGTTGAGGAAACGTTAAGCTTCGCTTGTAATGTAGAAACTCCTTGCGCGGTAATCATGTCATAATATCCCGTAGGCGTGCGGTCCAAAATGCCTTGCTCATTGAGCACATCTTGGAGAGAAAGCACGTCGTCTCCACTCATGCCCACCAAAAGATTTCTTGGAAATGAAGGGATTTGAGGGGTTTGAGGAGGCACATACAGTGCCAATTCTTTTGAAAAAGGAATTGAAAAATCTTTAGATCCGTAAGGAGCAAGCGCCTCTAACGTTATTTGCGAAGCGGCAAGAAATGTCCCCTCTCTATTGAACAAAAGCGCGCTAACGGTAGGAGCGCCAAAAAGAGACGCTGTTTGATTTACCACGCGCCCGCTTACGCGCAAAAAATCTTGTTTTTGAGTATTGCTATTTTGAATATCAATGGACGGCTTTACAAATTGAGAAGCGGCAACCCATACCACATCGCTTGTCGTCGCAAAAACATTGGTCGTTGAGGAGGGGCTTTGTGAAATCTTTGGAATCACAAGATATTTTACTTCTCCGGGATACAAAAAAGAGTTTCCAGAAAAAGTGTGCGCCACAGAACCTAATGTATCAATGAAAGAAAAAGAGTATGTAAATTGTTGCGCGCCTAAATCAATGTTTTTATTTTGAATTTCCGCGATTGCTCCTACGCCATCTCCCGCATTAAACAAACGTGTGTAAGTGATTGAAAGCGGTTGAGCATGTTTTACTTCGCAAGGAATACATGACCCTCCGCAATCAACATCGGTTTCGCCTTGATTCTTTTTTTCATCAAAACAAGTCGGAGCAGCGGAAAAATAAAGCCCATAAACACCCCACGCGATAAGAGCGAGCACACAAAGAAATGTTATCCCGTATGCGAGTTGTTTTGCTAAACGCATGGTACGAAAGATATACGCTTAGTATACGGTCAAAAAAAGAAAAATAAAATAGCAGAACAAAAAAACACGAGTAGTTTCATATGCTGGCATACCCTACTTTCCCCAAGTAAATGAGTATCATCGGGCTCAAACGCTTTCACTTCTCTGTTCGGAATGGGAAAAGGTGGGACACGTTTGAGTAGAACACCAGCAAATGAAACTATTCGTGTTTTCAAATAGAACATGGGAGCAGAAAAATCGATCTTTTTGACTACGCCTCTGAAGGACAGCGTAGTACTCACTAAAAGAATGTTTGAATGGACTATTAGTACGTCTCGGCTAAACACCTTACGGTGCGTACACCTGACGCCTATCAACCTGGTCATCTTCCAGGGTCCTAAGACGCCTCATCTTGGGAAGGGCTTCGTGCTTAGATGCTTTCAGCGCTTATCCCTGCCAAACATAGCTACCCAGCGCTTCAGTTGGTACCAAAGCTGGTAGACCAGAGGTTTGTTCAACCCGGTCCTCTCGTACTAGGGTCAACTTCCCTCAAGCGTCAACGCCTGCAGCAGATAGAGACCAACCTGTCTCACGCATGCTCATCTTGCCAAAAATAATTGGAAAGATTTTCACATATTACTATGTGCATTGGACTATATCTTTATCCTTCGTTTTTCAACGGGAGGATAACTGGCATGTAGTCTCTACGGGCTCTATATAAAATAGATTCCCTCGGTGTTGTCCTTTTGTTTAAAAAACAAAATAGGATTTCACCGATATAAGCCAGCTTCATACGTACAAATTTCTTTGTACGACCGCCGTGTTCAATGTTGGTTTATGTCTTTTGACATTCCTCGAGGGTATAGACTGTGAAATAGCCAAGCTATTTTTTGTGAGCAGCTTTGCTGCTTCACGGTCTAAACCCAGCTCGCGTACCCTTTTAATTGGCGAACAGCCAAACGCTTGGGACCTTCTCCAGCCCCGCGCTAGGGTGAGCCGACATCGAGGTGCCGAGCGAGGTCGTCGATATGGACTCTCGAACCTCACCAGCCTGTTATCCCCAGGGTAGCTTTTATCCGTTGTCTCCGGCCTTCCTATGAAGCGATGCAAATCAAATAAATGTTTCACATCATCGCCGTCGGGTCACTAAGTTCCGCTTTCGCGTCGGCTCGACATGTACGTCTCGCCGTCAAGCCAGCATACGCCTTTACGCGTCCCGTCCGATTTCCATCCGGACTAAGCTGACCTTTAAACTCCTCCGTTACTCTTTAGGAGGATAACGCCCCATTAAAACTGCCCGCCAGACACTGTCCCCCGCCGTTTTTTCCGTCGAGGTTAGATAGTAAAACAAGAAAGATGGGTGTTTCATTGTCGCCTCCATGCCAACCGAAATCAGCACTTCAAAGGCTGCCCACTACGCTACGCATCCAAGCTCTACAATCAATATCAAGCTACAGTAAAGCTCCTGGGGTCTTTTCGTCCCGCTGCAGGTACCCCGCGTCTTCACGGGAATCGCATTTTCACCGAGCTCATCCTTGAGACAGTTCTCAGGTCGTTACGCCTTTCGTGCGCTCCGGAACTTACCCGGAAAGGAATTGCGCTACCTTAGAACGGTTATAGTTACCGCTGACATTGACGAGGGCTTCGGGCAGTCAGCCGTACCTTGCGGCACGACCGCCACCGTTAACCTTCTCGCATCGGTCAGGCGTCACCCCCTATACCTCCTCTTACGAGTTTGCAGGGAGCTGTGTCTTTAGTAAACAGTCACCCGAGAGACTTTCGCTGCGTCCCAATCACATCACGCTTCGCACGATAAAAAATTAAAAATAAAATATCAAAAATCAAAATAACGAATTGCTTTTTAGCAAAACATATTTTTCATTTTGCGATTTACGTTTAAATTCAGTATCACGCGCAACGTGATGTGATCAGGAAGGCCTTATCCCGAAGTTACGGCCGCTTTTTTGCCGAGTTCCTTAAGGATGACTCACTCGTTCCCCTGAGGCTTCTCGCCTCACCCACCAGTGTCGGTTTACGGTACGGTGCCCGTATAGTTAACCTTAGAAGTTTTTCTCGGAGATGTGCTTTGAAAACTTTATCCGCCAAAGGCAGACATCGCCGTTACGCTTGGATGTATCATTAAAGAAACTCTTGCGGATTTGCCTACAAGAGATCCTGACGCCGCGGATGCCAAACCACTGAGACACTTTTCATACTACATCTCGTCACTCCATCGAACTATATGGGCGGGCTGGAATATTAACCAGCTATCCATCAGCTGCGGCTTTCGCCATTGCCTTAGGACCGCCTAACCCTCCGTTGATTTCCATTGCGGAGGAAACCTTGGATTTTCGGGGAGCCGGGTTCTCACCGGCTTTGTGGTTACTCATACCAACATTTTCTCTTCTATGCACTCCACTCCGCCTCGCGGCTGAAGCTTCAGCGCACATAGAATGCTCTCCTACCACTCGCGAATTTCATTGAGGAGGCAAGATTAAAGGCTCTTGCCACATGGCCTCCTCTTTATAATTTGGCGCGGGTTTCAGGTTTTGTCCTGATCTTTGAGAGCAGAAAGAGCTCACCTTCTTTTTGTTTAGTTAGGATTATCGTGTCAAACAAGACGTCGACATCATCCAACCAAAGTACTCGGATAAGTGGCACTTTAAGATCAAAGGTCTTTTGCATAGAATCGCTCTGCATTATGTGTTTTATAAAACCTCTAGAAGTTTTTTTAAACACTGACAATGGAGAGAAGGATCCAAAGACACCCGCAGAAAAAATAAAGAAGTAAAGACAAAAAGATAAAAATCTTTTTGCACAAACATAAAGAACAATAATAATCCTCAATGAAATTCGCGAATCCATATCTTCGGCAGTATGCTTAAGCCCCGATAAATTTTCGGCGCAGTCGGCCATCTAGTAGTGAGTTGTTACACACTCTTTAAAGGATGGCTACCTCTAAGCCAACCTCCTACCTGTCTCTGGCAGGCTACTACCTTTCACACTGAGCATACATTTAGGGGCCTTAGATGATGATCTGGGCTGTTCCCCTCGCGAACATGGAGCTTAGCCCCCACGTTCTGACTGCCCGGGCGATTCACATGGATATTCGGAGTTTGACTGAGAAGGCGGAGTTTCCCCCTTTACTTCTCAACCAGTGGCTCTACCCTCCATGCGTTAATCCCGGACGCTAGCCCGAAAGCTATTTCGGAGAGAACCAGCTATTACCAGGTTCGATTAGCTTTTCACTCCCTACCTCAAGTCATCCGAAGGTTTTGCACAACCAACCGGTTCGGGCCTCCCCCCACCTTTCGATGGGGTTCACCCTGCTCAAGGCAAGCTCACCTGGCTTCGGGTCTTATGCATACCCCCTTATTTCGCCCTTTTAAGACTCGCTTTCGCTCTGCCTCCGTTCCGTAGAACTTAGACAAGGGACACACATAAACTCGTTGGTTCATTCTTCAATAGGCACACGGTAGTCCATATGGACATCCGTTCCTTGTAGACATATGGTTTCAGATTCTATTTCATCGGCCTCGCCGGCCTACTTTTCACCTTTCCCTCACGGTACTAGTTCGCTATCGATCACTAAATGTATTTAGCCTTTCCCGATAGTGCGGGAAGATTCCTCCGAAGCATTCGTTCTTCGAAGTACTCAAGAATACATGCTAAAAGGTTCTTTCGTTTTCGCCTACGGGACGATCGCCCTCTTTGGTTCTGCGTTCCAGCAGATTTGGCTAACGGAAGAATTTGTAACCTTTTCTTTCCTTACTATTCGCTAAATCCCCAAGCATGGGAACTCAGCGAAAAGCAAAGTAGCGCACATACCTTACAACCCTCATGCGATTCTCTTGCGAGAATTTTATAAGTTTGGGCTAATTTCCTTTTCGCTCGCCGCTACTAAGGAAATAACTTCGTTCTCTTTTCCTCTGCTTACTGAGATGTTTCACTTCAGCAGGTTCGCTATCTCGTATAACTTATGATACGAGACTGTTTCGAGTTTATCGAAACGGGTTTCCCCATTCGGACACCTCCGGATCATAGGTTGCTACACACCTCCCCGAAGCTTATCGCAGTTACGCCGCGTCCTTCATCGCCATTTAGTGTCAAGGCATCCACCATACGCCCTTGAGTAAACACTCTTTTTATGAGTATACGACTGTCCTTCAGAAACGTCGTTCTGAAGGAATAATAATCATGTACCTGCGTTGTTCTGTTAATAATTAGATAACAGTTTCACGCTTGATTTTTCTGCTCTTCACTTTTCAATGTTCTATCGCTACTGCGTGTCGGAAAAACATACGCGCGCACAGAAGATAAAAAATCCGCCGTGAGGCGGACACAAGCAACACGCCGCTTGAGGCGCTTATTGCGGATATCCGCTCGCGTATCGTTTAATAGTCAGCATTGCCCGCGAAGTTTAGCGGATAGGAAAAAGCTTGTCAAGTGTTTTATCCCTCATAAAATCTCTTCAAAATCGGCAAAAAACATCCGAAAAAGAGCCACCGCAACGCACCCCGCACAAACCCCCAAAAAGAGCGCGAGCCCAAACACGGTTGGCGCGATAGAAGGAGAAAAAAGAACCTGCGTAGTGCTGTTGTCAGACAAAGAAAAAACGCTTGCGGTGGTAGACAAAGTTTCCGTAGAGGAAGAACGCGACGATTGAGAATTATTATTTTTTTGAATGGCAACGAAACTATTTTGCGCCCCCGGTGTGGGAGTGTTTGTGCGCTCAATAGTTCCATGAACGTCGCGCGCCAAAGAAACATCTTGCGCAAGCGAAGAGGAGAACGAATAGGCAAACGTATCCACCACCACGCCATTCGCGTCAAAAAGCGTTATGGTGTCGCTGTCGTTGTTTAAAGAAATTTTTGTGGTAGGACGAGTGATTATAAAAAAATTTCCCGAAGCAATGTGTCCGTCTGCGAAAGTGAATTTCTTACCCGACGCGTCCATCAGAGACCATCCTGCAAGAAAAATCGTCTGGTCTCCCTGATTATACAATTCAATCCATTCGCCTGTCGCATCGCTCCCCAAAGGGTTAGGAAGCAACTCCGAAATAAAAACCGAAGAAAGATTCATAGTGTTAAACGCGCATTCAACACAAAAAGGTGGTCTTAATTCTTATGAGAGCGCATGGGATTGGCGACACTTCCCGTTTCAAAAAACGAAACGATGTTGGCGATGTCGGTATCAAGAATACGTGTGATCGCTTCTTTGGTGTTAAATGCGTTATGAGGCGTAATCACCACATTGGGCATTTTAATCAACAGCTCATTGAGTAAATCTGTCTGCATAGTGGAAGCATCCGTTGTTGAGTCGTTTTTATACCAATATCCCATTTCGTCCTTGAGAACACCTTCTTCTTCCAAGACATCCAGAGCCGCTCCAGAAAGAATCCCTTCTTGCAAAGCAAGCACCAGCGCTTTTGTCTCCACAATAGCTCCGCGTGCGGTATTGATAAGACATGCACCCTTTTTTATTTTTTTAATATTGTCTTGATTAATCAGATGATGTGTTGAGGGAAGATACGGAACATGAATAGTAATCACATCCGACTGCGCAAAAAGTTCATCCAACGAAACATACGTAAATCCAAAATCTTTCGCCAACTGCTCGTTGGGGTACGCGTCGTACGCGACAAGCGTCACGTCAAATCCTTTGAGCATTTTCATCACGTGCTGACCGATGTGTCCGGTGCCAAGCACGCCAATCGTTTTTCCTTTCAAATCAAATCCTTCAAGTCCGTCATAGGAAAAATTTTCCGTTTCTTTAATGCGATCAATTCCTAAATACAGTTTTCGCGAAAGAGTAAGCATGAGCCCCACCGCAAATTCGGCGACGGTATTTTCTCCATAGTAGGGCACAAATCCGAAAGCGATTTTTTTCTCTTGGGCGTAGTTCGTATCAATATGATCATATCCGGTTGAACGCGTCGTAATAAGTTTGCACGAGGGGAAACTGTCAATAACTTTTTTATCCACCACCGATCCGACAAAAACGGAAAAAGCGTCATAGGAAACATCGGCGGGTAAACGCCCTGCGTCCAAAATATGATCAAAAACATCAACTAAAAAACCTTTCTCTTCAAGCGCTTTCTTTTCATAATCCGCCTGCCATCCCTTGATATCAAATAATGCAATTTTTTTCATACCAAAAGTATATAAAAAATAATAGTATTTTGCTATCTCCTTTTTCAAAAAAACCCCGCCATCGGCGGGGAAAGGGTACAAGAGAAAAGGAAAAAGAGTAAAGATCAAGAGAAAACTGTGCGAGCGCGGAGGTCGTCATCCCGATAGTACGCGCTGCTCCAGTACACGCCCATCTTGCTGACGTCAGCGTCCCAATCCACGCCCGGAACGAAGCCATCCAAGCGCCGCGAACCAGCACAGAGAGTGACGTTGCTGATGTCCAAATGCTTTCCTGTCTTTTTGAAATATATTCCTTCAAGAAGGAAGCGTTCCATCAGAGTGAGGGAGGGAGTGTTACTGAGATCGTTGGCGGATTTGTTTGCGTTTTCTTCGTCCGCTTCAACACGTGCCCTCACCCAGATGGCGTAGGGTTTGCCGATCGCTCTACGCTGTTCTTTGTTCATATTGATGACTTTATCTAGGTCATCGGTGTAGACCCAGGAATCAAACAGAGAGCGGAGCTTGGCGACCAACACATTGTAGGTAAGACCTGGAGTAACGACGATGAGCCAGAAGTCGCCATTGGGTTTTGTGGGAATGACCAGGTGAGAAAAATCAACGTTCATTCCTAAAACATCACGGTAAAATCGTCCCCATTCGGCAACAAAACGATTGGTTTGTCTTTGTTCGTCCTCGCCAGTCCCCACTAATGAGAACATCGACTGTCTAAAATGATCTCTTAGCTGACCTTTCTTTTTTGCAAACTGCTTGAGCTGATCCTTGTCAAACTCAAAAAAGAGATCGAACAAAATCATCGTGCAGTACCCCACCAACTCCTTTACTAATTT
>Ga0265297_10012607_pt1 | contig 10110 bp, 8 predicted proteins | sample Munlanlwell13791_FD_192502 | JGI IMG/M metagenome (GOLD analysis project Ga0265297, IMG submission 192502) | Leachate microbial communities from a municipal landfill in Southern Ontario, Canada - Leachate well 137-91 | ecosystem: Engineered > Solid waste > Landfill > Unclassified | place...
CGGACCGCGATCGCCGGCGTGGGGGTCAAGGACGACCTGAACCCCCCGATCGAGACGATCCGGCGGGGGGCGGCCGCGGTCGGCTTCGCCAACTTCACCCAGGAAGACGACGCCTTCATCCGCGCCGCCGTGCTGACCCAGCCCTTCCAGGACGGCCGCCTCGACTCGTTCGATCTCCGGCTCTACCGGCTGGCGGAGAAGGCCGGGGTCCCGCTCCAGCCGCTCCCCGACACGGAGCGCATCTACATCAACTACCGGGGGGGGCCGCAGACCTTCGCCACCATTCCGTACTACCAGGTCCTGAACGGCGAGGTCCCCCCCGAGCATTTCATGGGCCGCATCGTCCTGGTCGGCGCCACCAGCCCGATCCTGCACGACCTCTTTCCCACCCCCTTCGCCCCCAGCGGGAGCATGCCCGGGGTGGAGATCCACGCCAACGTGCTGGAGACCCTCTTCCGGGGCATCCCCATCCGGCGTCTCCCCTGGGAGGCCGGCGTCGCCCTCGCGCTCGCCGCGGCGCTTCTGGCCGTCCGGCTCACCGACCGGCTCCGGCCGCTCCTCGGCCTCGCCGTCGTGCTCGGGGGGGCCGGTCTCTACGTCCTGGCCTGCTTCGGGGCCTTCGTCTGGGGGCGCCTCTGGGTGGACGTCACCGCGGTGCCCCTCGCCCTCCTGGTCGGCCACGCGGCCGCCACGGTCGAGAACTTCCTGCGCGAGCAGCGGGAAAAGCGCCGCCTCTCGCGCTTCTTCTCCCCCACCGTCGTCGCCGAGGTCGTCCGCCACAAGGACGATCTCCAGCTGGGAAGCGCGCGGCGGCTGACCACCGTGCTCTTCTCGGACATCCGGGGGTTCACCAGCATGTCCGAGCGGATGTCCCCGGAGGACGTGGCCTCCTTCCTGCGCGAGTACCTGACGGTCATGACCGATGCGGTCTTCCGGGAAGGCGGCACGGTGGACAAGTACATCGGCGACGCCATCATGGCCCTCTGGAACGTCCCGATCGAGCAGCCCGATCACGCCGCCCGCGCGGTGCGCACGGCCCTGGCGTTCCAGGAATGCCTGAAACCCCTGGCGGCCCGCTTCCACGAGCGGTACGGCGGGGAGCTCCGCTGCGGCGTCGGCATCAACACCGGCGACGCCGTGGTCGGCACCATCGGCTCCGAGCAGCGGCTGGAGTACACCGCCATCGGGGACACCATCAACCTCGGCTCCCGCCTGGAGAGCATCACCAAGGACTTCAAGGTCCCCATCGTGCTCAGCGAGAACACCCTCCACTATCTGGGGGAGGAGTTCATCACCCGCTACCTCGGCGAGGTGAAGGTCAAGGGTAAGGAGATCCCGGTCAAGATCTACACAGTGGAGGACGAAAGCAGCCGGCGGGAGACCCGGATCGCCGTGCAGGGCACCGTCACCATCCACGAGGACGAGGTCGCCCTGCACGCGCCGCTGCGGGATCTGAGCCACGGAGGGCTCTCCGTCCGGGATCTGCCCAAGGATTACCCCATCGGCCAGGTGCTCCGGCTGGAGATCCGCCTGCCCGGCGCCGACGCGGCGGTCCCCCTGAGCGCCCGCGTGGCCTGGGTGAAGCCCGGCAGCGCCGGCTTCCAGTTCCTCGAGCCGCCGCCGGACGCGCTGCGCTTCCTCGACACGATCCTGTCGTCGTCGACCGGCGGCGCGGGGGGCCCCGCCTGAGGCGGGAGGCCGAGGCCAGCTTTTCGCTTGGCAAGCCTCCGGTCGCCATGGTAGTTTTCGCCCGGACACATCAGGGGGAGACTATGTCCGGACACAGCAAGTGGGCGAGCATCAAGCACAAGAAGGCCAAGGTCGACGCGGCGCGCGGCCGCACCTTCACCAAGCTGATCCGCGAGATCTCGGTGGCCGCCCGCGTGGGCGGCGGGGACCTGACGGGGAATCCGCGCCTGCGCAGCGCCGTGCTGGCGGCCAAGGCCGTCAACATGCCCGCCGACAACATCGACCGGGCCATCAAGAAGGGCACCGGCGAGCTGGAGGGGGTCACCTACGAGGAGATCGTCTACGAGGGCTACGGCCCCGGAGGCGTGGCCATCCTCGCCGAGGTGCTGACGGACAACAAGAACCGATCCGTGGGGGAGATCCGCAAGATCTTCTCGCGCCACGGGGGCAACATGGGCGAGGCGGGCTGCGTCGCCTTCCTCTTCGAGAAGCGGGGCTACATTCCCGTGGAGGCCGCCAAGGTCGACGAGGACAAGCTGATGTCCATCGCCCTGGACGCCGGCGCCGAGGATATCCAGCAGGAGGACGGGGTCTTCGCCGTCACCACGGCCCCCCGGGATTGCGAGAAGGTCCGCGAGGCGCTGGTTGCGGCCGCCATCCAGCCCCTCTCCGCCGAGGTCACCATGCTCCCCAAGACCACCGTGAAGCTGGAGGGCAAGCACGCCGAGCAGATGCTCAAGCTCATGGAGGAGCTGGAGGAGCACGACGACGTCCAGCACGCGTACGCCAACTTCGACATCTCCGAAGAGCTGATGGCGGCCCTGTCCGCCTGAGCGGCCTCGCGCACGGGAGGGGCGGCATCATCCACGTTGCAGCGAGTTCGCTGTGTCCGACATGCGCGTCCTAGGCGTCGATCCCGGCAGCGTCACCACCGGATACGGCCTGGTGGAAGATCGGGGGTCCGACCTCCAGGCGGTTGCGTTCGGCGCCATCACCTCCCGGGCGCGCGCCCCGTTTGCTCAACGCCTCCTCCGCATTTACCGCGAGCTGCGCGCCGTCATCGCACGCCACCGGCCCGATTGCGCCGCCGTGGAGTCGGTCTTCTTCGCCGCCAACGCCGAGAGCGCCCTGCGGCTGGGCCAGGCGCGGGGGGTGGTGCTGCTCGCCATCGCCGAAGAGGGGATCGAGATCGCCGAGTACTCCCCGCGGGCGGTCAAGCAGGCCGTCACCGGCTACGGGCAGGCCGAGAAGTCGCAGGTCCAGGAGATGGTCCGCCTGCTCCTCCGACTCCCCGAGGCCCCGCGACCGGCGGACACCACGGACGCCCTGGCCCTGGCCATCTGCCACCATCAGGCCGCGCGGCTCGCCGCGCGGCTCCCGGAGCGCTGAGATGATCGCCCAGCTTCGAGGTCGTCTGCTCGCCAAGGAGCCCCACCGCGTCGTCGTGGAGGTGGGCGGGGTGGGTTACCAGGTCTTCGTGCCGCTGTCCACCTTCTACCGGCTGCCCGAGGTGTCCGGGGAGGTGTCGCTCTTCACCCACACCCACGTCCGCGAGGACGCCCTCCAGCTCTTCGGATTCTCCAGCCGGGACGAGCAGACCCTCTTCGAGCTGTTGCAGGGGGTGTCCGGGATCGGCCCGCGCCTGGCCACCAACATCCTCTCGGGAATCTCGGTCGAGGAGCTGGTCCCGGCCCTCTCGGACGGGAACGTCGCCCGGCTGCGGGCGGTGCCCGGGGTGGGCAAGAAGCTGGCCGAGCGGCTGGTGGTCGAGCTGCGCGAGAAGGCGGCGAGCGCCCTGACGGCGGCCGGATCGCCCGCGCCCCCCCTGGCGGCGGGGACCGATCCGACCCTGGAGGACGTGATCTCGGCCCTGGTGAACCTGGGCTGCAACCGGAAGGAGGCCGCCAGGGCGGCCGAGGCGGCCCGCCGGGACCAGGGCCCCGCCGCGGATTTCGAGCGGCTGATCAAGTCGGCCTTGCGGGGCGTGGGGGACCGGAGGGAGTGACCGCGCCGTGCCCGACCACCGGCCCCCGTTCCGCGGCGGACGCCCCCCGAATCGCGCCACTGGTGCTCGCGGCGAGGCGGAGCGCATGACGGACCCCATCACGACCCGCACCCAGCTCAGCGAGGAGCAGCAGGTCGAGCAGACGCTCCGCCCGACCCGGTGGGACGAGTACGTCGGCCAGCAGCAGGTCAAGGAGAACCTCCAGGTCTTCATCCAGGGGGCGCGGAACCGCAGCGAGGCCCTGGACCACGTCCTCTTCTCCGGCCCCCCCGGCCTCGGCAAGACCACGCTGGCCACCATCATCGCCTCGGAGCTGGGGGTGAACATCCGCGCCACGTCCGGGCCCGTGCTGGAGCGCAAGGATCTGGCCTCGATCCTGAGCAACCTGCGCGAACGGGACGTCCTCTTCGTGGACGAGATTCACCGCCTCAACTCCACGGTCGAGGAGACGCTCTACCCGGCCATGGAGGATTTCCGGCTGGACCTCATCCTCGGGCAGGGCCCCAACGCCCAGACCTACAAGCTCACCCTGCCCCACTTCACCCTGATCGGCGCCACCACGCGGGCGGGACTCCTCACCTCTCCGCTGCGCGACCGGTTCGGCGTCGTGCTGCGCCTGGATTTCTACTCCGAGGCCGACCTGGTGCGGATCGTCTCCCGCTCGGCCCGCATCCTCAGCGTCGGCCTGACCGACGACGGGGCGTTCGAGCTGGCGCGGCGCTCCCGGGGGACGCCGCGGATCGCCAACCGCCTCCTCCGCCGGGTCCGGGACTTCGCCCAGGTCCTGGGGGACGGCACCATCTCCCGCGAGGTCGCCAACGACGCGCTCAACCGGCTGAACGTGGACGAGCGGGGCTTCGACGAGATGGACCGACGGATCCTCCACACCATCATCGAGAAGTTCGCCGGCGGACCGGTCGGCATCGAGACGGTGGCGGTGGCGGTCAGCGAGGAGCGGGACACCATCGAGGACGTCTACGAGCCCTTCCTGATCCAGGCGGGATTCCTGGCGCGCACCCCCCGCGGGCGCGTGGCCACACCGCTCGCCTATGCGCATCTGGGTCTCACCCCGTCCGGCCGCCAGTCGGACCTCTGGAATGCCCGATGACCCTCCGCGGGCTGGGGTCGGGATGGCGGTGGGCGCTGCCGGCGGTCGTCGCCTGGCTGCTGCTGGGCCCGCAGCCGGCGGCGGCGGGGGCGGCCGAGGCGGTGCGGGTCCTGATCGCGGAGTCCCGCGCGCCCCTGGGCATCTCGGGACACGCCGGGGTCCTCGTGGCCGACACCAGCGGGCGCCGCATCCTCGGCCACCGGCGCGGCGGGACGGGGCTCACGCTTTCCCCGCACAAGGGCAGCGTGCTCGTCCGGGAGACCGGCGCGTACGCCCCCGTGGCGGTGGCCTGGCCCGAGGCCGGATCCCTGGTCCGGCTGAACGGCAGAAGCTATCGCGGGCGGGTCGAGTTCTACCCCGTGGACGGCGGGCTCAGCGCCGTCAACGTCGTGGAGCTCGAAGAGTATGTCCAGGGGGTGATCAAGGACGAGATCCCCGCGGCCTGGCCGGCCGAAGCCGCCAAGGCCATGGCCGTCGTCGCCCGGACCTATGCCGTCTACCAGAGGGCGCAGCAGTCCGGCAGCCTCTTTCACGTGCGCTCCACCACCGCCTCCCAGATGTACGGGGGGGCCACCGGAGAGGACCCGCGAACGACCTGGGCCGTCCAGGCCACCCGCGGACAGCTCCTGCTCTTCGACGGACAACCCATCTCCGCCTTCTACCACTCCTGCTCCGGCGGGGCCACCGAGGATGCCGCCGACATCTTCGGGGCCCGCTTCAGCATGATCGTCGGCGTCGAGGATCCGTTCAGCGGAGCCTGCCCCCACGCCCTCTGGCTGCAGCGGCTCACCGTCCGGCAGGTCGAAGAGGGGCTCGGGCGGGCGGGGTTCCCGGTGAGCCGCGTCACCGGCATCCAGGAGCTGGTGCGCAGCCGGACCGGCCGGATCCTCCAGATCGCGGTGCAGCACGCCCGGGGGAGCCTGGTCCTGGATGGACGGAAGTTCCGCGAGGCGCTGGGGAACGAGCTGATCCGCTCGATGGACCTCGAGGTTCGCGTCGATGCGGGCGGCTTCACCTTCGTGGGCCGCGGCTGGGGGCACGGCGTGGGGCTCAGCCAGTGGGGCGCCAAGGAGATGGCGGACCTGGCCTACACCCACCAGGACATCCTGGCCTTCTACTACCCCCTGGCGAGCATCGGCCGGTCTCAACCCTAGTCAGCGACCAGCGGCCAGCCCGGGACGTGTCCGACGCCAGGCCGCCCTCGGACACGCCTGATCGCCAAGAAATGACCTTCATGCGCTTGAGCGACTTCGACTACGAGCTGCCGCCGGAACTGATCGCCCAGGAGCCCGCCCCGCGCCGGGACGCCTCCCGCCTCCTCGCCCTGGAGCGGGCCACCGGGGTCCTGAGCCACCGGCGCTTCGGCGACCTCCCCGACCTCTTACGGGCGGGGGACGTCCTGGTCATCAACGATACCCGGGTCCTGCCGGCCCGGCTCTTCGGCGCCTACGAGGATGGCCGTCCGGTGGAGGCCCTGTTCCTGCACCCGGTTTCCGATGGAAGCTGGGAGGCCCTGGTCAAGCCCGCCAAGCACGCCCGACCCGGGCGCCAGCTCGCGCTGGCCGGGGGCCGCTTGCAGGCCACCGTGGTCGGCCTGGGGACCTACGGACGGCGGCGCCTTCAGCTTCCGCCGGGAACGGACCTGCGCGCCCTGCTGAAGGCCTGCGGGGCCATGCCGCTGCCCCCCTACATCAAGCGGCAGATCGAAGGCCGCGCACCGAGCGCCGAGCGGTCGCCGGACGACCCCGCTCCGGGCTCCCCGGGCGCGCGGCCCGACGGGTCGCGCGCGCCTCTCGGCCCTCGCCTCTCGGCGCTCGACTCCGACCGCTACCAGACCGTGTACGCCAGAGAAGAGGGCGCCGTCGCCGCCCCGACCGCCGGGCTGCACTTCACCCCGGAGCTTTTGTCGCGGCTTCAGTCCTCGGGGATCCTGCTGGCGCCGATCACGCTGCACGTGGGCCCGGGAACCTTCCAGCCGGTGCGGGTAGACGACATCCGGCTGCACCGCATGGAGCCCGAACGGTTCCGGATTCCCGAGGCGTCCGCGGCGGCCGTGCGGGCCGCCAAGCAGGAGGGGCGACGGGTGGTCGCGGTCGGCACCACCTGCGTCCGGACGCTGGAGCACCTCGCCGCCCACCACGGCGAGGTGTCGGCGGCCGAGGGCTGGGCGGACCTCTTCATCGCCCCCGGACACGTCTTCCGGGTCGTGGACGCGCTCCTCACCAATTTTCACCTGCCGCGCTCGACGCTGCTGATGCTGGTGTCCGCCTTCGCCGGCCGGGAGACCATCCGGCGGGCCTACCTGGAGGCCATCCGCGAGCGGTACCGCTTCTACAGCTACGGCGACGCCATGTTGATGCAGTGAGGATCGGCGGCCATCCCCCCGCCGCCGGCGGCCGGCGCAGCGGGACGCGGAACACCGACTGCCGGAGTGCCTGAATGCGCTTTGACATCCTTGCCACCGATGCCACGGGGGCCCGACGCGGACGGCTCACGACGCCGCACGGCCCGGTGGATACCCCCGTCTTCATGCCGGTCGGGACCCAGGGCACCGTGAAGACCCTGGAGCCGCGGGACCTCGCGGCCGAGTCCTGCCAGATTCTCCTCGGCAACACCTACCACCTCTCCCTCCGGCCCGGGCACGAGCTGATCCGGGAGCTCGGCGGCCTCCACCGCTTCATGGGCTGGGACGGCGCGATCCTGACCGACAGCGGCGGCTTCCAGGTCTTCAGCCTGGCCAAGCTCCGGCGCCTCACCGAGGAGGGGGTGGCCTTCCAGTCGCATCTGGACGGCTCTCGCCACTTCCTCGGCCCGGAGCAGGCGATAGCAATCCAGTGCGCCCTGGGGGTCGATATCATGATGGCGCTGGACGAATGCCCGCCGCATGACGCCGACCGGGAGTACCACGAGCACTCCATGGAGCGCACCCTGCGCTGGGCGACCCGCTGCCGCGACGCCCACCCGGGGGGGGAGTCGGCCCTCTTCGGCATCCTCCAGGGGGGGACCTTCCCGGATCTCCGGGCCCGCTCCGCCGAGGCCACGGCCCGGCTCGGCCTCCCCGGCTACGCCCTGGGCGGACTGGGGATCGGCGAGGGGCCGGAGGCCATGTACGCGACGGTGGCGCATACCGTCGCCCACCTGCCCCCCGAAGCCCCCCGCTACCTGATGGGGGTCGGAACTCCCCGGGACCTCCTGGAAGGCATGGCGCGGGGCATCGACATGTTCGACTGCGTCCTGCCGACCCGGAACGCGCGCAACGGATGCCTGTTCACGCCGACGGGTCGCCTGAACATCAAGCGGGCGGAATTCGCCCGCGACGAGCGTCCGCCGGATCCGGACTGCGCCTGCTACGTCTGCCGCCACTTTTCCCGGGCCTACCTGCGCCATTTGTCCGTGGCGAAGGAGATTCTCGGTCTCCGCTTGAACACCATCCACAACCTGCATTACTATTTGGACCTCATGCGTCAGGCCCGAGACGCCATCGCGGCCGGGAGCTTCGCGGACTGGAAGCGCGCCCGGCTGATCGAGATGGGCCTCGATCCGTCAACCTCGCACCGCGAACAGGAGATATCGAACCATGCATGACGTGGCGTATGCACAGGGGGCAGGGGCCTCGGCCGGCGGCGGATTCAGCATGCTCGTTCCGCTGGTCCTCATGTTCCTGGTCTTCTACTTCCTGCTGATCCGGCCCCAGCAGAAGAAGCAGCGAACGCACCAGGACATGCTGAAGAGCCTGCGGGTCGGCGACAAGGTCATCACCAGCGGCGGGATCTGCGGCACCATCGTGGATGGGGGCGATCCTCTCTTGAAGCTGGAGATCGCCGACAAGATCAAGGTGGAGGTCGGCCGCGCCTACATCGCGGGCCGCATCGGTCCCTTGAAGGACGGCGAATCCAGCGGCGGCGGCCCCCAGGGTTCCTCCTCGGAATCCAAGGGGGTAGGCGGATTCTTGGGGAAGCTCTTCGGCCGTTAGGGTCCCGATCCGGGACGGACACGCGCCCAGCGGCCAGGCTGCCGCTGGGCGCGTGCTGTTCGAGCCGGCGCGATTCTCCCGGGACGGGCTCAGCGGTCCGGGCGTTCGCGAGATCGTGAAGGCGGATCCCCGGCCCGCCGCGGGGCGGCCAGCCAGACGAAGAGGAGCGCCATCCCGAAGCTCAGGTACGAGCCGAAGAGCGCCGGTCGGTAGCTGCCCATCAGGTCATGGACCCGCCCGGCTACCCAGATCCCGATGGCCCCGCCCGCCAGATGGATCATGTTCAGAGTCCCGAACATCAGCCCGAACCGGGGCCCGGCAAAGAACCGGGCGCTCATCACGGGCGTGAGGGCCGGGGCCACGGCGTAGCCGAAGCCGATCAGGGTCGCGTACAGATACAAGACGGCGGTCCCCGTCCCCGGCCCCACCGCGAGGAGCACGCCGAGGGCCGCCGCCAGGATGAGGACGGCCGCTCCGTAGGCCCACTCGAGCTGCCAGCGATCCGACAGCCACCCCCAGAAGACCTTCCCTGGCGCGCTGGCCAGCCCGACGAGCCCCACCAGCCCCCCCACCAGGGCAGCGGAGTGCCCCACCTCGACGAGGTGGGCGACCTGGTGGGTCATCATGAGCTGCACCGGAGCGTTGAGGCAGGCGAACGTCCCCGCCGTCAGCCAGAACTGCGGCATCCGGAGCGCCGCGGCCAGGCCCCGCTCGAACGCCGGGACGGCCGGGGATGTCCTGAGCGGGCCGGACGGCCCCGCCGGCCGCTGATCGTCCCCCCCGAGGGCGAACCAGGCCACCAGCAGCACGATCAGGCTTCCGACAGAGCCGAGCGCCAGCATGCCCATGCGCCATCCGGCCACCCCGATGACCGCGTGGGTGAAGGGAATGAAGACGGCGATCCCGACCCCGACCCCGGATGAGGCCACCCCGATCATCAGCCCTCGCCGCTCCTGGAACGCGCGGGAGATGTAGACCGAGACCGGCGTCCAGCCCATCCCCGCGATCCCCAGCGCCGTGAGGACCCCGTGCGTGATGTAGAGGTGCCAGCGGGCGGTCGCCAGGCTGCTGAGCGCGTGCCCGCAGAAGAGCAGGAGACCGCCGGCCAGGATGACCCGCCGCGCGCCCAGCCGATCCACCAGGTGGCCGGTGAGCATGCCGAAGACCCCCGACAGCACGCCGAACAGGGCGAAGATCCCGGAGGTGGCCTCGTAATCCTTGCCGAACGTCTCCAGGAGAGGGATGAGGAGCACCGACCCGCTGTACCAGACCCCCGAGGTGACCGCCATCAGCGCCGCGCCGGCCGCCACCAGCCCCCAGCCCGCCAGCGACGGG
>Ga0265297_10012608_pt1 | contig 10109 bp, 9 predicted proteins | sample Munlanlwell13791_FD_192502 | JGI IMG/M metagenome (GOLD analysis project Ga0265297, IMG submission 192502) | Leachate microbial communities from a municipal landfill in Southern Ontario, Canada - Leachate well 137-91 | ecosystem: Engineered > Solid waste > Landfill > Unclassified | place...
AATCTAAATCCATTTACAGTTCCATTCCAACCATAACTTTGAATTGTACCGTATGATGAAGCACTACCTAATGTTAAAACACTCAATACTGACAAATTAGTAATGATACCTGTCCCTGCAGTTAATTTATCTACAGTTAAACTTATGATTTTAGCATTTGTTATCGAAGAATCAGCTATTTGTGAGGTTCCATTTATATTCGTATTTTGTGTATTGATCGTTGTAGAATAACTAGCTTGGGAGTCAGTATAACTGCTTGCTTGTGCAGTGCTAAAAATAATGCTTGTTTGTGTAGCAATTGCTGCTTTATCAGTCGAAAAGTTAAACGACATTTTTCTAATTGTATAAGCTCCCGTAGTATCTGCAATAGTCCATCTGTCTTCAATAGTCAAGACAGTAGCAGTGTTTGACCTAATAATTTTTGTTTGCCCTCCAATCGTTACGATATATCCTTTGTATTGGTCAACTGTCCAAGCTGCTGCTGAATCATATAAAGCATCGCCTCCTTGTTTCACATATGCTGTACCAGACGTAGTTGCAGAAGCAGCAGTACTTAAGTTTTCTTCATCAAGATAAATATAATATTGTGTCCCTGCAGCCATCGTTCCCGTCGAACCAGCATCAATTACTCTTCTTCCTGAAGTACTTGTTGTTGAAGTCGGAAAATAAACAGTACCAGTAGACCAATCTACTTGTCTATATGCTTCAGCTCCAACAGTAGCAAAAAAATTGATATCAGTCGTCCAAGTTCTATCTGCGGGTCCAAGTTGTGCTGCTGTAAGATTCTGGAGAATATAACCAAACCAAGTCATTTCTTTTTCTAATCTTTGTCTTTCGTTTTCAATAATATCTTGAAAATCATCAGTCGGTTCTGCTATTTCAAGAACTGCAGAATCTACGTTATATTTAACAGTGTTTATTATAAGATTAGTGTCACTGTTAACAGAAAAAGGATTGTTTTTTAAGTTCACTATTTTACATGTTTGTCCAGGTTCAATTGAAGCTAAATCATAACTTCCGTTAAGAGTAATTGATATTTTAATTTTTGGATCTTTTTTATCATATACTCTTGAGCCTGCTAAAAGACTAGCAGCAGTTAAATTTGTGACAGTGTCATCTGAAATATAATCAGCAATGACATCATAAGAACTTTGACTAAAAGTATTATCTAAAGTAAATTTTAAGTAATCAGGATCTGCTGTTCCTTTTTGATTCCAAAAATATACTCTGTTGACAACTCCTTCGATAGTTTTTATTCCCGAAATATCAGTAATATGTTTTCCTATTACGAAAGTATGCTCTGGTGTTGCAGAAATATTTTTAACTACAAGGGTACCATCTGTTTTAATTCTCCAATAAAACCAATATCCTGCATCTTTATTTTTTGGGAAATACGTAGCAACATCTCTGAGTGCATCAAGATGTTTCATATTAAAAAAACGATTTGTGAAAGAATATACTACACCAGCATTATCTGTTGTTTGTGTTAAACCAGATGCTGCAGCAATCATAGAATTAGTTTCGATCAATCTATAATGAGAGATAATATCTGTCATCATTTCATCTGCTCTCATGCTTGCTAATTCTTTTCCAAGATCAGAAGCTGCAGATGAAGTACCAAGTCTGTAAAAATCGTTTGACAGTTTTGAAACAGCTGAAAGACACGTCACTTTAACACTTTCTTGTTTTCCTTTTAATATAGGCTCGTACGTAACGATATATCCATATGCAACTAATGTTCCAGTAGTATTAAAACTATCTTTTACATAGACTTTGACTCTATTATTAAATTTTATAGAATTGTTTTCATCGAAATCATCTATTTTTCTATTTAATTCAAATGAAAATTCTCCATCACCACCGTTGATTTCTTTTTCTATTGAAAGGTCAGAAATAATGTCATCATTTAATGTCTCAATGAAGACTCCCGCCTCTGTATATACTTTCCATATAAGATCTCTTTCGAACATATTGATATATTTTATTACTTTATATTCTTATCCATCTTAGAATGCATTTTAGAGCATTAGAGAATGAATAGAAATTGATTATAAATAACTTGGATAATATTTTATCGTTTCTGTTAATGAAAAGGTTCCACCCCCTGTTATCGTCACAACATAAGTATTACTTCCAGCGCCGACAAAAGGAAATACTCCAGAGTAATCAATTTCAGTTGCTGCTCCTCCGTCATGCGATACTTTAACTGTCATTGCACTGACATCAATTTCAAGATAGTCTCCTTCAGCGTCTAATGCTAAACTTGGAACAGTAATAGTAGATGAATAAGGAGAAAAATCAACATTTAATGCTATTTGAGTAATCGGTGCTGAAGGCGTTCCGACGCATATCCATTTAAAAATAGGTAAAGTAGGAGCTGAACCCGAAGTAGAAAAACTGCTTGAAGATGAAGCAGAAATCGATCTTGTCAAAGTCGTTTGAGAAGTTGTTTTTCCGAATGGTTGACATCTAAATGTTATTTTGAAAGGAACAGTTGTTATATGATAATGTTCTTCTGGTATTTCAATTGAAGCAACACTACCAACAAATCTCATTGTTGTAGCACCATCACCAATATCAAGATTTCCCTCTTGAACAGAAAGAAGACTTTTCATAGTATCAATACTGATTTTTAAATTTGCTTCTGTATCTCTTGTAATCGTGCCTGATACGACAATATCTTTTTGATTATAATACGAATTGACTAATCGATATCCGTCCCTTCTTGAATAAGGTTCGATATCTAATGTCTTCGCAGGCAAATTTCTGTAGATAATATCTTTAGTTAAGAAATAACTATCTTGAAGACTTTGTCCGTTAAAAGTAATGGATTTTGCGCTCATACATTTTATTTAAATTTTTTAAACATCTGTTCTCTCGAAAGAACATCTTTAACTGCATCTGCTATTTTTCTGATATCATCATCGCTTCGTACAGTCGGGTTATTAATATTGATATTCATTGGTGAAACACCCGCAGGTAATACTGTTTCTCCACCGTGTGCTAGAATAGGCACTGGTTGAGTAATAGCACCGGGAACTATTCCTCCTTCAGCAAAAGCTCCTTGAAAGAAATCTTTAAACATGTTTGAAATAAAATCAGGCACTAACATATCTGCTGCTCCACTTAAAGAAGTAGGTAGATTTCCAAATGCGTTAACTGTACCTGTTGCAAATGCGCCGAATGCATTTAAGAAAGCATTTCTAACACGAGTACCAGTTTGTTCAATAGCTGAACCATTCTCATCAACTTGTTTTTTCATGCTTTCAACTGTATTTGCTATTTTATCACTTGTTGATACTGCAACATTACCAGTATCTGTTATTTGTGTATTTAATTCAGAATATTTTGCAATAACGTCATCTAATGCTGAAGTTTCTGATGATGATGATTCTAATATTTCTTGTCTTTCTTCTTGATATTGAGCTATTCTTTCTGTAAATGCTCTTGTTCTTTTTTCGATTTCATCAAGTATAGGCCAAGTTCTAGCTTGTGCAATAAACACAGCATGTTCATTTTCTAACTTTAATTCTTCATCTAATTCTTTTTGAAGTTTTTCTAATTTTTTTGTTAATTGTGTGCTTTCTTTTGTTATTTCTTCTTCTTTTGTCTCTAATTTTTCAGCTGAAGCAATAGCATAATCTTCATTTTCTCTTTTTAAACTTAATTCTAAATCTCTAATTTTTGTTTGATCAGCCCATATTCCTTTTGAAACTTCTTCAGCAAGATCTCGTTGTATATCTTCTGTTTTTCTGGCATGATTAAGATTTAATTCATCCATTGCAGAACTGAAATCAGATTTAATTTTATCAACTGCTTTTGTATATTCGTCTTTTAAATCATTAATCTGATCTTTTAGATCTGTCATTGTTTTGTCATGCTCGTCTACCCATTCTTTCATTCCTTCTACAAAATCTCTTGTAGTCATGTTCATGTTATCTTGTAGTTTTTTCAATTGTTTGATGATTTTTTCATCGATCTCTAAAACATCTTCACCGCCTGAAGTATATTCTTTAATAGATTGTTTAATTCTATCAGTTAAAGAAGAAATAGTTTTTTGCCATTTATCCCATTGTCCTGTCGCTTTAAGCACTAAATAAATCAAACCACCTATTGCTACAGACATTGCAGTAAATACTAATAATGCTTTTATTCCTGCTGCTGTCATTAATGCTAATCCAGCAGTTGATAAAGATTGAAATCCTCTTACAACCATAGGCACTAAAGCACCAAGCATTGCTAATGTTGAAACAAATACTGTTAAAGCAACTGTTCCAGCTAAAAGAGCACTTGTTAATCCAGTATTATTACTTGCAAAATTCATAATACCCGTAGAAACATTTGTTAATATTTCAGATAAAGTTCCAACTAAAGGTACTAATGTTTCACCAAGTACTATTTTCAATCGAGTGACAGTTGCATTTAATTTCGAAAGACTACCTGTAAAAGTCTGTGTTGCTAAATCTGCACCACCAGAAAATCTTTCAGTCTCTTTCATTAAATAATTAACAATCGCCATCTGTTTTTCTGTAGTTGATAGTTCGTTAGTTGTTTTTCCTATTTCTTTAGCATAGTCTCTCCAAACTTTAATAGCAGTAAAGTTTATACCAATCGCGTCAACTTGTCTTTCTTGTAAAATTCTAATACCAAGAGTAGATTTTTCAAGAGCTTGACCAAAAGTATCTGTTAAGTTTTCTTTTGAAAGAACTGCTGTATCAAGCATTCTTTTCATTAACACTTGTGCAGTATCTAAATTCAATCCTGTAGCTAATAAATTTGACAAAGAATTAGAAGCTTCTGATATCGAAACTAAACCCGTGTCAGCTAAACTTAATGCAGCTTGTTTAGCTTTGTCCATATCTTGTCCAGTCGAAACTGCATATACTCCCAATTTTAAAGTAGAAGCTTCCATTTCTTTGGCAGCATCAACAAAGCTTTTTGTTAAAGCTATAGCACCGACTGATAGTGTTGTAAAAACAAGAGATAAATATCTGAATCTGTTTCCTAAACTTTCAAGCTGGCCAACTGTATCTTGTACAGCAGTACTTGTTTGTTTCATTGCTGCTGTTGCTTTTTTTCCAAGATTAGTAGCAGCTGTAGATGTCTTGTTTAACCCTTGTGTTGCACCATCAACGTATTTTGATTCGATTAAAATTTGTTTTGACATATTTTATTTCTTCTCAAAAGATCTTTGTTGATATTGTTCTTCAATATTCATGATGTTGCTTAACATCTCAAAACTATATAACGGAAGAGATTGAATATCATTATGATTCATTCCAAGATTAGACCAGTATCTTTTGTAAAGATAATATATTCCTAAATCTTCTGAACGAATCTTTTTTGAACTGAAAGATATTACAACTTTTTTTAACTCTTCTTTTGTTTTATCTCTAAAAAACTTAATGCTTCTGCAGCTTCTTTCATTAAGAAAGTAAAGTCTTTAGTTGGTAATTTTTCAAGATTTTCTTTTGAAATTGTTAATGGTTCTTCTTTTTCGTTAACAAAAGACCACGATTTAATAAGGCATCTCAATACTTCAATACCTCTGTCGTAGTCTGTTGTGTTATTTGATAATTTTCCTACATCAGAAGTCAATAATTGATCATACAATTCTATTTCTACATCTGGATATGAAGGCAAATTAATTTTTTTAGTTTTTCTAACATCGAATAAATGTGATGACATATTGCTTTTTGATCGAAAAAGCAGAGTGGACATTTAATTCAGAAAAATCTGAATTCGATTTTCGTGGGTTTTTAATACACGAACCATCGCCTGTCTCGATCTTAATTAGTAAGCGTTCTCTGTGTTTGTAATTTTTATCTGTATTGTTTTTGCTTCAGTCGGATCATACATTGCTATAAAAGATGGATTTTCTGTTAAGAAACCTGCTACTGCTGTATCAACTGATCTTTCTTTTAGATAGAAGTTAGGTATTCTGATTTCTATTTCTTCGTATTCTGCTTCACCAATCGCAGCGCCAGTAAAAGTAATAATCATTGCTCTTACTAAATCAGTACCACCTGCGCCTGAAAGCATAGTTTCATAATGTACTCTATCTACTGTACTTTCAAAGAATAACACATAATCTCCTTCAACTTCGAATTCTCCAATTGATATTTGTGCAGCATCGTTTGATCCACTTAAATATTGTACTTCAGCATTGTTATTTATTTTTAAGGTGAAACTGCTAACTGGAGTAGCTGTTGCTGATACTGCTGCAGCTAATGCTGCTGTTCCAGTTGCACCGCTTCCGAATTTGATTGTGTAATCTTTAAATGCAAGAATTCTTTCTTCAGTTATTGCTGATGTTGCTGTACCGCTTGCTGGGAATTTTGATAATATGTTAGCAGAAATTGAAGCTAATCCATCAGATACATTCAATTCTAAAGTGTTAATTGTTGCATATGCATATTTTCTAGTATCTTGTGAATCATTGTAGATTACAGTTAATGTTTTTGGAGGATTACTTGCTTTTCTTGTAATAGTATGTGTCCATACTGTTGTTTCTCCACTCGCTGCAGTAGTTGATATTGAACCCATTGCTGCGTATAACAAATATGCTGCATTCTCTGCATCTACATATATTTCAAGATCTCCTTCTCCGTGTTTTTGTCCAGTGATAGCACCCCAATTTTTATCTCTAACTCCTTTTGCTGATTCATCTGCTATTGGTGTTTGGACACCCTTAATTGTGCAAGTGACAAAAGGAAGATATTTAACTGCTGCTACTGCTGTGCCTGGAGTTGATTCTATTCCTACACCTATATATGGTTGTCTACCTAATTTTACACCACTCATATTTATTTATTTCGTTTATGATTTTCTAATTTGTGATCGACCTTTTTCTCAGTATTTATATCATCATACAATTCTATAAAAACATTGTTTTTTAATTCAAAATAAAGATTATCATCGATTTTTTTAATTTCTCCTGCTCGTATTGAAAAGTCTAAAGTAGGAAAAGTTAAAGAACGAACGCTTCTGTTTATTATTTTTTTCATATAATTGTATTTTATTATTTATATCTTAACATTTTTTTGCTTCTTTGTTAATCTCTAATTGAATATCTTTATGAAATTTAACGTTTTCTTCGATATTCCCATTCAATTTATCAAGCCAAATGTCAAAATATGAATAAGAATTACAATTGTAGCATTTGATTTCGACTTCTAATTTCTTTCCTCTTATTCTATATTTAAATTGTAGCTGATGACATTTTTGACATCTAAAATCTGCCATATTTTTATCTATTTATAAAATATTGTATTTGAATATGCATTACTGCTTCAAGAGTAATAAGTTGTTCTGTTCTTCTTCTAACAGTATAATCAATACCCGAAACGTTTTGAATGAATCTGTTTGTTTCCATATCTAAGTTATCTCTCAATACACCCAATAAAGAATTAGGATCAATCGTTCCATCTGATTTTTCATTTTCCATCGTTTCCATTAAAAAATTAGTGCCTACCATTGACAGTGGAGTAGCATCTAAAAACTGTCTCGCATCAATCACTAATGAAATATCAATGAAATGATTATGACTATCTCTTTGATTATCTATAATATTCGTTTCTGTTCTATTTGGATTAAGAATCAAACAAGGCATTTGCGAATCAGGTATTTGCCAAGGATCTCCAATATATATCCCTTTCACTTTTCCTTGTACTTTTGATTTTAATATCTTTTTTAATAATTCTATTGATTTTTTCATTTTCCAGCATCATATTTATTTATAATTCTTTGAACCCATGCTTCAAATATAGAAGCAACCATTTCGACTCTTTTGTCATCTACGTCAGCTAATATTCTTTTCGGTACTATTCTTACTTTTCCTCTGAATTCAACAGTGCCTCCTTCTTGATGTACAATAGCATAATCCATGTTATTGTATATCATAGCAATATTTTCAGCTATATCAAAACCAAAACTTTTTCTTAATGCACCTGTTCTTAATAACGGTTTTTCAACTCCAATCGATCTTCCTTCTTTTTTCAATGCTTTTTTAATCGCAATTGTAGCTGGACTTAATCTTGGCCAAGGTTTTCCGAATGTTTCACCTTCATCTGTAAAGTTAGATGAAATATAATTCATATACTTTCTAGAAGACATATCTAAAGGTTCAAATGCATTTTCTAAATCTTTAGAAATAGAATTAAACGCTTTAACTGTTTCGTCTATTCCACTAATAGTAATCGTTATTTTTTCCATTCTTTTTAATCATCATTATCATCTTCAAATCCCGTTTCATTCACTTTTGATCTCATTGATGAAGCTAATGGGTCGTCTGGATCAGTCATATTGAAGTTTTCATCTGAGATATTAAATAATTCACCTTTATTTCCTGATTCATCATACTTATTACTACATGAAGCCATAACATCTGTTCTTTTTGAAAGTTCTGTTCCATCTACACCAACTAATTTAATAATACCATCTCTTATTTTTCCGAGCAATTCTTCAGCTCTATCAATTTTTCTTTGTCCAGTTTTTGATATGTCAACGTCACTTTCTAAACCATATTCTTTTGATATTAACAGACCAGCTGCTAACAATGTAATAATATGTTGATATAATTTTGGAGTTGAAGAAAAGGGCAACTGATACAATCCGACTAATTCTCCTTCTGCTTGAGCTTCAGCTTCATATCTATATCTATCGATTAAATCTGAACCTATATATGAATTGTTTTGAAAGCCTGATTCCATTCTTATTTTATATATAGAAGTATAATGTTCTGCATCTCCTGCTTGAGAAGCAAGAGCATCATCTATAGATGTTTCAGCTCCAGTCTCTGAATTGAAGTATGTTGCTTTATACCAAGAAGTAGTTGTTCCAGTAGTATCTTCGAATTCTGTTCCTTCTGGTTGATCAACTTGTATAAGAACAGGCGAACCTTCTGCTGATAAATGAGTGTACGTACCTGTTTCTGTAGCACATCTATAAAATTTTCTTTTATTATATCTAATTTTTGTAATTGTCGTATCTTTTGTATGAGCTCTATTTAATCCCGTGCTGAGAGTAATTGTATTTGCTGATGCTTCGACTGAAAAAATTTGCAACAATTCTGCAATTTCACAACCAATTTCTTCTATCACAATATAGTCTTTTGCTAAAAAACCAGAGGTGTTTAATACTGAAAGAACTGTCTGTGATGCAGCTTCATCTGCGCTTAAAGATGTTTTTTCAGCTAGAACTATATTTTCTGTGGGTGCTAAAAGTACTTGCATAAGTTTTATTTATTATATATCTAAAAGACTGGTTTGAATATTATTTTGAAATAAGAATAGTCTTATTTTTTGTTGATATTAAAACTACTCTTTTGTCTTTGTTGATAAGAGTTGTCTTTTTACTAGTGAATGGTTCAACTTGTAAAAATGAAATTGCTGCTTCTAACTCTAACATTTCGCCAAGAGAAAGATTGAAATCTGAAAGTTTTGATACAAAATCAATAAGATTAATATCTTCTGAAAGATCAATTCGATATTGCTTTGTTATTTCATCTTTAAATTCTGTAATACTATCATGAAGAGGCCTAGAAAGATCTTTTGTGATTTGTTCTGATATTATAAGAGTATCTCCTTTAGGTATTTTGATTTCTTTTTTAACTGTTTCTGCAACTATTAACATTTCGAAAACGTTTTTTCCGATATCAAACACTAATGGTTCTTCTATAGATAGATATTCTTCAAAAAATCGAAAATATTCTTTAGTAGTTAAAACAGATTCAGTCAAATTCAATATTTCTGATTTTGTCTTTTTAATTTCTTTTTTGATAAAATCAGATATAATTAGATTTTCAATTTTTTCAATATCTAATATACGAAATATTTTTTCTGAAAGAGAAAGAGATTCATTAGATTTCAAATACATTATTTTTGCTATTTTTTCGAATATAGTAATAGTTTCGTGTTTATTTATTTCTTCGTTTTTATTTAATTTTTCTGACAATTGAAAGTTTTCATCAAATATTTTTTGATATAAAGAAGTAAGAACTAAAGTTTCTGATAGATTAAAAATATCTATTTTTTGTTTTTGAATGTCTTTTTTGTCTGTCTCTTGTAAAGACAATATTTCATCAAAGATTTTATTGAAATCTTTATCTG
>Ga0265297_10012609_pt1 | contig 10109 bp, 9 predicted proteins | sample Munlanlwell13791_FD_192502 | JGI IMG/M metagenome (GOLD analysis project Ga0265297, IMG submission 192502) | Leachate microbial communities from a municipal landfill in Southern Ontario, Canada - Leachate well 137-91 | ecosystem: Engineered > Solid waste > Landfill > Unclassified | place...
TTCCCGGAATATCGGTTTGATAATCGTCGGTTTGCCCAGGAAAAAGGACATTCTTCGGTTAAGGGAGTGGTTGAAAGAGCTTGGAGTTGAGAAAAAAGTGTTTTTGCTTGACCCCCGATCCGATATTGAAAAAATTTACCCTGTTTTTGATTTTTTTATTTCACCCTCACTTTATGAATCATTCGGCTTGGGCGTAATGGAGTCGCTGTTAATGGGGACGCCGGTGATTGTCTCCAGGGAAATTGGCTGCTTGGATTTTATTCCGTCTGAAATAAGAAAAGAAATGATTATTGAAATAAGCGATCTTAAACACAGAGCAGAGCTGGCGGGCGCGTTGGGGAAAATAGCTCCAATCGTGATGGCGGAAAAAGATAAAAAATTAGGCGCCCTGAGTGAATGGGTGCGAAAACTTAATGAGGATGGTTGGAGTGAAATTAAAAATCTTTTAAGGCTATGAACAATATTCAAGTTTCCATCATCATACCTACTTATAAAAGAAAGGATTTGCTAAAAAAATGTTTGGCCGCTTTAAGTAAAATTAAAAGTAATAATTTTGAAGTTATTGTGGTCAATGATTGTCCTCAAGATGATTTAGGCGATGTTTTAGATCCGGCTTTAAGCGCTAAAACAAAAATCTTTTCTAATAAAGAAAATTTGGGGCCGGCTGCTAGCAGGAATTTTGGTGCGGCTCAGGCCCAAGGAGAGCTCTTAGCCTTTATTGATGATGATGTGATTGTGGCGGAGAATTGGATTGACCTTGGCGTAATTTCTTTGGCCAAAGCCGATGTTTTGGCGATGGTTGGGGAAACCATTCTTCCTAAAAATCAATTTCCCCATCCCCTTGGACATTTCATGATTAATGACCGACCCGGTCGATATCCTTCTTGTAATCTCTGGGTAAGAAAATCGGCTTTTGACAAGGTTGGCGGTTTTTCTTTGGATTTTTTTGATTCTCAATTGGGAATTTTTCACCACGAAGATGCGGATTTATGCTTTCGTTTGATGGATTGGGGCCGGATTGATTTTAACCAGGAATTATTAGCAGAGCATCCGATTCACTCCTATTCCTGGCGTAATCCGTTGCGGTCTGCCAAAAAGGTCTTCTTTGATGCGTTATTGTTTAAGCGCCACCCTAAAAAGTACGGACTTTTAACTAAACGTTGTTTTTTGGGTTTTTGCCTTAAAAAAGCCAGAACGCGGATAAAAATTCTAAATTTCTGCTTTTTTATCTTAGGATTGATTTTACTTTTGACGGGTGATTGGCTAGCGGCCGCAGTTTTATTGCTGCTGGGGATTTTAATGCTTAAATTGGATGTCTTCAGAATTATTGGCTGGAGGAATATTTTTAAAATTAAAATTGGCGAGTGGCCGGCGATAATAGCCGTTCAATTTTTAGCCCTTATTTATTTTAACTTTTTTCTTCTTTTGGGAATGATTAGAGCAATGAAGTTTTTCTTATGAGCGCAAAAATTTCCGTTATTATCCCAACTTATAATTCAGAAAAAATAATTGCTAAATGTCTTGGAGCAATTATTTCCTGCGCTCAAAATTTGGATTACGAAATATTGATAGTTGATAATAACTCGCAAGACGCCACCAAGGAAATCGTAAGGAAAATTGCCAATACTAATGGGCAAGTTCGGCTTTTAGAAAGAGCGGAAAACTTGGGCTATGGCCGCGCTTTGAATTTCGGCTCTGTTAACGCTAACGGAGAATTCCTGGTTTTTATGAATCCAGATGTTATTTTAAAAAATAACGCTTTTTATTTGATGTTGAAAGAGGTGGAAGGGGGAAATTATATTTTGGCCGCACCGACATTGTTAAATGAGACCGGAGAAAAACAAATAAGTGTTTGGTCTAATTTTCCTTCACCTCTCAATCTTTTATTTGAATATTCAATGCTCAACGGCTTTCTTAAAAAGTTGGGAGTAAAGAGATTTCCGCTTTATATTTATAATTATGAACCAAAACCGGAGGTGGCGCCTAAGGTTTTGAGCGGAGCAATCTGGCTAATCAGAAAACAAGATTTTGAAATGTTGGCTGGCTTTGATGAGAATTTTTTTCTTTTTTACGAGGATACGGATTTTTGTCGTCGCCTTTATATTCAAAATCCTAACGCCTTGGTTTTGGTTTCGGCCGCTGAGGCCGAGCATTTAGAGGGAAGATCCAGCGTCGCGCCTCACAAAAAAATTTTGGATTATTCTTTTTTCAGCCTGTTTTATTATTTAAGAAAATATTATCAGCCTTGGCAGGTTTTCGTTTTTAAATTATTGGCGTGGTGTGTTTCTTTGATAAATTTTTGCCTTTTGTCTTTAATAAACCTTTTCAAGCGCCTTAGACCGAATTTGATGAGGCGTCGCAAGGAATATTCTTATTTCCTTTCCAACGCTTTAAAATTTTAAAAGTACTTATGAATATTGGGGTAAATTTAATTGGTGGGATAAGGCACCGGTGGGGTGGTCGTGTCTACGCCCAAAATATTTTAAAGGCCTTGGCGAAAATTGATCGGAAGAACCGTTATTTTTTATTTTTGAGCTCTCCTCAAGACGACATCTTTGATATTAAAGAGGATAATTTTCAACGGGTTGTTTGTTGTTGTTTGGCGGAAAAAGGCGATTTGGCTAAATTGTTGGTTGAACAAATTTGTTTGCCGTTTGTTATCAGAAAATATCATATTGATGTTTTGTTTTCGCCTTGCAATTTAGCCCCAATTTTTACCAGGGCCAAAAAAATCATTATTGTTCAAGATTTGAGATTTTTTTACGGCGTTGATTCTTTTTGGAGAAACACCGTTAAAAAGCCGATTTTTAAGTTAGTGTTGAAAAGCTGCCAAAAAATAATAGTTGCTTCCATACACACCCACCAAGACGTTGTTAAATTCATTAAATTGCCGCCGATGAAATTAAAAATAATTTCTGATCCGGTTGATATCAAATTTTTTTCCCAACCGTTATTCAACCCGGAAAAAACATTAGAAAAATATAAAATTAACAGAGGTCAAAAGTATCTGCTTTTTGTTTCTGCGCATTATCCTTGGAAGAACATTCACGCTCTCATAGGGGTTTTCCACATTCTTAAAAATAAATATCGAATTCCTCATAAGTTGGTTCTTATCGGGTCGTTCGATTTATGTTCTACCCCGCGATTAAAGGTCTTAGCTAGAAAATTAAATTTAGGAAATGATATTTTATTTTTGGGTTCGGTTGGAATTGAGGAGTTAGCGGTTTTTTATCAAAAGGCCGATGTTTTTACCTTTCCTTCGCTCTTTGAGGGTTTTGGTTTGCCGTTAGTTGAGGCCATGGCTAGCGCTATACCAATAGTAGCTTTCGACACCACTACTTCTCCGGAGATTATTAGAGATGTCGGTTTGCTTGTTGAGGCTGGCGATGAAGAAGAGTTTGCCAAGGCAGTCTGGCGCATAATCGAGGATGAAAAATTAAGGGAAGATTTAGTTAACAAGGGTCGGGAGCGGGCCAAAGATTTTAGCCCGGAGAAAATCGCGCCTCAGGTTTTAAAAGAAATAGAAGCGTTGTATGATAAATAAAGATGTTATTGCTATGTTTAGAATTCTTCAGATAAATAAACTTTATTATCCTTGGATTGGCGGGGTGGAAACTATTGTTCAGCAAATTGCCGAAGGATTAAAAGATGGAGCGGGAATGGAAGTTTTAGTTTGTCGGCCTAAGGGGAAGGGGAGGGTTGAAGAAATTAACGGCGTAAAAATTTACAAAGCCGCCAGCTTCGGAATGGCGATGGGGATGCCACTTTCTTTGGAGTTTTTTCGGATTTTTAGAAAACTGATTAAAGAAAACGATTTAATTTTTTTGCACCATCCACACCCTCTGGGTTTTTTGGCTTATTACTTATTCGGTCATTCTCAAAAAATGGTTGTTTGGTATCATTCCGATATCGTCAAGCAGAAATTTTTTGGTTTTCTTTTCTCGCCGATTTTAAAGGCGGTTTTAAAAAAATCCCGGAAAATATTTGTTTCCAATCCCAATTTAATTATTAGTTCCAAAATATTAAAAAAATTTTCGGAGAAATGCGTGGTTATTCCATTTGGCGTCAAGCCGGAATTTTTTCAGGCTAGCGATGAAGTTTTGAGGCGGGCTCAAGAAATTAAGAAGGAATTCGGCGAACCGCTTGTTTTGGCGATCGGTCGTCTGACTAATTATAAGGGTTTTGATTATTTAATTGAGGCGAGCAGAAACGTTAAGGCCAAATTTTTATTAATTGGCGACGGGGCATTAAAAAATGAAATTGTCTGCCTTATCCGGCGTTTCCGTTTAAAAAATAAATTTTTTGTCATTCCTCCGGTTTCCGATTTGCTTCCTTATTATCAAGCTTGTGATATTTTCGTCCTGCCCTCTATTAAAAAATCAGAAGCTTTCGGTATAGTTTTACTGGAGGCAATGGCCTGCGCTAAACCGGTTATTTCTACGGAATTAGGAACTGGCACTAGCTTTATTAATGAAGATAAAAAAACCGGCTTGGTGGTGGAACCGAAAAATGCCGTGTTTTTAGCTGAAGCGCTTAATAATTTGTTGGCCGATAAGGCGTTAAGGGCTGTTTTGGGCAAGGCTGCTCGGCAGCGGGCCGGCGAATTCACCCTGGAGAAATTTTTGGAAAAAATCCGGCGCGAGCTGGTCAGTTAAACGGTTTGTTATTTTTTATTTTTATCGTTATAATAAAATTGTATGAGTGATTTTTCCAAAAGGGAGATATCCTGGAAAAGCTTTTGGCGCCTGGCGTTGATTATTATTTTTTTGCTTTTAGCCTTTTATTTACGTTCAGTGTTGGTTATTTTGCTTTTCGCTATTATTATTTCTTCGGCTTTTGAACCGTTAGTCAACTGGCTGGAGCGTCACAGTTGGGGTCGGGTTTGGTCCACGCTTCTTTTATATCTTTTAAGCATTTCCTTACTGGCCACTTTTCTTTTTTTCCTTTTACCTATAGTCTATCAGGAACTTTTGGGGGTAATTAGTTTGGTTCCCGGTTATTCGGAAAAGATTTTACATTCCGTCGTCGGGTCCCAATTTTCTAAAAGTATCAACGATATTATTATTAATTACGGCGGCTCGCTCTTAAAGAGCGGCGCCGTGGTTATCTCTACCTTGGTGAATATAGCGGGCGGCATTGCTTCGGCCGTCAGTGTTTTGTTGATTTCTTTTTATCTTTTAATTCGTCGTGATGGCATTTCCGATTTCCTGCGCAATGTTCTTCCCCAGAGCGTGGAAGATGAGGTGGTGCGGGTGTGGCAGAGGAGTCGTTATCGGATTGGCCGCTGGTTTCGCACTCAACTAGTTTTGAGTTTGTTTGTCGGGTTTTTGGTTTTCCTTTCAATGTGGATTATGGGGGTGAAATATAGTTTGATTTTGGGCGTGATAGCGGCCATCTTTGAAATTGTTCCGATCGCCGGTCCGATTTTTGCCGGCGCGGCCAGCGCCGCGGTAGCCTTGACCCAATCTCTGCCCTTGGCCATCTGGGTTGTTATTGTTTTCCTTCTGATTCAACAGTTGGAAAGCAATATTTTTGTCCCTTTGATTATGAAAAAAACCGTCGGTTTGAATCCGATTATGATTATTTTGGGAATTTTAGCCGGAGCCAAATTGGGCGGAATCGTGGGAGTAATTTTGGCGGCGCCAACATTAGTTTTTTTGGAGGAAGTGATAAATGAATTAAATCGCAGAAAAACCCATTATTTTCCGATCAGGGATATTTAAAGTAGGAGCAGAGCCGTCAGTGAGACGATAATTTGGTTTATAACCTCCCAAGAGTTTCGGAGGTTTTCTGTTTTGTGATCCCCAATCCCAATGCCGTTGTGGATTTTTTGATAAAAATTTGCTATTTTGTAAACAAAATTATTAATAGGTTCAGTGTCATTGATATTAATTGTTTCTCCAAGAAATAATTTTTTCCAGCCGCGATTTTTAAAGAGATAGGACGCGGCATTGAAAGCATCCGGCAGCATGCCGAAAAATCCGCCGATCAAGATATTGGTTAAGTTGCCCTTCTGGCTGTTAAAGATTATAATCAGAATAAGGCCCGCAGCCAAATCTATAACCATTTTTAACGACAGTAGCCAAAAATTTTTACTTTTCCAGCTAAAGGCAGTCCCTTTTAAAGTATAGTTGTAATGGGGAATAAAATCTAAAACGAAGTGGCTGAAAAAAGCCAAAGCCCAGCCCAGCCAAGTTATTTTAATTTGGCTGCTAATAGCAGCTCCGACTAAGGCATGAACAGTTAAAATCATAAAATTATTAATTAAATTTTAACACAACTTTCAATTAATGCCAAAAAAAATTTATATCACAACAGCCATTCCGTATGTTAACGCCGAGCCGCATCTCGGCCATGTTTTGGAATTTATTCAGGCGGATTGCGTTGCCCGTTACCAAAGATTGATTGGCAACGAAGTTTTTTTTATTTCCGGCGCCGATGAAAATAGTTTAAAGAATGTTTTAGCTGCGGAAAAGGCCGGCGTATCGGTTCAGGATTGGGTAAATAAACATTCTGATATTATTTACGGTCTCAAAGATATTTATAATATTTCTTTTGATGATTTTGTGCGGACCACCCAATTGCGTCATGTTGAGGGCGCGCAGAAGATGTGGCTATCGGCCAAGGACGATATTTATCAAGGGAGCTACGAAGGTTTATATTGCGTTGGTTGTGAGGATTTTTATAAAGAGGCGGACTTGATTGATGGTTGTTGTCCGGAGCATAAAACCAAGCCCGAAACCGTTAAAGAAGAAAATTATTTTTTCCGCCTAAGCAAGTATCAAAAGCAGTTGGAAGAAATTTATCAAAATAATCAAATCGGAATTTATCCTGGCAACCGCAAAAGCGACATTCACAATTTTTTAAAAGAAGGGCTGAGAGATTTTAGTGTTTCGCGTTCGCAGGCCCGGGCGCACAATTGGGGCATTCCCGTGCCTAATGATAAGAGTCAGGCGATTTATGTTTGGTTTGACGCTTTGTGTAATTATGTGACTGTTTTGGGTTATGCTAAAAATTCTCCGCTTTTTCGAGCCTGGTGGGAGGATGAGTCAACCGAGGTTTGGCACTTTATTGGAAAGAATATTTCTAAATTTCACTGCATTTATTGGCCGGCGATGCTGATGGCCGCCAAGTTGCGTTTGCCGTCCAAAATTATTATTCACGGCTTTGTCACTTTGGAGGGGGAGAAAATGTCCAAAAGTTTAGGTAATGTTTTGGATCCTTTTGAATTGGCCAAAGAGTACGGTTCTGATGTTTTGCGTTATTATATTTTACGGGAATTTTCTTTGGCGCAAGATGGCGATTTTAATCGCGCCACTCTTTTGGAGCGCTACAATAAGGAATTGGCCAATGGCCTGGGCAATCTTTTGAGTCGGGTGCTCGCTTTAATGGAAAAAAATGGATCGGCGATTAAACCGGAGACCGATTTGTTGAAAGTAGCCATAGCCGAAACCTGGCAAAAATATAACGAAGCTTTTTCTGAATTCAAAATTAATTTGGCAGTTGATAGTTTTTTGCAATTGATTACCAAGGCCGATGCCTTTGTTAACGAAAAACAAATTTGGAAGATAGAAAATAAAGAGGAATTGAATCAGGCGTTATCTTCTTTGTGGCTGGTTTTGGCGAACCTCTCTTTTTTGGTTGAACCGTTTATGCCGGAAACCAGCAAGAAAATTAAAGAATCTTTGGGAATTAAAAATGAGAAAAAAGAGGATTGGCCAAAAACAAATTTTGAGGTCAGAAAAACCTCCGCTCTTTTTCCGCGCAAGCAATAATGCCTTACTTAATTGATAGCCACAGCCATTTGGATTTTGAGGAATTTGATCAGGATTGCGAGCTCGTTATCCGGCGGGCTTTTGATTCCGGCGTGAAAATGATAATTAATATCGGCGCCGGTTTGGAATCTTCAAAAAAATCCATTGCCTTGGCGGAAAAATATGAAAATATTTACGCTACTGTCAGTTTGCACCCGATTGATGTTGATAAGGAAGAATTTAATGAGGTCTCGTTTTTGGAATTAGCGAGACATCCTAAGGTGGTGGCCATCGGTGAAACTGGTTTGGATTATTATCATTCTAGCGATAAAGACAAACAAAAATTGGTTTTTAAAAAATTAGTGGCTCTTGGTGCCCAAGTTAAAAAACCCATTATTATTCATTCCCGAGAGGCAGATGAAGATATTTTATCAATGTTGAAAGAAATGGAATTGCCGAAATCCCGAGGCGTTATTCATTGTTTCGGCCGGGGTTATGAGATGGCGAAAAAATTTTTAGATTTGGGATTTCTGATTTCTTATACCGGCAATATTACTTATAATTCAGAAAGGCAGAGTTCCATTAAAAATGTACCGTTAGAAAAAATAATGGTGGAAACCGACTGTCCGTTTTTAGCGCCGGCTCCTTTTCGTGGTCAAAGGAACGAACCGTCATATGTAAAATTCGTAGCGGAAAAAATCGCCGCCATCAAAAGCTTAAATTTTGAAGAGGTGGCGGAACAAACAAGCAGGAATTGTGTTAAACTGTTTAACCTACCAGCTGTTTGATTTATATTCCCAAAATAATTATTATTAAGATATGCCGATTGGAAAAATTTTTAAAAAGGAATGGTTTTTAATAGGAATTATTATTTTGGCGGCCATTGTTACCCGTTTTTATCATTTTGGCCAGCCGAATCAGATTATTTTTGATGAAGTTTATTTCCCGAAATTCGCTACCGATTATTTTACCGGTAATTATTATTTTGATATTCATCCGCCCTTGGCGAAGTTAATGATGGCCGGCACGGCCAAGCTTTTAGGAACTGACTTGCCGACTACCTTTGATTTCAAAAACATCAGCCAAACCTATCCGGACAATTCCTATAAAATCTTGAGGTTTTTGGTGAGTTCTTTTAGCGTCATTTTAATAATCGGGATTTATTTTCTGACTAAAGAATTATTTCGCAATAAATGGCCGGCTTTTTTAGCGGGCCTTTTGGCGGTTTTTGAAAATGCCGTATTGGTTCAATCGCGCGTTATTTTAACGGATATTTTCCTTCTGGCCTTTGGGGTTTTGGGTCTGGTGTTTATTTTTGTTTCGCGTCGGAAGAGGGCGTTTAGTTTTTCCTGGTTCGCGTTTTTGATTTTAGCCGGACTTTTTCTGACTGCCGCTTTTGCGGTTAAGTGGACCGCTCTGGTTTTTATAGGAGTAGCCGGAATCGTGCTTTTGGTTGATTGGTTCAAGAATAGGCAGTTTAAGATTTTCTTTGGTCAGTTTTTGGTTCTCTTGGCGGTTTCTTTCTTGATTTATTTCTCTATTTTCACCATTCATTTAAAACTTCTTAATCATAGCGGCGCTGGCGATGCATTTATGAGTCAAAGCTTCCAACGAACGTTGATTGGCAGTCCGCTTTACGGTAATTCGGAAATTAAACCGGCCAGTCTTTTTCAAAAATTTGTGGAATTGAATAATGTCATGTATTCGGCCAATGCCGGATTAACGGCCACTCATTCTTATGGTTCAAAATGGTATACTTGGCCACTTTTGGTTCGGCCGATTTATTACTGGCTTAACGCCGGCGATGATGCGTCCAATAAAATTTATCTTCAGGGTAATCCGTTAATTTGGTGGCTCGGCTTTTCAATCATTATCTATTGGTTTTTTTGGTTTCTTGGTCAGATTTTCCAAAAAAACAAAGATCGGGATTTTGCCGCCATCGGTTTTATTTTGGCCGGGTATTTTTGTAATCTTTTACCCTATATTTTCGTCAGTCGAGTCTCTTTTCTTTATCATTATTTTCCGTCTTTAATTTTTTTACTTATGGCTTTCGGATTTTTTCTTTGGCGATATTTTAAAAAATATCCGTATTTGATCGCCGTCGTGTTGCTATTGATTATTGCGTCTTTTCTTTTTTTCGCCCCTTTGAGTTATGGTTTGCCTTTAAGCGAGCCGGTTTTTAATGGTAGAGTTTGGTTGCCAACCTGGTTTTGAGTCCAGAAGGATTGCGTTTTTCTAAAAAAAAGCTATTATTAAAAAATACATTGTAGAATATTTTCCGCCCGTAGCTCAGCCCGGTAGAGCAACTGCCTTTTAAGCAGATGGTCGCAGGTTCGAATCCTGCCGGGCGGACCG
>Ga0265297_10012610_pt1 | contig 10109 bp, 13 predicted proteins | sample Munlanlwell13791_FD_192502 | JGI IMG/M metagenome (GOLD analysis project Ga0265297, IMG submission 192502) | Leachate microbial communities from a municipal landfill in Southern Ontario, Canada - Leachate well 137-91 | ecosystem: Engineered > Solid waste > Landfill > Unclassified | place...
CTACTGATTGCAGGGGACAGTGCAAAAAAGAAGTACCTGAACAAATTCGGCGAGGTTGACTGCAGCGTGTGGAGGAAGGAGTCCGGTATCATTGAAGATACTGCTCTTGAGGCAGCAGCGTCCAACGATGTCCAGCCTTTTGATTATTCCACAGTGGATGAGGAAACCGGAGCTTTTCTGCAGGAGAAGGCAAATAGGATAACAGAGATCCGTATTAAATCAGTTATTGCTATGGGTAAGGAACTGAAAGAAGCTCAGGACAAGCTGGCAAATCATGATAAAACCAAGGGCACATTCCAAAAATGGGTTGAAAGCATCGGCATTACTCCAAAAACGGCCTATAACTATATAAATGGATTTGATTATGTTATGAAAAATTTTCACAACATAGAGGACGCCGAAAACATTCAACCCTCTCTTCTTTTCGCCGCTTCAAAACCATCGGCACCGAAAGAGCTATCAGAAAAGGTGGCTTCCGGCGATATTACCACACATAAGCAATATAAAGAGATAGAAAAGAAGTACATGGAAGCTGAAGCTCAGAGACTACGCGCTAACAGTAAATACATTGAAGAGACCAAAAGGAACAATGATCTTGAAGTAAAACTTGGAGCAATAAAGCGCGAAGCGGATAGAACAAAGATGGAATTAAATAATGAGCATGCACAAAGTTCAAAAAATCTTTGCGCCTTAAATAAAACCGTCCATGACCTCCAGCAGCAGCTAACCCAAGCCAAAACCAACGGCAGCTTTGTCAAGGTTCGGGAGCTGGGTCTCAAAATAGCCGAATACCAGGACGAGATACAAAATTATCAAAAACAGATAGGGCAGCTTAATAAGCAGCTGCATGACAAACCTATTGAGGTATCTGCAACATCAGCTACTGTGGAAAAGGAAGTTATTCCGGACGAAGTCGCTCTGGCCATCTATGATAAAGTGGTTCATTTTTATGAAGGCCTCATTAAACTAACCGACAAAGAAATACAGGTATTTGCGGAGCAGGTGGATGCAGACTATTACGACGATATCCACGATGCCATTGAAGCGGCTGCTAAAATGCTTGATAAGATAGATTCCGCTGCATTTGATGCTGTGAATCCGGAAGAAAACAATTCTGATGGCCATTGCGGGGATTGCGACCTGGCTGATATGGACGGCGTGACAGAAGATGAGATTGACGAAGGTAAAACTAAATGTACAGTCACCGGTGAGGTTGTGGATTTTGACCACAGTTGCAATAAATATGAGAAGCACTGGGGGCAAGTATGAGTGATATGAAATTTGCTGGTTTATTAATTATTGTGTTTTTGTTTTTTGTTGGCGTTTATGCGGGATCGGAAAATAAGAAACTCCATGAAGTTACAGAGCAGGTAGCAGAGCTGCAGCAAAGGGTAGATAATTTGACACAGCAGAACGAGGCATTACAGCAGGAGATTGCGGAGTTGATAGCGGAAGGCGCTGCGGCTGATACTTTTATTGAGTTGGTAGAGCAGCCTGAGCCTACAGAGGATAAGTCGAACAGGGGAGACGATAGGCCACAGTATGAATTATCAGCGGAAGAACGTGACCTCGTTGAACGTGTCGTAATGGCAGAATCGGAGGATGAACCATACAAAGGAAAACTGCTGGTCTGCCAGTGCATTCTGAATGCTTGTCGCCTGAACAATAAAAGACCTGCGGCGATCATAACGCAGTATGCCTATGCCACACGGAGGCCGGAGCCGTCGGAGAGTGTCAGAAAGGCAGTTGCAGCGGTATTTGACAAAGGAGAGACAGTGACGGACGAGCCGATCATTTACTTTTATGCTCCGGCATTGGTGAGTAGTGCGTTTCATGAGCGACAAAGGTTTGTGACTGAGGTAGCGGGGCATCGGTTTTTTGCGGAGAAGTAGGGCGGAAAATAAAAAGTATGCGTATCAGTGTATGTACAATTGTATGTACGAAAAAGAAAGAAGGGATTGATAGAATGTCAAATAAAAGGAAAAATTTCAGACTTGATGCATATACAGAACACTGCCTGGATGAGCTTAAAGCAGAATCCGGAAGAAACCATACTCAGTTAATAGATGCAGCTATACAGTATGTGCACTTAGAATATCTCAGGGCAAAGAAAGGCATAGACCACGATAGCCTGATCATGTGCCATGTACTTGGAAAACCAATTGAAGCAGTGGAACTGGATCGGTTACAGGAATGTGAAAACATATGAATAAAGTAGTGATTATGATTAAAAAGCTAAAGAGAAGGCTGAGAAGGGCAGTAAAGTATGTAAATCTCAAAATCATAATCAGCAAAAGAATCCTCTTATGCAAAAACGTAGACAGCCGGAAATACCTGAATTGTGCAAATTGTAAGTACACTCAAAGATGCTATAAGAAGTATCTCAAAAGGATTAGATGGGTTATATAGTAAAAAGAATATGAAAGGAGGAAGAAACTATGAAATATAAACCGGAAGATTATTTAAACAGCGGTTTTTATGACGGCGATATGGATTCGGGTATTGAAAACTATAAAGAAAAACTTGTAAAATGTCGCAAGCCTCATAAATGCATGGGCGGATGTGATTTAGAAATAAAAGTAGGAGATTATGCGCTGCTAGAAACTGGGTTTATGGACGGAAAACCAGTATCGTCATACACATGTACGGATTGCATAGATAAATGGCTTGATGAAATTAATCTGCAAGAAGAAAGCGAAGAACCCGATGGAAGAGATTACGAAAGGGACTGTGAGCGTACAGGTTATTAGCTCACAAAAGCAGGATAATGCTCAACACTAAGGCGGCATTGACCGCTGAAAATAAATGAAATGGAGGGGTTAAGTAATGTTTGATTTAGGCATTAAGGCAAGAAACAAGACTACAGGAGAAGAGGGCATTATAACCGGAAGGGCTGAGTACCTTGAAGAATGCAACAAATACTACATTGCCAAAAACACAGACAAAGATTGGATAGATGAAGATAATGTTGAAGTTATACAGGAATAGCTTTAGCCGCCCGCCGGAGCGATATCCGGCAAGCCGAAAGGCTAATAAATTTAGGGAGGTAGATGTATGAACGAAGCATGTAAACAGGCACAGGTGCCAGCGCAGCAACTAAACGACATTGCAGCGGGAATTATTGATACTCTTGCGGACGCAAACGCTAAAGTGAGCATTATCAAAGACAGGCTGTTTGTGATCGAACCGGAAAAAGTCTCTCAAACAGGTTCATTGGATCCCAGCAACCTTGAAGCGAGATTGCGTCTTATCAGAACAATCGCTCAGGATATTAACGACACGCTGTGTATGGTTCAGAACAGAGTATAACCTTTCCGCCGGGTGGTTCCCGGCCCAATACGGCGCGGACTATCAAAAAACGAGAATGGCGCATGGGTTATAGGAAGTCCTGAACGAAGCCTCCGAAGCTGGTACCGGTTATAGTGTCGATGGGAATAAACGGCAAGCAACCAGACAGGAACTTTTCCCCGTTCGGCAGAGCGTATCTGCCCCAAAACCCAAAATAGCATTGAATAAAGGGTATTAAAGTCCCGGGCAAACGGTAACGGAAATGGAGAGGCAGGTCGCGACTGTCCTCTCCGAAACTAAATGAAATAGGAGGTAAAGGGGATATGGCAGATAAAGGCTTAAGAGCGGCAATTGCAAAGATGTTTACAGGGCTGCTGACTAAAGACGAGTATAGCAAATCCGCGCACAACAAGGGGCATTATTTCGAGGGCGATATTGGCCGCAAATATGCTTGCAGGAGCAGCCAGAGCAAGCGGAGGAAGTTGGAAAGAAGGGTGGGGCACATATGACCAAAATTGTGCTGGCACTATTCATTATAGCGGCTGTCCTTATGGCAATCATAGCGATGTGGCTGGGGGATGCATTCTACAACTGGAGACAGCAGGAGAAGCTAAAGGCGAAACAGGCGGCAAGCAGGTTAATAAATAAATTGTGGTTAACAAAAGGAAAGTGAGGTGAAAAAGGTATGCCAAAGATAAAATGCGATTGGGACTGCTGCAAACATTTCAACCTTGAAACCGGCTATTGCGAATGTCCGGAAGTCGAGCTTAAAAATTAGAAAATAGAAATTCAAAAAGAGGAAGGCAAATATGAGCTTGAGGAGTTTTTAGTCTGCAAGAGCTACAAGGAGGCCAATAATGGATGCATTAAAGATTAGTCAGGAACTTGACGAGATGCTGAACGCCTACAACAAGGGCGAGGTCAGCAAGGAGCAGCTTGAGGCGAAGAGACAGGAGCTATATGAAGCTATAGAAGGGAGGGAAGTGGGGGATGACAAGACTTGAAAAGGCAATGGAATTGCATACGGAAATGACGGCGAGCGAAATAGTAAGGTATTGTCCGGAAGATCAGTTGCCAATCGATAGAGTAGCATGCCAAATACCTGATGATTGTCTTGAATGCTGGAACAAGGAGTACGAAGAAGGTGAGTCCACATGATTATCCAGCTGAAACAACTCAAGGATGTGGAGATTATTGAGCATCGGGACACGGAGGATAAGACGCTTAGGATTGTAGAGTACGATGGAAGTCCACACGGGGGATTGACGGAGATAATAATACCAGCCACCTCCTACGAAATGCTTGAGACTGCAATCGTAGAAAGATGGCTGGAAAGGAAAAAGTATTTATAAGAAAAAATCTATTTATTAAATAATAACATGAGGGGAGAAAAAAGTAAATGAGTGATCAGGGATTTAATGTTTTAAACGATTTTCCGCCGGAGAAATATAATTTGTTGGTCCCGGTACAGTCAGTTCAGGAAGTCAATCCAATTTACAGGTTGGTAGTTAATACGGTCGTGCTTTCCACAGCGACGGACGATAAGGATATTTACGAGGAAAAGAACGCTGGGGCGGGCATGTACGCTCTTACCCATAAGGCGCTGTTAAAACTCTTCACAGCGGCCAACGGTCAGATTGTGGAATCGACGAGGATCCGTACAAAGGTCTGCGAAAAGTGTATTGATATTGTTAAGGCAACCGGCAAGGCTCCAGCCTGTGGGACATGCCCGGCCAGCTCCAATGTGGCATGCAGAGTTACGATTAAAATTCCTGAACTCTCCGGAGGGTGGAGGCTGGTACAGGCTACCAGGGATATGGACTTTTCTGCCATGGGACATTTAAAAGAGGGACAAGTCAGGCAGATGAAAACTTTTGCTTTTGAACATGCAGAATCGAAAGCATTATCCCGCTGCATCAGAAAGGGATTTAGCATTAAGAGCGCTTACAGTTTGGCTGAGCTTGAGAAGCCGTTTATTGTGGTTTATCCGGTGCTGGATGCCCGGGATGCCGATGTTAAAAAGGCGCTGATCGCCGGGTCTATTATGAGCAGCAATTTGTTGTATGGCAGCGGGCTGATGCTAAACGCCGGACAAAATGCATTGCCGGAAGGGCGAAAAAATATTGATATGTCTACAGGGGAAATAATTGATGCCGGTTATGAGGCGGGGGAGCCTGAATGCGAAGAGCAGCCGAAACCTGAAGAAGCACCGAAGCCGTGGGTGAAGGCAGCAGAGCCTGAAAAATACTACTGCAGCAATCCGGCATGTAAGGCGGAAATAGCTAAAAATATCTATGATGCCAGTGTGGCTAAATTCGGGGCGGCAGCTTGTACTAAGTGCCAGAACGATGCGAAGAAGGGCGGGAAGTAGGGAGATGGCAAGAAAAAATATTACTGTACCGTTAAATGATTTTATTGCGATCCTTAATTGTGATTCTGACATTATTAGGGTATACGAAGAAAAGATTTACAGAGTCTGTCAGGTGTGCGGAAAACGCTTTGTTTTCAATAGATCGGAACAATTAAATTGTTCTAGTAAATGCTCAAGGATTTCTACTGAAAAGAAAAATATCGTATCAAGAAGAAAATACAAAGCGGAGTGGGCAAAAAAGAATAGGGAAGCGAAGAAGGGAGCGGCTAAATAATGAAGGTTAAGGAAATTTCTGCAACTTTTGCTTTTACAAAAAATCTCGGGAACTATCAGAGCCTGAGGGCGGAGGCAAGTATTACGGTTGAGGTCGAGGACGGGGAAAACGTGCTTGCGGTGTATGAAGAGGCGTTTCTGACTGTGAAACAGCAGGTTGCCAAAGAATGCGGAGGGATAGGGAAATGATAAAAGATATGTTATTGAAATTGCCTGAAGAAATCAAGGCGAAGAGGTTTTCTTTAGTTGAAACGTCGTTATCAATTGAGAATATCAATGCGGAAATAAAGGAATGGGAAACTGAGCAGATAGAGGATATTGCAAACACTTATGATGTGGGCGGCAAGCCGGTATTTAGCAATGCCGAAAAGAGGGCGGCGGAGCTAGGGAGAAGAAAGAAAAAGGATATCGGCAGAGTTAAGCTTGAGACTCAGTTGAATTTTCTGAAATCGGGATATGAGACGGACAGAATTAATTTGCAGTACAGCATCGATATTCAGGAAAATTACAGGGCCATAGCACGGTTGGGAGGCGGGGAGGTATGAGAATATTACATACGGCCGACATACACCTGGGCTCCTATGTCGGGCCACAATGCGACGATCCAATGAAGAGGATGGAGAATACCATAGCATGCCTTGACAAGCTTGTGGAAACAGCACGGACTGAGCAGCCAGATATTATACTGGTTGCGGGGGATATATTTCATGCCGGGAAAACCTGGTCAGAAAGATGCCTTGTTGAAGTCAGAACTGCAGCAGATTATTTGAAAGCTCTGTCTGCGATTGCGCCGGTTGCAGTGCTTTATGGTACGCCTACACATGAAAGTTTACAGTCGCATTATGCACTTGAAGAAATGACGTATGCTGGGCGAAATGTAATCTTCTTTTTTACTCAGCCAAGTATCAGAGCACTTGAAACCAAATCCGGCCCGATTCAAATCGCCGGTCTACCCGGGTTTGACAAAGGCCACTTCCGTGCACAGTTCCCGGGGCTATCTGCGGAGGAGGAAAACAGAGTATTTACTGAGCAGCTGTCGGGCATTGTCGCCGGGTTATCAGCACAGGTTGACCCCACAATACCTAGCGTATTATTTGCACATCATACGGTTGTGGGCTGCGAGCTGGACAATGGGACACACGTATTTCAGGCTAATGAAGTTGTCCTGGACGCTGCGGCGCTGGATAATAGCAGCTTTGATTTGGTATGTCTGGGACATATACATAAGGCTCAAAAATTGAAATTTTGTCAAAAGCCGGTGTATTATGCGGGGTCGATTGACGCTTTTACTTTCAACGATGAGGGATGCGAGAAGGGGTTTTGGATGCACGAAATAAGCGCTTTGGATATTCGCCATATTAAATTTATTGAGACACCTGCAAGAGAGTTTTTGACTCTGAAATGGGATGAGGACGAATTTGAGATTTATACAGACCATGAATTGAGCAAGTCTGTTTTTCCGGATATTCAAAACAAAGTCATCCGCGTTCTCTATACCTGCGACAGTGAGACGGAAAAAGCCCTGGACAAAAAGAAGCTTGAACGTGACCTATACGCTGCTGGGGCTTATTATGTGAGTGAGATTAGGCCGGAGAAGGTGACGGCAAGTGTTAACCGGGAGGGTATGACGGAGAAGCTGACGGTTGAAGATTGTCTTGATAGGTATCTGGATGAAAAGAAAATCTTATTTTCAGAATACGAAGGAATATATGAACTGGTTCGCCCTATCATTGCCGAAGCCTCCGCCAATTCCCCCATAGGCTCCACATCCGGACTATTCCTGCCTGTGGAAATTGAGGTCAGGAATTACCGGAGTTATGCAGAGGAGAAGCTTTCGTTTGAAGATATCTTTTTCGCCATGGTCAACGGCAAGAACGGCAGCGGGAAAAGCAGCTTGTTTATGGACGCTATTACAGACTGTCTGTACGAAGAGACACGGGAGAAGGAGCTTACCGGCTGGATACGGAACGGAGAGAAGTCAGGGAGTATCAGTTTTACCTTTGCTTTGGGTGATGTTACCTGGAGAGTAACAAGAACGAGGCAGAGATCAGGGAAGGCGACATTAGCGCTAAGCGTGGCTATTATTTCCTTGAGCGATCCTAATGTTAAGTGGGAAGACAAATCCTGCGAAATGATGAAGGACACACAGCAGAAAATCATTGACCTACTCGGCATGGACTGCGACACATTTCAGAGCTGCGTACTCATAATGCAGGACCGCTACGGTAAATTTATGGAGGCAAGCAAGGATAATCGCATGGCGGTGCTGGCAAATTTGCTTGGGCTTGGGATTTATGACGAGCTGGAGAAGATTACAAGCGGCAAACTGACTGATGCAAACCGGAAGGTCAGGACGGTCAAGGGGCAGGTTTTGCAGCTTGAGGCGGAAATAGAGGCAGGAGATGGCCTCCACACAGACTTGATGCAGATTGAGGCTAGGATAAAGACGACGGTGGAGGATTTGCAGGGACAGCGGGACGTGCTGGCACGGCTGCAGGCGGAGGCGGCGGAGTTGGAGCAGAAAGCCCGGGAGGCGGTGGAGCTTGAGCAGGACCTCAAGCAGAAAACGGCAGCATATACAGATAAAAGGAATAGAAGAGCAGACCTTGAGCGGCGGGTATCGGAAACGGAGAGTTTTCTTCTTAACGAGCAGCTTATACTGGTTAAATGTGCTGAACTGGATGCGGCAAGGCTGGAAATTGCGGCGCTTGACGGTAAAGTTGCGATGCTTGAGGATAAAAGGCAGCAGTGTAAAAGGGCCAACTTGGAGCTGCTGAAGGCACAGGGGACACGGCGGGATATAGCGGACAGGCTGGCGGCGATAAAAGGGGCATTGCGGGACAGGGAGGCTTTAGAAAAGCTGGTTGTCGATAGAACCGTGGAGCAGGATTTAGAAGAGTGCGAAAAGAAGGCAGCGGAATACAAAGAGCTTGATAATGCACTTGTCAGAATGGAAAATGAAGGCAAGCTTTTCCACAGAGAGACACAAGCTACCTGTGATAGTAAAAATACTAAGCTTGCAGGATTAAAAAAACAGGTTGAAATGCTTGATAATTCAAACTGTATCGACGTTGAAAAGGCTCAGTGTAAATTTTTACAATCGGCAAAATTAGCAGCTTTTGAGGCTAATCAGTTGGAATTGGAAATTGCAGTATATGCTGCCAAAAGGTTAGAAATTGCAGAGGCCAGTGGCAAGGAATTTGGAGCGCTTGAAGAAAAAATCAAGGCTGTGGGTTATGACCCTTTATCCCACAACGTTCTGATTCAGTCCGTCAAAGAATATCGTGCCGCTAAAGACAAGCTTGCTAAAATCGCTGCCGATGCTGCGACGGCTGATCAGCTGTGGATACAAGATAAAGCATTGGAACAAAGAATACTTGAGCTGGAAAGCAGTCTTGTAAAACTCTCTTTTGAAATTGAGGATCTGGAAAATCAGACCGGAAAGCTTATTGAGCTGCAGGGGGTAGTAAGAAATAACACACGCTATGAAGCTGAAAAGATGCAGCTGCCTAAAGCTAAGCAGTTTGTGGAGTCCTCAGTAGAGGCGATAAACTTTTTGGATAGTGAAATTTCGGAGCTGCATAATGCGATAGAGGCGATAAACAACCGGCTTAATGAGTTGATGTTGCTGACGGTGAACAGGGGTTCTATTGCGGCTAAGAAATCAGGCAGCGAGCAGGCTATAAGGGTTTTAGAGTCCGCCATATCGGTATTTAATCAGCAGGTCGGCGGTATCAATGCTCAAATATCCACAATCGAAGGCAAAAAAATGGAGCTTGCGGCGGCGAATGCGGCACTAACGGAGGCAGCCAAAACAGCGGCACAATTGCAGGTATTATCGGAGGCCTTTTCACAGGACGGGATACCTTATCAGATTATCCGGGATATTGTGCCTGAGCTTGAAGCGGCGGCAAATGAGATTTTGGGGCAAATGACCGGGGGCAGAATGCGGCTGGAATTTGTCACGGAAAGGGTGCTCAAGAACAATAAGGCGAAAGAGGTTGCGACGCTGGAGATTATTATCATCGATGTGGATAATGGCGTTCTGCCGTATTTGAGCAGGTCAGGCGGTCAGAAGGTGCGAGCTGCATTGGCGGTTAATTTTGCGCTGGCTAACATTAAGGCAAGTAGAGTCGGGCTGCAGCTTGGCATGATGTTTGTCGACGAACCCCCATTT
>Ga0265297_10012611_pt1 | contig 10109 bp, 20 predicted proteins | sample Munlanlwell13791_FD_192502 | JGI IMG/M metagenome (GOLD analysis project Ga0265297, IMG submission 192502) | Leachate microbial communities from a municipal landfill in Southern Ontario, Canada - Leachate well 137-91 | ecosystem: Engineered > Solid waste > Landfill > Unclassified | place...
CACTTCTTTGATTATCTCGAAATGATAAAAGAACTTAAGATTGACCGTTCGTCTTATTTAAGATTTGTACGTCAAGGCAGAGGACATCAAAATCAACACTTAGAACTCAGCAAAGCTCAGTTTAAGGATCTACAGTTTATGTTCTTAAGAGCAGAAGAAGAATATTCACCAAATCTAATTAGATTAGGTCACCCAATAGATCGACGCTTCTTGATTTCACCAAAATATAAAGTCCCAGTGTGCCGTGGGGCGAATGACGCTCCTCTAATTCATCCTGAGGGATCTGTAGTAATGTGTCCTGCATGGAAAGAACTAACACGATTCAGAGCAGGAACTATTAGAGAGCAGACACTCGAAGATGTTATGAAAAATAATCCTTTCTACAACATATTCCACGACTTTATTCATGCAGACGGATGGAAGAATTTAGTCGGAAAATGTCAGGAATGTCCGTATCTATCAAAATGTAAAGGTGGATGTGTTGCCCAGCGTCTCATTCATCACGTGGGAAAAGCAAATATTCCTCTTGAAGAAGCAATTAAGATAGGTAGCGACCCAATGTGTTTCTGGAATGATTAATTTCATTCCTTAAATTTAAAAGGAGAACACAAATTATGATAGAAGATATTTTAATTTTCGGAAGTATAGTATCTTTCGTATTAATGTTAAAAATTTAACGAAAAACCAATATATGAATATCTTTCAGATTTAAAACCTGAAGAAGATACAGATTATGTTGCAATAAATTATACGGAGTAAAAAATGTCAAAAATAACAAATATACTTAAAACACTAATTTCTTTAATTTTAGTGTGTATACCTTTTGTTGTGTTTATAGTAGGAATAATTGCAATTAACTATTATTCTGCTAATGAAAATTTACACAACATTTTATATGCAATAGGAACAATATTAAGTGGAATAGTAATACTATCATTTAGTTTATTATCAAAACACGTCGATGTTGTTTTAGAATCCGTGTTTAATATTAAACCGACCAAATTTTAATAGAGGTTAAAATTTATGGAAGATACAGAAATAGAACTTGAAGTTACAAGACTTATGCAAGAACTTCAAACAATCACAAAAAATATTGAAATTTTAATAGCACCATACGAAAAAATTATGGAGGAAGCCACAAATAAAATAGAAGAAATATCTCTTCCTTATAAAAAGAATACGGAAATAATAGAGACCAGAATAAAAGAACTTATCTTATTACGAGCAAAATCTCTTAAGACAGGTTCGGGAAATGTTACCTATAAAAAAGGTGCGGTTCGTAGATCTTGGGACTTAGATGCTCTTGATGGAGTCTGTGACAGAGATGTAGATGTAAAAAATAGAATATGGAATTATAGAAAAGAAACAATTGGTGAACCTTCAGTAACAATTAAGGTTGATACAGAAGGAACATCAATAACGAATATTTAAAGGAAATTAAATAATATATAATTATGAATTTAAAAATTATATTAATATATTTATCAATTATAATAGGATTTATTATTATGTTGATAGGAAAAGAATATATAATATTTGGATTTGGATTAGTATTCATCATTATATTATATATATTTTATGAATTATTAAAAACACTACCAACTGTCGGAAAAGAATTATAAGAAGGAAAAATATGAAAAGAAAAGAATTTATGTGTTTTAATTGTAAATATACAACAGATAGTATACTATCATTAATTCATACACTAATTCCTAGTCATAAGATGTATGAATCTAAAAACACAGATGGAATATTATATGAAGATTATGTTTTTAAAATTAAAATAAAAGGAGAAAATTATGAATATATATAATTATATGAATATGAAACAAGAATCAGCTTTAAAAGGCGAAAAAACAGGAATGAATTTTCCTTATCTAAATAAAATAAACCCAAATATAAGAATTGTAAAACATTTAAATACTATAAGAATCAATTATAAATAATGAAAACAATAATTATATCAGATCTCCATAATAGAGTTGATTGGGTGGAATTAACTCTTTCTTTATTAAAATATGATAATGTAGTTTTTCTTGGAGATTATTTTGACGATTTTAATGATACACATAAAGACGCAGAAAATGTAGCAAAATGGTTAAAACAATCTCTTCAAATACCTAATAGAATACACTTAATTGGTACACATGATATATGGTATATGTTTAAACACTCTTTTCTTAAAGCAAGTGGAAATTCTGACGGAAAAAGAAAAGTAATAAATAAAATTCTCACAAAAGAAGATTGGGAAAAATTAAAACCGTTTTGTATTATACAAAATTTCTATTTAACACACGCAGGAATACATCCTTCATTTATAAAAAATAATAAGGTGTTCAATACTGTTTATATAGAAACTAAAGAAGCATTTAATGATATTAAAGGTGGTAATTTTAATCTGTGGTTTGGTGCAGGTGAGTCAAGAGGAGGATATCAACCATTCGGTGGAATAACGTGGTTAGATTGGAATGAAGAATTCGAACCAATACAAAATATGAATCAAATTGTGGGACACACGACATTTAATTATCCACAAGAAAATCATACAGAAAATAGTAAAAATTATTGTTTAGATACAAAAAATAAACATATTGGAATACTTGAAAACGGAAAATTTTCGTGGATAGAAACAAAAAGTATAAATAGTAATGTATTCATATAATCTTCAGGAATAAAAATATGAAACCAAATAAATGGTGTACACATAAATCTTTAAATACATGTATTATGGATTATAAAAGATGTCACGGAAAGAAATGTAAGTGTTATATTGAAATAATATTATAATTATATAAAATTGATAAATTATGACAGAAGAAAATCTAAAAATAGAACTCATAGATAAACATACAGGAATGATACTTTTAAAAATTCTTGATATTGAACCAGTATGTTTTTATTGTGAGAAAGAAATTACAGAAAAAAATTTTGGTGGAGTATTTTCAAGACCAGATAGAACATGTTGTGAAGATATTTTATGTTTAAGTTCTACAATTTCCGCAATTCGTGACGAGGAATAAAATATGTATTCACCAGATAATTCTTATAAAACTATAAGAAAAGCACAAAGAGAACTTTTACAACTCATTTTAGATGAAGGAGAAGAAGTAGAAGAAACATTAGAAATTACAAATATTTCTGTGTGTTTTATTAATCCTTGTCTTTACTTAGAAGACTTAGATAATTTAGTGACACCAATTGCACAAAAACATATGTCACAAATGATGATAGAAAAAAATTGTAAATCTGATAAGACACATTACGAAAGATTACACATTTTTAAAGTTGATATATATGATAATAATGGTGATCATACACATTACATAGACCAAATAGAAGAAATTATTAAAAAATTACAAGAAAATCCTCTTTCAAAAAGATGTGTTTTAACATTGTGGTCTCCTGAGGATTGCAACGACAAATACGCAACTTCTTGGGTATTTTCACAGTTATTTATAAGAAATAATAAATTAATTATGACGAATTATTTTAGGTCGTGCGATTTGTATAATGCTTTCCCTTGGAATGTGTTGGGAACAGCAAAATTACAAAAAGAAATATCACAAGAACTTGGTGTAGAAGTTGGGGAATTTATTGTTTATATAGGAAGTTGTCACATATATAAAAATAATTTAAATAGAATAAAAGAATACCTTGAATTAAACAAATAATCTATAAATACTATTAATTATATTATAAATTAGTGTTATTCAAAGTATATAATACTTTAGTGCTTACGACAAATCCATTCTTATGAGACATTTCAGTTCACATCTATTCAGGTCTTCACAGCTCACATCTGTTTATATCAAATCAGTTCACATTAATCTAAAATTATAGGAAACTTAAAATGAAATCAAAACCAATATACTTTTGGAAAGCAGAAGTAGAAATTGAAACACAAAATATAGGAATTAAAATAAATACATTTAGAGGAAAAGAAGGCAAACGAGATATAGATATTATAGATAAAATTCACCAACCATGGATAAATAATAATACAATTACTTTAGATATAGGTAAACGTCTTAAAGGATGGTTTAAAGAATGTGAAAAATCTACCAGAGATTTACAATTACAGTATGGAATTTCAATATCAGGGGAAACTTTAATTCCAATAGGAAAACTAAAAGGAATTTCATATAATGTAGAACCAGAAAGAATTGTTATAAATGATAATCTTCCATTTCCAATTCAAGAAAAATTTATTGGAGACGGAGGAAGATATATTGTTTCATTTTATTATGAAATACAAGAACCTATTCTTCATAAAATAACAATATTTTCAATGGCAAGAAAATTTCCACACGAAGTTGCAAAAGAAATGCTTGAACTCATGGGAAATATTGTTGGTGTTGGAGATGGTCACGGAGCAAGAGGAACTGGTAAATTTAAATTATTAAAATTTGAATTAAAGGAAAGCAAAGAATTAAAAGTATGAATGAACAAGAAGTATATCCATTAATAAAACAATATTTTGAATCTAAAGGATTTAAATATTCTGGACAACCAGAAAGAGGAGATATATATCCAATTGAACAGATTGGTCTTGATGGTCATGCTTTTAAAAATGGCAATCCTCCAGAAATATATTGGATAGAAGCAAAAGGTGACGATTCAAGTCTTTCTAAATGTTTAGCAGATATTGGAAAGTTATGTTTTATAACATATACCTTGGGAGGAAGAGGATTATTTATAGTTCCAAATAAATTGTTTAAAATTCTAAAAGAACATAAAGAATTTATAAATGAATTTAAATCACAAACAGGATTTAACATAAATGTCCTTTGTATAGAAAATGAAAATTTATTATTATGAAATATGGTAAAAGTAGGAAAATATCAATTGTTGATGTCAGATGGGACTATTAGAACATTTAAATCAACAAAAAGTAGGGATGATTTTGAAGCCTATATAGAAAAATATATAAAACATGTCGACCCACAAAAAATAAAAAAAGTTAAAATAAAGAAACTAAGAATAAAAAAACCTAAAATAAAAGCTACCAAATTAAAAACACTCAGGATAAAGAAAATAAAAGCAAGGATTAAATGACAATATATAAAGTTTTAAAGCATGTTCATATTAACGGATACCCTGTTACTTCTAAATATTATCCTGAATGTCATTTAAAAGCAACAAGAGATGAAATTAAAAAATTTGGCATTCATAAATTCCGACAACTCGGAATATTAATCCCTCTACACCCCAAAGAGTATTTAGGTTCTAATGATGTTCACGGAAATTTATTTGTTTCTAAAATTGTTCCAAAGAAATTTAGAGAAGAAGTTGCTTATCACGAATGTGTTGAATCTCGTTGTCTTTTAAGAAAAAGGAAGAAAAATTAAATTACATAAGCGATTTACTTGCCTATATCTACATTTATATACTATTAACACTTATTATAGTATATGATAATAAAAACAATAGAACAAATACAAGAAATATGTGAAAAACAGAAAAATTGTAAATACTGTCCTATAAGAGAAACTGATTGTACAATAGTTGGATGTGAATTATGAAAGAAAATATCATAAAAATGTATAAACCAAAATGTCCAATATGTGGTCAAAAAGCATTAGTTTTTCAAGACGGAAAGTATTATTATAAGTGTGAAGTTTGTGGTTCATTAATAGATTTAGATAAAATGCCAAATCGGAGATAATTGTGAGAGGAAAATTAGTTCCAATAAAAGATTTAAAGGCAAAATGTCCTTTCTGTCATAAAATTAATATTTTTGAAATGGAAAAATCACCATACGGAATACTTATAAGAGCAATAGAAAATACACATAGATGTGAACATTTAGTAAATTGGTATAGAGATTCTTTAACAAGTTCTACAGTTAATGCTAGATTTGAAAAGATCCCAGATTGGAGATCTCCATATGCAGAAAAAGGAAAATTAATTTAATAAAACAAATTAGCTATTTATACCTTTAAGTCTATTTTCGTGTATTAACTTATTTTAAGAAGGATTTAAATGAAGAAAGCTTTAATTACAGGTATAAATGGACAGGATGGTTCTTTTTTAGCAGAACTTTTATTAGAAAAAGGATATGAAGTACACGGAATTGTTAGAAGAGTTGCTATAGAAGATCCTATACACAGATTATCAAGAATAAACCACATTTTAGATAAAATTACATTACATTCTGGGTCTTTAGAAAGTTATCCTTCAATTTTTAATATTGTAGAAAAAATAAAACCCGACGAATGTTATCATCTTGCAGCACAAAGTTTTGTAAAAACATCTTTTGACGACGAATTTTCTACAATGAATATAAATATAAACGGAACACATAATATTTTATCTTCAATAAAAGAAAAAGCACCGAATTGTAAATTTTATTTTGCAGGATCCTCTGAACAATTTGGTAAAGTAGAAGAAATACCTCAGACAGAAACAACAAGATTTCATCCCAGATCTATTTACGGAATATCAAAAATTGCTGGATATGAAATGACAAGACATTACAGAGAAGCATATGGAATATTTGCTTGTTCTGGGATACTTTTTAATCACGAATCAGAACGAAGAGGATTAGAATTTGTCACCAGAAAGATTACAGATGGAGTAGCGAGAATAAAATTAGGATTATCAAACGAACTTGTCTTAGGAAATTTAGATGCAAAGCGTGATTGGGGATATTCCAAGGATTTTTGTGATGGTATGACACGAATGCTTCAGCAAGACGAACCTGACGACTACATTTTAGCAACAGGAGAAACACATTCTATACAAGAATTTTTAGAACTTTCTTTTAATGAAGTCGGTTTAAATTGGCAAGATTATATAAAACAGAATCCTAAATTTATGCGTCCAGCTGAAGTAGATTATCTTATCGGTGATTATTCAAAGGCAAAGAGAATATTGGGATGGGAACCTAAAACAAAATTTAAAGAACTTGTAAAAATAATGGTAGGTTATGATATTAAAAGGTTAAAAAATGAATTATAAAATAATATTTTTAATTTTTTCACTATTTTTTATAAATAATGTTTCTGCTGAAATAATATTTTCAGAAAATTTTGAAAAACAAACGGAGGGAAATTTTACTTTAACTGCGGGAAACCCAACTTTTATTACAACTCCTCCATTTGATTATTATTTAAATCAACCAATAGGAACAGGATTTACTTTATCTATTTTTAATAATAGTATTCAACCATTTACAAATTTTTCAAATACATTTTATGTTCGTATTAATTCCCAAAATAATTATAATTTTGATATAACATATTGTAATATTGGGTGTAATCAATATATTTTAATAACATTACAAAATAGAACAGGTGCGGGTAATCAAAATAATTATTATATTGAATTTTGGAATGGAATTGTTCTTGATTCATCAAATATTAATACAATTAATCTATCAAATTACAATGATTCTTTTGGATATGTTAAGATTGAATCAAAATATCAAAATAATCAAATGTTATTATATCTTAATGATACTTTAATTAATACGTATAATACTAGCGTCATATTTTCATCAAATTTTACTGAATTATATTATGATGTATCAAGTGCATTTAGTTTTGGTTTAGATGAAATAAATTTAAATTCAATTTCACCAACACTTTATTATACTCCAATAATATCTTCATTAACAATATCTCGTCTTTCTACATGTAATTCTACACGTACATATTCAGACATTGTTTTCCCATTGATGGGATTATTATTAATGATATTGGGATTCGGAACAATTTTTGTTGCACTGAAATCAGGAATTAATGGAGGAACAATAATAGGATCAACAATATTTGCAGGAGTACTTGTTGCAATAATAGGATTCGGTTTAATATTAATAGGAAATTATTTATTATATTCTATATATAATGTGACATGTTAATAATATAATATATTTATAGGAAAATTTATGAAAATAGGAATATTTCACTGGAATTTTGATAGTATAATCGGTATTGGCGGAGGAGAAGTATTAATTGATAATGTTGGAAAGGCTTTAGAATCTCCTATCTATACTTATGTAAGGAACAAAAATAATAAGTTAAATTTTATAAATATATCTAATAAAATACCTTTTTCTGCGAGAATATTTAACAAATATCGTATCTTAGATTATCTTTCATGGTCATCTGTAAATCCCGAAGATTTTGGAGACTTTGACGTAATATTAACATCAGGAATGACAACACGAGCAATGATAGTCCCAGAAAATGTTCCTCATGTCAATTTATGCTTTTCCCCACCACGATGGTTATATGATTTATGGCACAGACGCAGAAATGGTCTTTCATTCGGAAATAATTTAGTTGTGCCTTTCGGAGAGGCAATAAGAATATGGGATCAAGCTGTGGATAATCGCGTGGATTACTATATATCTATATCTGAGGTCGTTAAAAGACGACTTTGGCATTATTTAAAACGTGAAAGTGATATTATATATCCTCCTGTGGATGTTTCTAAATATCAATGTAAAGATTCTGAAGGATATTATCTTTTCATGAGTAGATTAGAACCAGATAAAAGACCAGAAGAAGCAATAGAAGCGTGTATAAATACAAATGAAAAACTTATAGTTGCTGGCACTGGATCTATAGAAAAACAATTAATATCTAAATATAAAAATAATAAGAATATAACTTTTACAGGATATGTCTCAGAAGAAGAGAAAATATCACTTTTATCTCATTGCGAAGCATTAATCTTCCCCTCAATAGCAGAGGACTTTGGTATTGTTCCAATAGAAGCATTAGCATCGGGAAAACCTGTAATATGTTCTAACGACGGATTTACACCACTACTTATAAAAAATAAATACGGTGTGATAACAAACGGAAAGAGAGAAGAAATATCTATTGCAATTAAATACAGACCAGAATTTAAACCACAAGATTTAATTAATTGTGCTCAACAATTTGATTTTTCTATATTTAAGAAAAACATAAATAAACAAATAGATTTATATTATAAAGATTTCAATAATAAATTTTAATTAGTGAGAACAGAATGATATACACATTAGACATAGGTTGTGGAAACAACAAACATAAAGAAAATTTTAATGAATCTGTGATAGGATTAGATATAGCAGATTTACCTTCTGTAGATATAAAACACAATATGGAAGAATTTCCTTATTCCTTTGAAGATTTTACATTTGATAAAGTTATAATGCATCATTCTTTAGAACATGTATCTAAAGAAAACAATAAAAATATTAAAATAATAGAAGAAATATATAGACTTCTTGAACCCAACGGAATGTTGATTGTAGACGTTCCTATTGGACACTGGTTTACATATGATCCAACACATAAAAATTATGTCGGATATTGGTATTGGAAATATTTTTCAACAGATTTCCCTCTCAATTATTACACGACAGCAAGATTTAAATTAATTGAGTGTAAATTAGTTAAAATTGCGTGTTTTGAGAAAATATCACCAATATTCAGATATTTATATAAAATATCACCAACAGTGACAGAAAGATTAATAGGATTTTTACACTTAGATGCAGAAGTTCAATATATATTACAAAAAGAATAATAATAAAATTATAATGGAGAAAATAATGACAATAAAAATATGCAATTTTAGAAACAAAAACTTCTTTTATCAATGTTCAAAAAAATATACAGTCAATGGGTGTGGAGATTGTAATGGTGAAGAAAATTGTATAGATTATCAAATTTATATTAATACATTAAAGGAAAATTAAAATGATTGAAAAAATTTTATTGGTTACACCACCACCACACGATGCAGAATATATTGCAAAATCAAAGCGAAGTGAAAAACAAAATAGACAACAACAGGGAAGACAAGCACTTCCTTCAGGACTTATGAGTATCGGAGCATACTTAGAATCTAAAGGATATGAAGTTGATATTAAAGATTTTTGGGCAAGTGGTTGGGACGAAATAAGAAACGAAATAAAAAAATCGAATCCAGATGCAGTATTTAGTTCGTGTCTAACTGATTATAGACTTAGTAATTTTAAGCTCGCAAGAATAGCAAAAGAAATAAATCCCGAAATTATAAATGTTATTGGAAATGTTCATGCATCAGTTATGTATGAGCAAATACTTTCTACTTATCCCGAAATAGATTTTGTAGTTCGTGGTGAAGGA
>Ga0265297_10012612_pt1 | contig 10108 bp, 8 predicted proteins | sample Munlanlwell13791_FD_192502 | JGI IMG/M metagenome (GOLD analysis project Ga0265297, IMG submission 192502) | Leachate microbial communities from a municipal landfill in Southern Ontario, Canada - Leachate well 137-91 | ecosystem: Engineered > Solid waste > Landfill > Unclassified | place...
TCTGAACCACACCTTTGTTCCTGAATGGACAGGGGGTGTTGGCGTTCGCTTTAAAGTTTCTCCGCGCATTGATCTTTCTCTGGAAGGAAAAGCTGTATATTCTGCCAGCGATCTCTATGATGGACAACGCTGGGATAGAATTACTTACGGACTCTCAACCAACAATGACGTTTTATTCATGACCATGATTGGTTTGAATATTCGTCTTGGCAGTATGGATAATGTATATTGGTTTGATAATCCTGCCACCATGCACTACAAAATGACTCTTGATAATAAACGGAAAGTGACTATGCTGACTCAAGACAATGACGTTGACGGTGTACCTGACTATTTTGATAAAGACCCCAATACTCCGGAAGGTGTAAAAGTTGATTCCCAAGGATTGCCTTTGGATTCTGACGCTGACAACATTCCCGATTTTCAGGATTCAGAACCTTACAGCAGTAAAGGTGTTGTTGTTGATGAAAAAGGGAAATCCATTGATAGTGATGGCGATGGCGTTCCTGATCACCAGGATCTTGAAGAAAATACCGAAAAAGGCAAACTGGTTAATTTCCAGGGAATCACTATTGGAGACAGGGGTTCTATGTCAGGTGTCAGCGGATCTGCTGTTGGCTTTCTGCCTGCCATCTTCTTCGATTTTGATGATGCCACTCTTAAAAGTGATGCACTTTCAGCTTTAAGTTTGGTTGCCGCTGCTTTAAAAGGCAATCCAAACTATAAACTCAGAATTATTGGATATACGGATAAAGTGGGATCTCAGGAATACAATAAAATACTGGGTGAAAGAAGGGCTAAAGCTGTTGCTGATTTCTTGATTCTGCAAGGCATAAATGCCAGCCGACTTGAAATTATCAGCAAAGGGGCTGCCGATCCATTAACCGATGTTAGTTCAAGAGATGCCAACAGACTTAACAGGAGAGTTCAATTTGAACTGGTCACCGATGGAAAATCAACTCCTAAATTCGAAGAAGTTACACCAAAAACGAAATAATCAGAGATTACTTTCATACAGAAAAGCCTCCTGATCATTAAGGAGGCTTTTTTATTTCTGCTTACTTAATTGTAAAGTACGACCTGCAAACCTCATAAATAAGAATTCCTGCCGCAACACTGACATTTAAAGAATGTTTCGTCCCATATTGTGGAATCTCAAGGCAAATATCAAGCATTTCCATTATTTCGTCACTTAATCCGGAAACTTCATTTCCAATAACCAGTGCAATATTTTCATCCTTTGCTGCTATATATTGGTTAATGGGTATGGATTGATCTGCTTGCTCAAGTCCAACAATCTGATATGAGGTTGATTGCAGTTTTTCAATAGCATTTACAACAGAAGAATTATACTCCCATGCAACACTTTCCGTGGCACCGAGGGCAGTTTTGTTTATTTCCCTGTGAGGCGGCACAGGAGTAATGCCACACAATATGACTTTTTGAATGTTAAAGGCATCACAGGTTCTGAAAATTGATCCAACATTATGCATGCTTCTGATGTTATCAAAAACTACAATAACGGGGATTTTTGCAGTCTTTTTATAGGCTTCAATACTGAGGCGGCCAAGTTCGTTTGTTTTAAGTTTTTTCATTCAAGATTATCTATTAAATTTCAGATTCAAACTTGTGGTTAAATTTCAAATTTAAGAAGCAAAATTAACGAAAAACAAGGGTAAATGACAAGAAAAACGCCCATAGAAGAAACTCCTTTGATGAAACAATATTTTAGTGTAAAAGCAAAATATCCGGATGCTATATTATTGTTTCGTGTCGGTGACTTCTATGAGACCTTTGGTGAAGATGCCATTAAAAGCTCAAAAATCCTGGGCATTGTTCTTACAAAACGGGCAAATGGTTCCTCTCATGTAGAACTGGCCGGATTTCCGTATCACAGCATTGATACTTATTTGCCTAAATTGGTGAAAAGCGGACACCGTGTTGCCATTTGCGAACAACTTGAAGACCCTTCCAAAGCAAAAAAAATTGTAAAACGGGGTGTAACAGAACTAATTACTCCGGGGACATCTGTCAGTGAAAAAATTCTTGAAAACAAAGAAAACAACTTCCTTGCGGCCATCCATTTTGAGGAAGAAGCAGTAGGCATCGCTCTCGTTGATTTGTCCACAGGGGAATTTCTCGTCACTGAAGGACATGCTGAAATGATTGACAACCTGGTAAGTACATTTAATCCTTCTGAAATCTTATATTCCAAAGCAAAACAGGAAGTTTACAAGAAGGTCTTTTCATCAAAGCGGTTTACTTTTTTATTGGAAGATTGGCTTTTTAGTTATGATTATGCTTATGAAAAAATAACAGGTCATTTTCAAACATCAGGGCTTAAAGGATTTGGAATTGATGATTATCAAAGCGGGATTTGTGCTGCCGGAGCCATACTTCATTATTTATCTGAAAACAAACACGATAATCTGAAACATATCAACAAAATCTCGCGTATTGAGCATGAAAATTATGTTTGGCTTGATCGGTTCACTATTAGAAATCTTGAACTTATCAAAGCTTTGCAGCATGATGGGACCTCTTTGCTCGACATTCTTGATAAAACCAAAACACCTATGGGCAGTCGTTTGCTCCGCAAATGGCTTGTGTTACCTCTTAAAGACATTCGTACAATCCAGGAAAGGCATGAAATCGTTGATTATTTCAAAAAAAATACACTTCGCCAGGAAATTGAAGATATTTTACCGGGAATCGGAGATTTGGAAAGGCTTATATCAAAAGCAGCACTAAAAAAAATCAATCCACGTGAAATTAAATATTTACAAAAAGCTTTAGAATATTGTGAAAAATTAAAAGAACTCTTTAACATTTCAAAATATGACCGTCTGCTAAAGCTTTCCGAAAAGTTGAATCCTTGCCAAAGTTTACAGGAAAAAATTCAAAAAACCCTTGTGGACGATCCCACAGTACAAACCAACAAGGGAGATTTGATCAGGGAAGGTATTTCCGAAGAACTGGATGAATTGAAAATCTTAAAAAAAACAGGTAAGGATTACCTTTTAAAATTACGTGAACGGGAAATTATCAATACGGGAATCACTTCTTTGAAAATTGGGTTTACCAATGTTTTCGGATATTATCTTGAAGTGACGCATGCACATAAAGAGAAGGTGCCAAACACATGGTTACGTAAGCAAACATTGGTGAATGCAGAACGATATGTTACCGAGGAACTGAAGGACTATGAAGAGAAAATACTTCATGCTGAAGAAAAAATACTCGAAATCGAACAAAGTATTTTTCAGGATCTGGTATTTGAAATATGCGAATACATCTTGCCTGTACAGCAAAATTCTTCCATAATTGCCTTCGTAGATTGTCTGTCAAATTTTTCTTCTCTGGCCATAAACAACAATTATGTAAAACCGGAGGTTGATGACAGTCTGATCTTGGATATTAAAGAATGTCGGCATCCCGTTATTGAAAAATGCCTGGCATTTGGAGAGGAATTCATTCCCAACAACATATACCTGAACAACAACAATCAGCAAATCATTATTTTGACTGGTCCCAATATGTCAGGAAAATCTGCTATTCTCAGACAAACTGCTTTAGCTGTGTTGATGGCACAAATAGGGTGTTTTGTTCCTGCAAGTTCCGCACGTATTGGTATTGTTGATAAAATCTTCACCCGTGTCGGTGCGTCCGATAACCTTTCAGCCGGAGAATCCACCTTCATGGTTGAAATGCTTGAGACGGCAAGTATTTTGAATAACCTTTCTGAAAGAAGCCTGATATTACTTGATGAAATTGGTCGTGGTACCAGCACATACGATGGTATTTCTTTGGCTTGGGCAATCACGGAATATCTTCATCAGGCAAACCTGAATCCAAAAACAATATTTGCGACACATTATCATGAGCTCAATGAGATCGCATCCACCTTAAAAAGAGTGCGCAATTTCAATATCAGTGTCAAGGAATATAAAAACAAGGTCATCTTTCTTCGAAAACTGATTCCGGGTGGAAGTGAACATAGTTTTGGGATTCATGTTGCTCAGATGGCCGGTGTTCCCAAACTTATCGTTGACCGGGCCAATGAAATTCTGAATGAACTTGAAAATCACCGTGCTAACATTAAAAACGAACAAGCATTTGCGGAAAACAAGCCGATGAACATCCAGTTAAAATTGTTTGATGTTACAGATCCTATTTATGAAAGAGTGAAAAATGAGCTGAATAAAATTGATGTTAATGCACTTACTCCCATTGAAGCTTTAATGAAACTGAACTTCCTCAAAACACTATTAAAAAAGGATAAATAGCTATTATAAGTCTTTACTGATATCAACTTCAATCGCATCCCCTATATACGAATAGATTAAAACGATTTTGGTTTGAAAATTATTCCCATCCCTGAATGAAGTAAATGAATAAACAAGGTTAACTATTTTACCCTTCCAGATCATTTCGGAAGTATATGTATAACCACTTGTGGACCTGTGAAAGGTGTAACGTCCATAATTTTTAATTAGTGCATTGAAAATATTTTCATTTTTCTGCCTGTCCTGATCATCCAAGGTTACTTTGACTTTTGTTAAATTATTGTTTGTAAAAAACAATTCAATGCTTTCCACCGGGTAATTCCCGATAGTAACATTAGCCAGGTTTTTCAATGCATACTGTCCTTCTGCTACTTTTGTCGGATTATACTGGTTGTAATTACTGAGAGGTGTATTGAATTTGAAACTTTGAAAACCAAAACGTTCATCAAGTTTATCAAGGGTTTGTCCCTGAACAATTAGAAAAGCAGGTAATAATAAACCCAAAAGTAGTATAGATTTGACTTTTTTCATATTTAATGCATTATTTATTTATTAGTAAATATACGAATCATTGCTTAGATTAACATGAAATTTAAAAAAATATTGTACTCAAAATGGCTTAACATCATTGCTTTATAATTTAATCTGAATTACCCAAATTGATGAAATTTTGCTCAAAAACAGTTTTAAGCTCTTTCAGGCTGATATCATAAGTCAATTGCCCATTGATAGCGACCGAAATCTTTCCTGTTTCTTCAGAAACGGCAATACTCATGGCATCACTTACTTCAGAAATGCCTAAGGAAGCCCTGTGGCGCAATCCCAAATTATCAGGAATTCTGTTGTTTTCAGAAACAGGAAGCACACAGGAAGCAGCACGGATTTTATTCTTAACAATAATTACAGCACCATCATGCAAAGGACTTTGTTTGTTGAAAATAGATTCCAGTATTTTGTAAGAAATTTCAGCATCAAGAAACACGCCTGTTGAAGCAAAACCCCTTAGTTCTGAAGCTTTGGTAAGCACAATGATTGCCCCTGTTTTTGACTTTGATAAAAGCCCGCATGCTTTCAATAACTCAATATAATTAAGGGAAGGTGCATTGTTAAACGTCCAGTTCCAAGGTAAAACATTTCCAATCCGAACATTCCTCACAAAAAAATTTCGTTGTCCAATCAACAGTAAAAATTTACGTATTTCCTGCTGAAAAACAATTATTACCAAAACAACACCCACACCCAGAAATTGGCCCAGTATATTTCCCAACAAGTCCATTTTCAATGCCCTGACTACAAGCCAAAGGAAATATACAGACAACAAGCCCAAAACTATATTGGCAGCGATGGTGCCACGCAGTACTTTGTACAAAAAAAATATCAGTAAGGCAACCAGAATAATATCCAACACATCCAGCAAACGGATTTGCATAAAGTTGAGGTTGAATAAAAAAATGGACATTATTGCGGACTGACTGATCAAAATAATTTAAAACTAGTTAATTATTAGTTCTGATTTACGGTACAAAGTTAGAAGTTTTATTATTTCTGCTGCTTCCTTAACATCATGTACTCTTAAAATATCCGCTCCATTAATTAACGCGAGTGTATTTAAAACAGTTGTAGCGTTGAGGGCAGCATCCGGGTCAATATCCAATGCCTTATAAATCATTGATTTTCTCGAAAGCCCTGCTAACAAAGGTTTTCCAAGAAATTGAAAATAAGATAAATGCCGGAGAAGCTGATAATTATGCTCAAGGCTTTTCCCAAATCCAAATCCGGGATCTATGATAATATCAGAAAGTCCTTTTTCATGAAGTTGTTTTATCTTTCCAAGGAAAAACGTATATATTTCTTCAATAAGATCATGATATTGAGGATTGGCTTGCATTGACTCCGGAGTCCCTTGCATGTGCATCATCACGTATGGCACATTCAAACTGGCGATGCGGTCAAACATATCAGGATCCAGATTTCCAGCACTAATATCATTGATCATATCCGCACCTTCCGAAACTACCATATCGGCAACTGCTGAACGAAAAGTATCCACCGAAATAATGATATCAGGATAACTCTTTCTGACCTTTTTTAAAACCGGTAGCAGCCTGTTTATTTCTTCTTTTTGATCAATAAATTCTGCACCGGGACGACTCGAACATGCACCAATATCAAGGATATGCGCTCCTTCTTCAACCATTAATGCACATCTTTCCAGAATAGCATGCAGCGACATATCTTTCTTCCCATCATAAAACGAGTCAGGACTTAAATTTAAAATCGCCATAATCAGGGGATAATCAATTGTGATAACCTTATTCCTGATTTTTAACGTATAATTTTTTTTAATTGATTTCATATCCCCTAATTTTGCCACTGAACTAAACAGAATACAGTGTCAGAAAAAACCAACAAACAATATACTGCTCAGGCCGAAATTACAAGGCAAATTTTTATTGACAAAAATAAGGATTATGGCTTATCGTGGAGAATTTTAAGAATTCCCAGTCTGATTGATCAAATCTATATAAAAGCCGATCGCATACGCAACCTTGAAAACGGGAAGATTCCATGCATCAAGGATGATATATCTTCTGAATTTGCCGGCATTATTAATTATTGTATCATCACTCTGATCCAGATTGAACTTAATAACTCAGCTGATGAAAGTGAAATTTCATTTGATCGGGCGCTTACCTTATATGACCTTTATTTAAAAAAGGCACAAGAGTTGATGAAATTGAAGAATCATGATTATGGAGAAGCCTGGCGCAATATGTATATCAGTTCCTATACCGACATTATTTTAACCAAGATACTGAGAATCAGACAGATATTGGAAAACAAAGGACAAACATGGGTTTCCGAGGGCATAGAATCCAATTTATTCGATATGATCAATTATGCTTTTTTTGCACTTATTAAAATCAAAGAACAAGATGAAAATTAATAAAAATATAGTTCTCATAAGCCGTGTTATTGTGGGTCTTACCTTTATTTTCAGCGGTTTTGTTAAAGCAGTGGATCCTATTGGATCCATGATAAAGATCAAAGATTACCTGATTGCATTCAATTTACCCTGGATGGAACCTTTTGCCTTATTTTTTGCGATCATTCTCTGTGTTTATGAATTCCCTTTGGGTATAGGTATCCTTTCCGGAGTAAAAAGCCAGCTCATGTCATGGCTTGTTTTTCCATTAATGATTTTTTTCACCTTTTTAACGCTATACCTGGCCATCGAAAATCCTGTTTCAGATTGTGGGTGTTTTGGAGATGCCATAAAGCTTACAAATTGGCAAACTTTTTATAAAAACCTGATCTTAATACCTTTTGTGGTAATTATATTTCTTAACCGAAGTACGATTACACCTCTTTTCAAAAAACCCGGGGAATGGGCTACTGTTTTATTCGGTACCCTAGTCATTCTTTTAATTTGCTTTTATGGTGTTTTATACGAGCCTTTTCTGGATTTCAGAGCTTATAAAAAAGGAAATGACATTGAAGCCCTGATGACCTTGCCGGAAGGAGTGCAAGGAGATGTTTATGAGACAGTTCTTCTGTTTAAAGACACAAAAACAGGAAAAATAAAAGAATTTGATGAAAATAACATTCCGATGGATGACCAATGGCAATGGCTGGAAACGAAAAGCGAACTGGTAAAAAAAGGAGCCGAGCCAAAAACCAAAGATTTTAAATTAACCGATAGTACCGGAGCAGATGTGACCGGGCAGTTTCTTGCACAAAGCGGATATAAATTATTGATCGTTCAGCACAAACTTTCACATTCCAACCCCAAAGCCCAGGCAAAATTAAATGAACTGTTCACAAAGCTGCAGGAAGATGCTTTCATTAAAGTGTATGCTGCAACAAGTTCGTTAACCTCTGAGATCACCGAATTCTCCAAAAAAAATCAAGTTCCCTATTCATTTTTTAACGCAGATATCGTGTTATTGGAGACCATCATACGATCCAATCCGGGGGTGATTTTATTCAAAGACAATGTGGTGGTACAAAAATGGCCTTTCCGAAAAATTCCGGACTTCGAAAAACTCAGCAAGATCGTATTCGATTAGGTCACAAACTTTTCAGTGCTTTTTCTGTTTTCTCCATCATTTCATCCGTAAAATCAAGATGGGTAACCATGCGGATTTTTTGTTTGCCGATGACAAGTGTCAGGATTTCTTTTTCACGCATTTTGGAAACAAAGGTTTTTTCAGTCAGATTATCATTTAATTTGAAAATGATAATGTTCGTTTTTACGGGCATAATCTCTTCCACAAAGTGAAGTGATTCCAGAATTTGTGACAGATAGGCAGCACGCTGATGATCTTCAGCAAGACGTTCAATATGATGGTCGAGGGCATAAATTCCGGCTGCTGCCAGAAAACCGGCCTGACGCATCCCTCCACCCAACACTTTTCTGATTCTGTGTGCTTTTTTAATAAATTCATGGCTTCCGGTCAATACAGAACCCACAGGAGCACCAAGCCCTTTGGACAGGCAAATTGAAATCGAATCAAACAATTCGCCATATTCGTCCGGACTTTCATGCGTTTCAACCAGAGCATTAAACAAACGCGCACCATCAAGATGATACGCTAATTGATGGTCATTACAGACCATTCTGATTTTTCTAAGTTCATTTATAGGGAAAATCGATCCGCTGCCCCTGTTAACCGTATTTTCGGCAGAAACCAGTTTTGTTAAGGGATAATGATCATTCGGGGGGTTGATATTTTCTTCCACATCAGCAGCAGTAAAGCATCCCAACTCACCATAAAGCAAACGCACAGAAGCTCCTGAGTTAAAAGCAATACCTCCTCCTTCATAATTATAAACATGTGCCAGGCGATCACAAATGACTTCTTCGCCCGGTGAGGTATGCACTTTTATAGCTATTTGATTGGTCATGGTGCCCGAAGGACAGAATAATGCGGCTTCTTTGCCAAACATCCGGGCCACTTTTTGCTCTAGAAGATTAACGCTTTCATCCTCACCAAAAACATCATCTCCCACGCGGGCATTCATCATAGCTTCCTTCATACCGGGGGTGGGTTTAGTAACCGTATCGCTTCTCAAGTCAATCATACGTTCATTTTTTATTCTTCAAAGATAGATCATTGCCAGATTTACCCAAGATTTTGCCTACTTTTGATTTTCCAAAACATTAATCAATGGTTTTTAACAGTACCATTTTCCTGTTTTATTTTCTACCCCTTGTTCTCCTTTTGCATACTCTTATTCCTGCACGATTTAAAAACTATTTTCTCTTACTGGCCAGTTTGGTTTTTTTTGCCTGGGGTGCTCCTGTTTTCCTTTATATATTGATCATTTCCCTGATTCCTGATTTTATTCTTGGAAATCTTATTTACCGTGCAAAAAACAAAAAATTCAAAAAAGTGTATCTGGCTTTATCAGTTTTACTGAATCTTGGCCTTTTGGTATATTTTAAATATTCCGGCTTTCTTGCTGATACTATTAATCCCATGCTGTCTGTAATAGGATGCAATTCCATGCACTGGAAAAAAATCGCACTACCGCTTGGCATTTCTTTCCTCACATTTCAGAAAATCAGCTATGCCATTGATATTTACCGAGCATCCAAACCTCCTCAGAAATCCATACTCAATTACACGTTATATATCCTTCTGTTTCCAAAGCTGATATCCGGGCCTATTATTCTTTATAAAAATTTTGCAGATCAGATAGCCATCCCTAAAGGGGAATTTTCCATAACCAATAAAGTAGCAGGACTGCAACGTTTCATCATCGGGCTTTCAAAAAAAATGCTCATCGCAAATCCCTTGGGACGACAGGTTGACCTT
>Ga0265297_10012613_pt1 | contig 10108 bp, 11 predicted proteins | sample Munlanlwell13791_FD_192502 | JGI IMG/M metagenome (GOLD analysis project Ga0265297, IMG submission 192502) | Leachate microbial communities from a municipal landfill in Southern Ontario, Canada - Leachate well 137-91 | ecosystem: Engineered > Solid waste > Landfill > Unclassified | place...
GATGCGCTGGGTAGATGCCCGTCACAATTTCAATAAGCTTGGCAAACTCGACGACATGAAATTTGTGAAAACCCGCAAGTGGTCACAAAGCTAACCCGAATGTAATATCAGTTGGAAGGGTGGGGCAGGTTACATGATAGTATCATCTTGAGGTTACTATCTGCGGAGGATTCTGTCCCTGAATAGATATACAGATAGAGCCATTAACATCTGTACCGTAAATATCAGCGCCGATGGCGTTAAGGTTATTGATCGTTACCTGATGAGGATGTCCGTATGAATTCCCTGCGCCAGCCATGTATATAGCGTATTCAGGCTTTACTACCTGCAAGAAATCCCATGAGGAAGAAGAGTCGGAACCATGGTGACCGACTTTTAGAACGTCAATATCTGTCAATATGTACAACATATCAGTTTCCGCTTCCTTTTCAGCATCACCCATAAAAAGAAAGTCAGTTTGTCTGTAGGTTAATAAAAGCACAATCGAATCATTATTCTCATCCTCAAAAAAGGGGACGGGTGGATTAAGAACGGAGAATTGCAGTATACCTACTTGAATAACGTCACCACGAGTAACCGTATAAACCGCCGCATTTTCATTAGCAACCGCTGTCATCAAATCATCAGCCGTAGCAGTTCCAGAAGTCTCACCGCGATACCAGAATCCGCTAACATCATAGTCTTCAAAAACCTGTAATAATCCGCCGATATGGTCAGTATCAAAGTGGGTTACAATTACAGCTTCTAATGGGCCATTGACATACGCGCTGATATATTGGGCGGCGCCGGTGTTTTTCTTGCCCCCATCAATCAATATTTCTGTATCACCTAAATCAATCAAAATAGCGTCGCCCTGACCGACGTCAATAAAGTGAACGGTGAGTGTATCTGTTGGCGTTTGCGTCGTCGACTTGTTAAACAAGTCACAGGCAGACAAGGTAAAGGTGAGTATTAATACTATGAATATGAGACAAATATTTTTCACATTAAATCCTTTGACAACACGTAGTTTTAACGATAGAATTATAACTGCAAGCGGGAGTAACTCAGTTGGTAGAGTTCCTGCCCTCCAAGCAGGCTGTCGCGGGTTCGAGCCCCGTCTCCCGCTCCATAATTACCCAAAAGGATTTACTAAAAAGAGCCTGCAGGCTTGTTCTTTAAGTTCTCGATTTCTTTATCCACGGGTAGTTTCTTTATGTCGTTTTTCTGGCCGCCTTTACTGCGATCGTAATAGAGAGAGTTGAGTATCTTCTTAAAGACATTCTGTTTTTGTTTTTTCTTCGCCATACTAATAACCTCTATCCCGGCACATCTACAGTTATCGTTGTGCCTTTTCCGGGCTCGGACTGCACATCCATTTTACCGCCGAGGAGTTGCACGCGTTCCTGCATACCCGCCAATCCAAGTTTACCCTGTTTAGCCAAATCACCAATTTTGCCGGTCAGCTTAAAGCCCTTACCGTTATCATGTATGGTGATTTTAGTACGGTTTTCGATAAACTCAACCATAATCTTGGCGCTGGTGGCTCCGGAATGACGCCACACGTTGCGCAACGCCTCCTGAATGATGCGGAATAAGGCGATGGCGGCTTCCTCCGAGAGGCGGTGTTCCTTACCGATTATCTGAACGTTAGTAGCGACTCCGGAATACCTGGTTACTTCCTCGGCGAGCCAGCGCACAGCCGGTAAAAGACCCAACCGGTCAATGGCGGCGGGGCGCAGGTCCTGGCTTAAGCGCCGCACGCCCTGCAGGATACTATCGGTCTGCTGCCATAATTCTTCAATGCGTTTTTTGGATTCTTCCGTCATGCCGTTACTGGCAGAAGTTAAAGCGTCCAGCTGACGTGAAAGCACTACTAAAGCCTGGACCGTATCATCATGCAGTTCGTGAGAGATGCGCTTTCGTTCTTCTTCCTGGGCGCGGGTAGCCTGCTGGAGGTAGAAGCGGAGGTTCTCGTTCATCTTCTTTTGTTCGGTGATGTTGCGGGCGATGTTCTGAAAGCCCACCGGCTTGCCTTTATCATAAATAATGCTGGTGGAAAGCTGAATATAAACCTCGGTGCCGTCGCGCCGGACAACGCGTTGTTCATAAGGCTGGTCAACCGGTTCATTATTCAGCATTTTTTTTCGAATATTGTGAGCTAGTTCAAGACTCTCTTTTGTTAAATAATCTTTGGCATTGCCGTTATAAAGTTCTTCCCAGCTAATGCCAATCATGTTGATAGCGGCTTTATTGGCATTAATAAAATTCCCATTCAGGTCATGCATCCAAATGCCGTCAATGGCGTTGTCAAAAAGGTTGCGGTATCTTTCCTCGGAAGCTTTAAGCGCCTGCTGGGCAGCCTCGAGGCGAGCGACACAATCCCGCCGGAAACGAAACCATTCAGTTAGATGGAGGAAAAAGTTTATTTTCAGGGTATGTCCTCCAGCGTCACCCAGCCCTCTTTAAGCGCCCGGACGACGGCTTCGGTGCGAGAACTAACCTGCAGCTTATTAAAGATATGGCCAAGATGCGCCTGAACGGTACGCAGGCTTAAACAAAGCTCGTCGGCGATGTCCTGGTTGCTTAAGCCGCGGGTAGCCAGTTTGAGAACTTCAATCTCGCGCTCACTCAACATGTCCGTCGGTTTTTTCACCGAGCTCTTGCCGGGGGCGGGGACAAAGCGGTTAAGGACCTTACGGGCAATAGCGGGGTGGAGCACCGACTCGCCGCCATAAACCTGACGGACGGCATCGACAAGCTCGCGGCCGCGCACGCTCTTAAGGAGATAACCGGCGGCACCGGCTTCGAGCAGGCTGAAGACAAACTGGTCATCATCATAGGCGGAGAGAATCAAGACGGCGATGGTGGGATATTTGGCTTTTATCTGTTTGGTGGCTTCTATACCGTCAACGCCGGGCATGGCGATGTCAATTATCGCGACGTCGGGTTTAACAATACCGGCTAACCGAATGGCATCAGCACCATCTGCCGCCTCGCCGACGACGTCCATATCAGGCTCTTGCGCCAGTATCTGACGAGTGCCGTCTCTAACGACCGCATGGTCATCAGCGATTAATATCTTAATCTTTGGCATAAGTGTCCTTTTTATTTCTATGATACACCCTGAATACCGCCGACTCAATACTGGAATAAAGCTGCATTAAGCAGATATACCTAAAATCAGACGCATTTAAATAGGCATCAAAGCGGAAGGATAGAAGCTGAAAGATTGATACACTGATAATAGAGGTATGTAGAGATGGAATGGCAGATTGTAATAGCTATATTGATTGCAGTACCGGTAATTATCTTTCCTTTAGCAGCGATATCGAACATAGGTAAGATGTTAAAAGGAAATAAGGGTAAGCACGCAGTAAACGATAAGTAACAAAGATTTACCTTTAAAAGAACAAGTTAAGGGGCGATATTATTCGCCCCTTATTTTTTGCTTGAATACTTAAACTACCAGGGATTTTCGCGGTTTTTCAGGGTATGAATCAAGTCATCAATAGAGATGGCGGTGAGGGTAAGCGTTTGGGTATTGCCGCTGGCGCTTAAGCGGATGGCGAGTTTAGCGACGGCTTCATTGCCGGGGGCCTCAATGATATTAACGAAGTCATACTGGCCGAGGAGGGCGTACTGGGTGAGGATTTTAGCCCCGGTAAACTCAACCTCTTTATTGATTTCTTTGAGCAGTTCTGGGTTTTCCTGTAAAGCCTTTCTACCGGCGTCGGTAAGGGTTGTCAGCATCAGATAGACAGACATATCAACCTCCTACGTATTTAGCATGTTCATATTAGAAGGTATTTTTGTTATTTTGTCAATACGGTATTCGTTTAAAATATTTTTTTTATTTTAGCTTCATTTGTGGATTATTAGTTTTTAGTTTTATGGTAATGGAAAGTCAGACTGGTTAATATCTGTTTCACAGTTTCTAGTCTACAGTAGAGAGAAAACGTGCAACAATGGAAATTTGTCATACTCCAGCTTATAATATAAAAAATCTTTTTATTTTAAGGAGAGAAACAGATAATCTTGTGATATAATAAAGCAAAATAAACACAGGCAGGGGTGATAATTATGACAGATGAAACCGTAACACATGATTATGTAGAACTCCTAAAAACCAAAGAAAAAGAGGAGCCGATTGCCGCTACGCTGAAGATGAAGCTGGTGGAGCTGAAGCCGGGTTACTCTAAGACAACAATGACGATAGGTCCGGAGCACCTGAACTTTAACGGGATGATATTCGGGGGAGTGGTAATGGTGATAGCCGACCAGGCTTTTGCTTATGCCTCGAACTCACTGGTGATGCCGGCGATAGCGTCGCAGTTCAATATTTATCTACTGTCCGGCGCCAATCCAGGGGATGAGTTAACGGCGGAGGGGCGTGTATTAAGGAGCGGCAGGCGCATCGGGGTAACAGAAATGACGGTAGTCAACCAGGAAGGCAAGCTTATCGCTAAGGCAACCGGCACGACGATAGTGACGGTATAAAACGACACTCATTCGTGTTGACAGATTTACCATAAATATGCTAAGCTGGTTTCAAATGTCAGTCTATCATTACGAGTCAGGAAAACTGAACTTCATCTTTATCGGGCGCACCAGGGGTGCGCAGGGAGGTTTTGTTAGTTCGTAGATAGATTGATAAGCTTAGTATAGCTGTAATTAGTTAGTTATCAATTACCTCCCCAAAATGCGGGAGGTTTTTTTATGGGTAAAAATGGGAAAAAGAGAAACGATACCACAGATAATTAAAGACAATGCCGCTAAGTGGGACAACCGCACGGCGATGTCCATGAAGGCGTTCGGCATCTGGCGGCAGTATGGCTGGCAGGAGTATTACGACAACGTCAAATACTTCTCGCTGGGGATGATAAGCCTCGGGCTAAAACGCGGCGACGTAGCGGCAATTATAGGGGATAATGAGCCGCAGTGGTTCTGGGCGGAGTTTGCCGTGCAGGCGGCGGGGGGAGTTGCCACCGGCATCTATGTTGATTCCGTGCCTTCCGAAGTCAAATATACCGCCACCCACAGCGACGCCAAATTCGCCATTGTCAACGACCAGGAGCAGACGGACAAGTTCCTGGAAATTAAACCCGAACTGCCGCTCCTCAAGAAAATCATTTACTGGGACGCCAAGGGGCTGCGCAATTATGACGACCCGATACTCATCAGCTTCGATGAAGTGATTAATCTGGGTAAAGAATATGAAAAGAAACATCCCGGCTTATTCGATAAAAACGTGGATGCCGGCAAGGGCGACGACGTGGCATTTATCTACTACACTTCCGGCACGACGGGCCTGCCCAAGGGGGCAATGCTGACCCACCGCGCTTTGATAACTACTTCCCAGGGATTTGTAAACCGCTATCCGCTGAATGAAAACGACAACCTTATATCCAACTTTCCGGCGGCGTGGGTGGGGGACAGCTATTTTGCCACCATACCGCACCTGCTGACCGGCGCGATGCTTAACTTCCCGGAAGAGCCGGAAACAATCGCCGAGGACACGCGAGAAGTCGGGCCTAACTTTGTAATCTACGGGCCGCGGCAGTGGGAGGGGCTGGTCAGCGAGATACAGGTGAAGATGCTGGACGCTTACTGGCTGAAACGATTGACATATAAGCTGTTCCTGCCGGTGGGACACAAGATTGCCGACATGAAATTCGAAGGGAAGACGCCCAACTTTTTCTGGAAAGCGTTACATTACTTAGCCTACCTGGCGCTGTTCCGCCCGCTTAAAGACCGGCTGGGCTTAAGCAAGGTAAGGTTCGCGGTAACGGGCAGCTCGGTATTAAGCCTGGATACCTTCAGACTCATTCACGCCATCGGCGTGGAGCTGCGGCAGTGCTATGCCAGTACCGAAGCTGGATTGATATCGTCCCACGGCAAGGGCGAAATAAAATTCGAAAGCGTGGGCCGCCCGGCGCTGGGCACTTCATTAAGAATCACCAAAGAAGGCGAACTGCTAGTCAGCAGCGACTGCATGTTCACCGGCTATCACAAGGATAAAGAAAAAACGGCGGTGACGCTGATTGACGGATGGTGCCACACCGGCGACGCCGTCAACCTTAACGAACAGGGGCATATCATTTTCATGGACCGGCTGGAACACATGGGTATTTTAAAGTCGGGCGCCAAGTACGCTCCGCAGTACATTGAGGGGCGGTTAAGGTTCAGCCCGTACATTAAAGACGCCATGGTCATCGGTGGCAAAGATAAGGACTTCGTCTCCGCTATCGTTAATATAGACTTTGCGATGGTGGGAAAATGGGCGGAGCGTAACCGTATTCCTTATACGACCTTCGTTGACCTTTCACAGAAAAACCAGGTTGCGGATTTGGTGAAACAGGATTTAGACCGCGTCAACGGTTACCTGCCGGAGCAATCTCGCGTGCAGAAATTCGTGCTGCTGCATAAAGAGTTCGACCCGGATGAAGCCGAACTGACGCGCACCAGAAAGTTAAGGCGCGAGTTCATGGAGCAGCGCTATAAAGACTTAATTGACGCTTTATACAGCGGCAAGGACAAGATAAACGTTGAGGCGCCGGTAACTTACCGCGACGGGCGCAAAGGCACAGTAACGACCGGCATTAACATCAGAAACACTAGAGGAGAAGCAGGCTAAGCTATGGACCAGCTTTTACAGTACGTTATCACGGGCTTATCGGTAGGGATGGTTTATGCCCTGATTGCGCTGGGTTTTGTGCTGATATGGAAATCCAGCAGTGTGGCAAACCTGGCGCTGGGGCAGATAGTTTTACTGTCTTCGTGGTTTACGTACTCGATGCTGGTGCAGGCTAACCTGCCGCCGATTGTCGCTTTACCCATCGTCATTATTTTTGCGCTGTGCCTGGGGTGGGTGATAGAGCGGTTCGCTTTACGGCCCCTCATCGCCCAGCCAATATTATCGCTTATTGCCGTAACACTTGGTATAGGCTATTTCATTGAAGGCGTTATTACATTTATCTGGCCGTGGAGCGTGGATGCGCTGCCAACGCTTTTCCCGCAGGAAGTCGTGCACATCGGGCCGGCGGTTATTTCACAAGAATATTTATGGGTCATCGGCATTTGCCTGGCGGTATTCGTTTTACTGACGCTGTTCTTCCGCTTCCACAGGATGGGCGTGGCTATGCGTGCCACCGCCGACGATCAGATGGCGGTGCAGGCCTGCGGCATACCGGTGACGAGGGTATTTTCTATGTCATGGATGCTGGCGTGTGTTGTAGCGGCCATCGGTGGCGTACTGATTTCCAGCATCGGCGGCATAACTCACGGGCTGGTTAATACCGGGCTTAAAGCGTTCTCGGTGGTGATTTTGGGCGGTCTGGATTCATTCGTCGGGGCGCTGGTTGCCGGACCGATTATCGGTTTACTGGAAACGCTGGGCGGCGGCTACCTGACGCCCTACATGTGGGGCGGCGTCAGGGATGTTATACCGTTCATCATTATTATTATCGTCATGGTGATTAAGCCATTCGGGTTATTTGGCGAGAAGAGGATAGAGAGGATATAGCATGAGTCTGCCGTGCGGCATAAGAAATTATAACTACGCGCAGGATATGGCTATCTTCCGCACCAAGACGCACTGGGGGATGCTGATTGTGTTCCTGGTGCTGCTGTTTACCGTGCCGCCGCTAACGTTTAATCACCTGTGGCTGAATACGGTTAATACCATCGGCATTACACTAATTGCTACGCTAGGTCTCAACATACTGGTAGGGTATTGCGGGCAGTTATCTATCGGGCATGCGGGATTTATTGCGGTTGGGGCATACACTTCGGCGATATTAACTAACCGCTTCGATATGCCGTTCTTAGTCGGACTAATTGCCGCGGGTATTGTTGCCGGCTGTGTAGGTATAATCTTCGGGCTACCGTCAGTGAGGGTGAAGGGATTTTACCTGGCGATTACCACGATTGCCGCACAATTTATCATTATCTGGGTTATCAACCATTGGGGTTTAACGGGCGGCTTCGAAGGTATTTCTGTACCTTACGCGTCCATCGGCGGGCTGGTTTTCGACAGTGACGTCAAGCAGTTCTACCTGGTGATGGTGATTGTGTTAATAGCGGTATTCGTTGCCAAGAACCTGATGAGGACCAAAGTAGGGCGGGCTTTTATAGCTATCCGTGATAACGATCTTGCCGCCGAGGTGATGGGCATTAATGTTAATTACTACAAACTGCTGGCGTTCTTCATCGGTTGTTTCTTTGCGGGTATAGCCGGGGCGTTACTGGCGCATACAACTTACTACCTGAATGCAGAGCAGTTCAGTTTTACGGATTCTATTTTATATATAGGAATGATAATCATCGGCGGGTTAGGCACAACGATTGGACCAATGTTGGGTGTAACGCTGGTTAAAATCATCCAAAAGGTGCTGCTGCCGATTTATATGGTACCGTGGCTGGAAAACTCCATTACCAGCCTGCCGGCAGGCTTTGCCACCGGCCTAGCGCCAATTGTATTCGGGTTGATTATCGTGTTGTTCCTGATACTCGAACCAAGAGGCCTGGCACACCGCTGGAATTTATTTAAAGCCGCATACCGCTTGTGGCCGTTTTCATATTAGGTTAAGGAGGAAGGGGAAGATGTAAAGATGTTTAAAAATTATCATCAGCAAGCCAATAAAATCTTAAAGGAGGAACAATGAAAAATAAGAAACTGCTGATAATTAATAGTATCATCTGTGTGGCGTTATTAGTGGTTGCCTTACCTTTCTTAAGCGCCTGCGGTGGTGGTGAAGACACTACCGGTAAAACACTTAAGGTAGGCATCCTAACGCCCACAACCGGCATTGCCGCAGAAAAAGGCGTACCTCTACGTGACGCTAACATGGACTGCATCGCCTATATCAACACTGAGCTTGGTGGCATCAACGGCTACATGATTGAGGCTATCAATCTGGATAGCCAGTATAAAGCCGACCAAGCGGTGGCGAATATCAATCAGTTCATGGACCAGGGCTGTTTATTCTTCACTACATCAGCCTCAGCAGAAATGAGTTGGGTTCAGGAAATAGCCAACCGCGCCGGTTTCCCCGGTCTGGTATGCTATTCATCGCCTAGCAACTACCATCCGCCGCAGCACATCTACGGCCAGATGCCGGACTACGGCGATGACTGGACGGCTTTCGCTCAGTATTACCTGGATAACATCTGGCAAGGCACCGGCAAACCCAAGATGGCATTAATGCTGCTTAACAACTCCACCGGCGCCGGCGCCAAGAACGCCGCTATGGCAATGGCCGATGCTATGGGCATAGAAATCATCGCTATGGAAGAGCACGCGGCCACTACTATCTCGGAAATGGAATCCCTTACCCGTGTCGCTGCCATGAATCCCGACGTCATCTATATCTCATCCACTCCACAGCCAACATCCATTATCATCAAGGAAGCCAAAAACATTGGCCTTTATCCCGATGTACCCATCGGCGTCTGCCATGCCGCGATGACCAAGGCGCTGGTTGACCTCGGCGGCGCGGACATCATCGAAGGCGTTTACGGCGTGTTCCCGACCATCGTCAGCTGGGACGAAGACGCTCCGGCTGTGGTCAAGATGAAGGAATATGCGCAGAATCTGCATCCTAACGACGTTAACAACGGCGACTACATCGCCGCCTGGGCGCAGAGCCTGATTATTGCCGAGATTCTCCGGAAGACTCTGGATGCCGTCGGCTACGACGTGCTGGCCAAGGGTGATGCCGAGTCTTGGGCAGCCATTGAACAATACGGTTTCCAGGGATTAGACGGCTACGATGTGGGCGGACTGCAGAGTCCGGTCAGCTACGTCGCAGGAGACAACCGGCTGGGCAAATCACTGCGTATCAACCGTGTGACTAACGGAGTCATCACCGCCATTACCGGCTGGGTTGAAGCTCCGCTAATCAAATACGAAGACTACGACTGGTTTGGCAACTAAATAAAATAGCATTATCCCTCTTGATGAGTGAGGTGGAGAATTCGTTTTCCTTTGGGGTAAAGGATTACGGGTTCTTCACTTCGCTCTGACTAACTTTGTGTTATAGTAAAAAGGTTAAAAGCAATGCTAAAACTGAACAACATAGAAGTCACTTATCTCAACGTCATCAGGGTGCTGCACGGTGTATCGTTG
>Ga0265297_10012614_pt1 | contig 10107 bp, 3 predicted proteins | sample Munlanlwell13791_FD_192502 | JGI IMG/M metagenome (GOLD analysis project Ga0265297, IMG submission 192502) | Leachate microbial communities from a municipal landfill in Southern Ontario, Canada - Leachate well 137-91 | ecosystem: Engineered > Solid waste > Landfill > Unclassified | place...
AACAAGCATAAATCTCGGCGCTTCGGGTACAAGTTATTCTGTGGTATTGTGGGTGAAGAGTTCATCAATTCCTGTATCTTCGCAGGCGCACTTTTTTATTAAATATAATGCTTCAGCATTTCCCTTTGATTTTGCTCAGCACTACAGCGGAGAAGGCGCAAATTCCGGAAAAATAGACTTTAGGATGTTTAACGGAGCCACTACATACCAGGCAATTTCAACAAACAATCTTTCCGACGGAAATTGGCATCAACTTGTTGGCGTGAGAGATACGGCTACGAGCAGTATTTATCTTTATGTTGATGGAGCGCTTAATACGCAGACACAATTTACGTCTGCAGATTTTTCCAACGCAAGCAATATTAGGATGGGAACCAATACCGGTTATGGCGGTAATAATTTTGATGGGACCATTGATGAAGTAAGGATATATAATCGTGTTTTGAGCGCGGCAGAGATAAGCGCAGATTATGCAGAGCATGCGATACTTTTATTTTCGGGAACACGATTTAGGTTTAAAAATGCTGTCCGTATTTTCCCTGAGAATAGATATTCCGATTATATTACAACGCAATTAGAAGGGGAGTCCGGAGGGCTTGATACTTCTTTTTCGGATACGATACAGTTAAGTAATTCATCTGCAACAGGAAAATTTTCATTGAGTACAGTTACTTGGATCGATACAACAGTTATTTATATGTTGCAGGGAAGCGCAACATATTATTACAGAAATTCTGCAGTCGGTACTTACACCATAAGTGTTTCCCGCTCGGGATATACTTTCTGCACACAGACTATCGTTGTTCTTGCCCGCCAACCTTCAAATACAGCTTCATATGTCAGTATAGATAAAGACTATATTCCTGCAAATGGTTCTTCCCGTTGCACTGTAATCATTGCAATCAGAGATTCGTATGGAGAGACCGTGTCAAATGCGACAGTTACGATAAGTACAAGCCGCGGGACCGCATATAACACTATTGTTAATCCTTCTACAACGGATTTAAATGGTATTTGCACAGGTTCGGTATATTCTGCCTATCCCGGATGGGAAACTATAACTGCTTATTGTCAGTCGTTGCAAATAACAAAATATTCACCGTCTGGGCCGGTTGGTTTTTGGCCTTTTGAGGAAAATTATGGGAGTGCAAGTACGGATATTTCTTGTGTAAATAACGACGGTAATTTAGGCTCGGGTGTTTCCTGGACATCCGGGAAGTTAGGCTATTGCCTTAATTTTACAGGAGCTGCAAATTCATATTTTATTGTGCCTGATTCTCCGACCTTGAGGATAACCGGCGCATTATCGGTTTCCATGTGGATAAATGCAAACATTCTTTCTGCTAACAATGTATTATTGATGAAATCTAATTTTGCTTCATATGATTATGGCGTATTTCTTGCAGGCAATCAGAATGTGACTTTTGGTTTGGGCGGGGTAGGTACTGCATTAAGTGCGCAAAATTCTTTGTCGACGGGAAATTGGTATCATGTTGTCGGTGTTTATAACGGTTCTACGATAACGGTTTATATAAACGGAGCAAAAAGCGGTAATGCTGTGACAGCCTCGGGAGCAATTAATTCTTCTTCTAATAATTTCGGCATAGGTTGTGATGGTTTGGGGGGGAATACATACACCGGAATGCTCGATGAAGTTAAGATCTTTAACCGCGCTTTATCAGATACTGAAGTTTCTATTGATTACAGAATGTCGGCAGCTTTCAGGTTTATTGCAACACGTCTTTCTATAATTACTACACAGCAAACAGTTCTTGTTGCTACCGTATCAAATTCCATTGCTGTCGAGGCTCGTGGGTTGGCAGCAGCAAAAGATGATTATTCTTATGATACGATACTGCTTCAAACTTCATCTGCAACCGGAAAATTTTCTCTATCCAGCACTACATGGTCTGATACTACAAATCTTTATCTCTCCTCGGGAACGATCAAATTTTACTACAAAGACAGCACGTCCGGAACCCACACTATTACAGTTTCGCGCACAGGATTGAGTCTTGATACGCAATTCATTGTTATAAGCGGGAATCCTTTGATCACTACAACAAAAACAGTTAAAAACATCAGGACAAATATCGAGAACACTTTTGTTTATGCCGTTAAAGGTGATACTATGGAGTATAAGCTTACAATGGTTAATGCGGGTCCTGCAACCGGTACGAATTTAATAATGACCGACACTATAACTTTTGATACATCAATTAATGGTTGTTCCGCTGTTTATGTAACCATGGATACTTATGCATCTGCAGATACTTGGGCTTATACACTTAATCTTTCAACTTGGATAGCTGATACTCCGACGACGAGTTTGAATATTAAAGGTTTGCGTTGGGGTATAAATGCGATCGGTCCAAGCGGTAGCGGTACAAACACTAAGACAGTTAGATTCAGGATAAGATTGGGAATATAAATACGGTACAGAGTACAGAGTACAGAGTACAGAGAAACAAGCCATTAAATAAAAATATTAAAAAACTTAATTAAAATTAATTAAATATTTTTTCTTGTTCATACCTATGTGTCGGCAGGCATGGCTGACTTATTAATTTATAATTTTTATTTTTACTCTGTACCCTGTACTATACACGTTTTTTTCTTTTACCGTATTAAGTGGGGTTGGGGTAGCCACACTGTAAACAGGGCCGGATTTATATCCGGCCCTGAAAAAATACTTAAAGTAATTTTTTATAGATTATATTATAAGTGTTGTTTAATCATAATTACTTTTTATTATTTTTTCGAAAAAAACAATTTTGTATATATTATTTTACTAGAATATTTATTAGAATATGAGTTGTAAAAAATATAACAAAAAAAATTTGTTAATTTTTTTCTTGACAAAAAATTCTTATATGATATAATATTTAAAAATAGAAGTTTAAAAGATTAATAAAATTTAAGTTAATAAGATTTTTTTCATTTAATTTTTTTTTTCAACTAACAAAAATGTAATAAATAATTATTTACTTGACAAATATTTATTATATATTATAATATAAGTAGTAGGATATGTATTGAGATTGTGAAGGACCTGAATAAAGGCAAGATTCCGAGAAATCGGAGTCGCGCAAAGTCATGGATCTAAAGCTTTGAAAAGCTATGAACGCCAGATTGCTCAGGAAAGGGACACCCATGTGTCTTTTGGCGTTTTTAGCCTTAAGAATATGGGTTTTTTTTTGGACAAAAAGTCAATAAAGTATTATATAACATATATGCGAAGAGGAGAAAACCTAGATGATAAGAATGAGAGCAATCTTAGTGGGTCTTGCAGCAGTCATTGTTTTAGGAATAGTAACTCCTTGTTGTGATCTTTTTTGGATCGGCAGTCTTATCGGTTCAACATATCTGCCGGTAGGAGCATTGTTCTTGTTTTTCTTTTTTGTGTTTATATTAAATACGATACTAAAAGTTTTCAAAGTACCTCTTAGACCTAACGAATTATTAATTATATATGCTATGATGGCAGTTTCAAGCGGTATACCGTCTTTTGGTTATGCTGTTCAGGTTATCCCGATCATTACCGCGCCATTTTATTATGCCACACCTGAAAACCACTATGTAGAAATATTACAAAAGTTTATTCCTGCATGGATGGCTCCTCAAAATCCTGATGTCGTGAAATATTTGTTTGAAGGGTTGCCGAAAGGTATGCCGATACCGTTCAAAGCATGGTTTATCCCTTTGTTTTGGTGGACACTTCTTACATGTGCAATATATGCAGTAATGCTTTCATTGTCGATCATATTGCGTAAGCAATGGGTAGAAAATGAAAAACTTGTTTTTCCGCTTGTTTATGTTCCGCTTGAAATGGTCAAAGAAGATGAAAAGAACCCAATGGCCCTTATTCCTCCGTTTTTCAAAAATAAAATTGTTTGGATAGCATTTTTGATCCCTGTTGTGATTTACTCGATAAAGGGTCTGCATTATTATTTTCCTGCGGTGCCCGACGTTAACTTGGTTTTTGATATAGCGCCGTTTTTCACGGAAAAACCTTTGAACTCGTTGAATCCTTTTTGGATGAAGATTTATTTTTCTGTAATAGGGTTGACATACCTTATTCCGACGGCACTTTCTTTCAGTTTGTGGTTTTTTTATTTGTTCTTTCAGCTACAGACAGTTATTGGGACAACGCTAGGATTTCAAATGCCGATATTTCCTAATGGTTTTATGAGAGCATTTCAGGCGTATCAAGCTGCGGGAAGTATTCTTGTTTTCGGCGTACTTTTGTTTTGGGCGATGAGAGGGGAACTTAAAATAATGTTCAAGCAGATGTTCAGGCCTGCAACTCCAGAGAATAAAGAAGAAGTCAATTCATTCCGCGTCGCATGGGCAGGATTAGTGGGCGGATTTTTATTTATTTGTTTTTGGGCGATGGCAGCAGGCGTAAAATTCTGGGCGATATTTTTGTGGGCAGCAATTTTCTTCCTGATAATTATGGTTACAACAAGATTGGTTGCCGAGGGCGGATTGTTTTATATACATCACGAATTCTATCCTCTCGAATTGATATTTCCGTTTACCGGAAGCGCTGCAATGGGTGCGCGCAGCATATTTACGCTTGCAGCGTTCAATCAGATATTTTCCCGTGAATACAGGGCGACAGAAATGCCTCATTTTATGAATAATCTCAAAATGGCGGATTCCGCAAAAATGAAAAAAGAATCTTTTTATGGTCCGATGTGGTTGGCAATAATTGTTATGATATGCGTTTCTTATACGACGATACTTGTCTTGATGTATCGATATGGCGGAGTTAATCTTACAAATTGGTGGACGCGTGATCTTCCGAATCAATTTGTAGCGGCGCGTGCTGCATATTACATTACAACACCTGTGAAAGTCAGTATAAAAGATGTAATGACTATGATAATCGGCGGCGGTGTTACAATATGGCTTTTCTGGATGAGAAGAATGTTTTTATGGTGGCCGTTCCATCCGCTTGGATATATGATGGGCGGCGGATATGCAATGCATCACATTTGGTTTGCGACTTTTATCGGGTGGGGAATAAAAAGTATAGTTTTGAAAACAGGCGGTATCAAAATATATCAAAAATTAATGCCTGCTTTTATCGGGCTTATTCTCGGAGAATTCGTAGGAATAGGAGCGTGGGTCGTTATTGATCTTATCAGCGGCGCGCGTGGTAATTTCTTGATGTGGATATAAAAAAACAAAGTTTAAAAGTTAAAAGTCAAAATCAGAGGATTGTAAAAGGACCTGAGAATATCTAATTATAATATATACTATAAAGGAAGATAGAAATTAGATTTTGTTGCAAAAAGCTGTAAAAAGGGAGAGCTTGTGAAGAAATTGCTTGCGATCATTCTTGGTGTTTTATGCCTTAGTTATTTATCATATTCGGCAGATAAAAGCTTGGTATCTTACTGGAGTTTTGATGAAGGCAAGGGTGAAGTAGTAAAAGATACTATTGGCAAAAATGATGCTGAGGTCAAAGGTGATGTTGAATGGATAGACGGTGTCAAAGGAAAAGCCATGCAGTTTGCTGGTAAAGAAGGTTTTTGTGAAGTGCCAGATGCTCCTGATTTCAGCTTAGGTGAACAAGATCAAAGTTATTCAGTTTCTTTTTGGTATAAATGCAATAAAGATAAAAATGGTACAAGTGATTCGCATTTTATTTGTAAGTTCGGTACTGCTTATCCCTACAATTTTGTTCAGAACGGTGCTGGCTCTGTTGAATTCAGGGTTTATGACGGAGAAATATGTACTAAAGCTATAACGGGTGCTCCGCTTAATGACGGCAAATGGCATTTTATAGTTGGAGTGAAGGATGCAAAAGGAAAAACGGTTGATATTTGGGTGGATGGTGTCATGAATGCTTCTTCGCAGGACGCCACAATACAAAGCTCACAAAGTGATGCAAACCTGCAGATAGGCAATGGTTCTCCTGGCTTGGATTTCCTTGGTGCAATTGATGAATTAAAGATATATAAGAAAGTACTTAGTGATCCCGAGATAGCAGCTGAATATAAGGCTAATGGCGGAAAAATAGATAATAAAACCGCAACTCCCAAAAAAACTGTTGTAATCCAAAAATCAAAAATTTATGCAGAAAAGGACGCTGTTCCTTACGCAAGAAAACAACTGCTTGGATGGAAAACCGTACTTAATGAGAACGGCAAAGTTTCTTGCAGTGAAAATGTTTCTGTTTTTAATCTTTCAAATTCAAGAATGTCGGTTTCTATATCCAAGAAAACAGGTGAAATAACTTCTGTGACAATAAACGGTTCAAGCATCCTTTCAAGGCCCGCATCAGTAGAAATATCAGATAAGGTCGAAAAGATAACCCTTGAAGAAAGAGATGCAAGAATAACAAGCGCATTACTTGAAAATAATTCCCCGAAATCCGCAACAATCACCATCAAAAAATCATACGGTACAAACTACTCAACGATATCAAAATTTACAATGGATGCAGATTCTCTTCTTTGGGATGTTCAGCTTTTTACAGAGCTTTCACCGGTTAGGGAAGCCAATATCGATTTTGTTTTCCCTGCTCTTTCAACAAATGAAAAAGCTTTTTGGTGTGCGGAAAAGTCTCCTGCAAAACTTACAAAAATGCCTGTTAGTACTATTATTTACAGGCAGGTGGATGCTCCTGGCGGAGTGGTTGTTCCAACGACTTGTCTTTACAATGCAACAAAGGATTTTGGTTTTAGCCTTATTAGTCCGATAGGTCTTCCAAAACCAGGACTCAGTTTTAGGTTTATTGAGGATTATTTGAAAGTATCAAATTATTATCTGCATTTAAATAAAGGTGAATCAACGAGAGCCGCGGTTTATATTGTGCCTCATGAAGGTGATTGGCGTCCGGGTCTTGCATGGATGCTTGAAAGATATCCGAAATGCTTTACTGTAGTTTCCAAAACTGTTGTTGATGGTGAAGGTTGGTTTGCCATCGGAGGTCCTTTTGTAAGCGAAAGTGACAAGAAGAGGGCTGCGAAACGACTTGCAACATGGGAAGAACTTCACGGTCATTTTCCTTTTTACGGACTTTATTTCCCTGATAAAGAAAGGTGGTATTTGATAGATAATTGCGCTACAAAACCTGAATTTGAACAATGGGAAGCCGGCGACGTTCTTCCGAAGGCAATAAATAGTTATGAAAATATAAGGAATCAGATAGATAGTTGGCATAAATACAACATACAATCATATGTTTATTTCCAGTCTTTTGAAGGTCTTGCAGATTATGCTGAAAAATATTATCCTTCTGATATAACAAGAGATATGGGTAATAATCCTCACAGTGCATGGTATTTCTGCAGGCTTATGAATCCGGATCCATTGAGTGATTGGGGAAAACATATTGCTTCTCAGGTAGATAAATTCCTTGAAGCTTATCCAAAAGCAGACGGAATTTTTTATGACAGAGATGATTATTGGAATTATGATTATTCGCATGATGACGGAGTAACAACAATAAGGAATAGGAATTGCTATATGTTAGGTTTTGCGCAGGAACAAATAAATAAAATAATGCTTGACAAACTTCATGCGAAAAATAAAGGCGTTTGGACAAATGGTCCGACAAGTCTTGAAGTGTGTGCCGATATAGACGGTATAATGGCAGAAATGGCGCCTCAGGTCAAATGGCTTCAGTATGCCGGTCTTCAGAGACCGATGATAGAACTTCCTTGGTATTTTGATGTTAATTCCTACGATAAAACTCCGGCGCAAACAGAAGAGAAATTAAAGCTTGCTTTGACTTGCGGATATATGCCCGCATTATGCACGGCTGGTGGTTTGAGAAATCAGAGAATAGAAGATAAATTCAAACAGTTGTTCGAATTTACTAAAGGCAGGAAATGGGTGTTGAATGCGCATGCGCTCGAAGTTCCCGAAGAACTTGCTGCTAATATTTACAAATTACCGAACGGAAATTACTATGTTGGTATTGCGGATATGAATAGGACACAGCTTAAACCCACTTCCTTTTTATATAACATTCCTGTTAAAGTAAGGGTTCCAGATACAAAAGATATTAAATATTGTTATCTGCTTTCAGGTGATTATAGGGGCGTATCAAAAATAGATTTTATTTACAATAAGGATGGTTCAATCGATGTTAAGCTGCCGTTCTTTATGGCAAATGCCATGATTATTCTTGCTAAAGCGCCGATATTCGAGATTATGAGTAATCAGTTGCCTGTATTTACGAAAGGCGAATTGAACAAAGTCGTTCTTAATGTGGAGAATATAACATCACAGAAGAAAAATTATTCAATAGCTATAACAACAGAATGGAATGAAAAGAATGAAACCTTTACTCTTGCCCCCTCAGAAACAAAGCAGATAACAAGTTTATTTATTGTGCCATCAGAAGTAGATAATATAGAATATAAATTTACGGTTAATGTAAACGGAAAAGAAGAGGTCATGTCAGCATGGGTGCAGGATGAGGTACAGGTATCTTTCCCTTCCGGTACTTCCGTAGTATTGTCTTCACAAGGCAGTGATATTGCAATGAACCTAGTAAATACTACTTCAAAAAGTATAGAATTAAATTTTTCTTCTGCAGTTATAAAAGGCAAGGCAAAGATAAAAGCTCCGGATAAAATAATCATTAAACCTTTTGAAGCAAAGAATGTGCCGATCAATATTTCGGATGCGTCTTTAGAGGGTGCAGCAAGTATTGTTGTAAAAAAAGACAAACAGGTTATTTATGAAACAGTATTAGATATTCGCGGTGTAATGGGTTTTGCCAAAGATGATCTTTTCCATGACGATTTTAAATCCAATGATATGTCAAAATGGACTGTTGACAGAGGTAATTGGGTGGTTGAGAATGGTGAAGCAGAAGGTTCTCAAAGCGCATTTGCAATAACAGGCGATTCTTCGTGGGGTGATTATGTTGTTGAAGCTAAAACAAAATGTAAGGGAAGTGAAAATACCTCAATTGGATGGCTAAAAGCTTATATTTATTTGAGAGTTCAGGATATCAGTAATTTTTACAGGTTCGGGATACACGGTGATGCAGGTAGAGTAGAGCTTTATAAGAACGATAATAACGATTGGAAAGAGCTTGGTGTCTTTACTTTTACCGCAGAAAAAGATAAATGGTATACTTTCAGAGTGGAAGCAAAGGGTAATGTTTTTAAGGCGTTCTTAGATGGTAAGCAGATCATTGATGCAAAAGACAGTGTTTTTTCCAATGGCGGGATAGCTATTGGAGTTACGGATGATCTTATGATAACCTCATACAAGGACGTAATAGTAAAGAAAATACAGTAATAAGGTTAGTTAGGTAGAAGATGAGAAATAAAAATAATCAAAAACTTTTGGGTTTATTTTTAATAGCAGCAACTATAATAGGAATTTCAACAGTCATTATAGTAAACGCTGATATTTCTAATTACGCTGTTTATACACAATACAATAATCTTTCACTGGAAGACACTCAATCAGGTCCTGTTACAAATACTGTTAACGGAACTTATACAGTGCCTGTCCTTTCTATTGTTAAATACGTAATAAACAGAAGACCGTATCCTTCTGGAACCAATTGGTCTGATACTGTTTCTGTAAATGCAGTAATAGGGGATACTTTGGAATATAGGATTACATGGCAGCAAATTGGTGTGGGAGCTCCTGCAGAAACAGTAGTAATTATTGATGCAATGCCGAATAGTATGACATTTATAGATAGTTCGATTGTTTCAGGTCTAGGAACCCTTACATTCAGCTCTAATACATTAAGTTGGACAAAATATAATGTTGTGGTTGGAGAAACAGGTGAGTTTAGATTCAGAGTAAGAGCGCAATAGTAAAATTAAAGAGGTTAAATAATAGGGGGTGGACCTAAAAATAGGCAGTAAATCGGAATAATATATAGTCATAGAAGATAAAGAAATAAACGATAAAATAAAAATTAGAGAAACAAGCGATCAGAATAAAAAAAATTTAATAAAATATTAGGAGGCAGTATGAAAAAGTTGTTAGTAGTTGCCGCAATAGCGGCAGGGTTAGTGGGATTAGCGATGAGCGCAAGTGCAGCGACGACAATCGTCAACACTTGTACATCGACTTATCAGTTGACGGGTGGTTCAGTTACAGCAGCAGGACTTG
>Ga0265297_10012615_pt1 | contig 10107 bp, 16 predicted proteins | sample Munlanlwell13791_FD_192502 | JGI IMG/M metagenome (GOLD analysis project Ga0265297, IMG submission 192502) | Leachate microbial communities from a municipal landfill in Southern Ontario, Canada - Leachate well 137-91 | ecosystem: Engineered > Solid waste > Landfill > Unclassified | place...
GAAGGGACGCGAAGCCGGACGTCGTGGTGAAGAACGGCGATATCTTCGACCCGTGGATAACACCATGGGCCGATATCATCTCAACCAAATCTTATTATCTCATGGAAGACATTTCCCGGCGCGTGCGGACCGTCTATATCAACCGGAACCATGACTACAACGCGCCGGCATGGGTGCTCCCGTCAGCACAACGCTGCGGGCAATATGATTCTGGTGTATGGAGATTCATGCACGGCTGGGAATTCGCCATGGACTGGGGGGTGCTCGGGCCAGCACTGTTCTGGTTGAGCACTCACCACCCCGAACTGATGATCCCGTTACATAAAGCCTTTTGTCCGCACCACGAGCCCATTCCTGGGCAACACGACAAACGGCAGGACTGGACGGTCATTATTGGGGGCATACACGCCAGAGCGAGGCTGTACGCGCAAAAGAATGGCATTTGTCTGTGTATCGGGCATACTCATTGCCCATCGGTATTTGATGGGCTGATGGTAGACGGCGGAGATATGGAGGATAGCTGGAGCTATGTCGTAATCCCTGACGACAGTAAACCTGTGGCTGAATTGAGGGCATTATGGTGACCGACGATCAGATAAACAAGCTTATTGACGACGTTGGCGTGGTCAAGACTCTTCTAATTGGTGTATCAGGTACAAAAGCAGAAGGCATAGTTGGCGCTATCAGGGAACTAAATAAGATGGTGGCGGACAACAAGGACAGCATCGCACTCAACAGGCGGAACATCTTTGAGATAACCGAGGAGTGCAAGCGCAATCATGCCTTTCCGCCTGTGACCGTGATAGACGAGAACGAATTCACCATACGGATGACAAAGCGTCGCCTTGCGTGGTGGCTTACGCTGATTATAATGGTGCTGGCGACGATAATCATATACCTGATTTCAGGAACAGACTACTTCAACCTGTTCAACCGAGGCGGTTAATATGACCAAGCAGGATTGGCTGATATTCGCGATAGCATGGCTGCTGGGCATACTGCTCGGCGTCATATACAAGGTATTGCCACAGCATATCTATGTGTGGGCAAGTTGCGTGTTTCTCGGCTGTGTTTTGATAGGCCCGGCGATTATCCTGCCCGTTGTGTATCTGATACTGTATTGCATTAAGAAAGGGGCGCATAATGTCAAACGAGACAAACCCAGCGGCGACTCCAACAACATTCCGGGAGCGGATTGTGACTCTGAGTGTAAAAAGCATAGCTACCATTGGCTTAGACGCGGCATTAGTAGCGATGCTGCTGATGCAGAGAGATATTCCTGACCGATTCTGGTGGCTGGTAATCGGCATGAACCTGTGGATTGTCGGCGCCGAGGCACTGACGACCGTCGCCAGGCTGGGGAAGAATTAGGCGGGAATATCCACCCTCAGCCTTTGATTGCAGTGAGTGCAACCTGTCCCAAGCGTTATGGCTTTACCTGGAACAAATACATTTTCCCTGTATGTGGACTGCTCGCTGCAATTGGGACATATGAGTTTCATCTCGCAGACCCTCCCCTGAATCTGGCGTACCGAGACAAGGGACGCCTGTGGGGCGAAAAGCCAACTTTGTTCAAGCCTCATAGTCATTTCAAGCAGGGCTGTGTATTTGTGATTGGGGATGGTAGTCAGATTTGTCATTACGCGGTCTATGTTTTCGTAATACTGCTTCTTATCAGGGACAATGCCTCTGGCCATACAGTCGTTGAATATCTTGCTTCCGGGATAAGGTCTTAGCTCGGTCAGGAAAATGAACGCATCTCGCCCGTATTTCAGCCAGAAGGCCAAAGATTCAGCCCATGTCTCTTCTGTTTCGGCGGGATCGCCGAAGATAAGATTCGCGCCAAATCCTATTTGCGCCTGCTTTGCAAGCTGTATAGCCTCGATAACTTGCCCCACCTGTATTTTCTTGTTCATCGAGGCCAGAACTCGTGGCGCCGCACTTTCCAGCCCATAAGAGAAAAAGAAGCAGCCGGCGCGTTTGGCACGGTTCAGGGATTCAAGGTCAAGCCGTGCAGAAGCATGTGTCTGGAACATCCAATCGAAGTCCCAGCCATAGACTGCTTTCCCATGAATGATAGCCTCACAGAACTCGGTCATACGTCGCTTGTTGACCGCGAATAATTCGTCAAGGATTATCAGGATATTGTAGTGGTACCTCTCATATGTTTCTTTGATTTCGTCCATGATGCCGTCGATGGATCGGGCGCGATATGGCTGTTCCCTGTGCCCGTGGATACAGAATGAACAAGAGAAGGGACAGCCTCGTGATGCCACGATTATGAAGGGCCTTGGGTCGGCTCGTGGATAGCGGTATAAAAGCCGTGTGTCCATGCTGTGATTATCCATCATGTCACGAACACCGAAAGGCTCATAATCGGGGAATGGCAGACAATTGATGTTCGGCATTGCCTGAACAATGCTGCCCTTGGGTGTCTCTGCATTGGCTATGGACACGATGGCCGATTCTCCATCCCCCACTACAGCATAGTCCGGCTGAAGGTCGTTGCAGATAAACTCTGTGTCATTGGTGACGATTTGCCCGCCCAGCACGATGGGCGCTTTTGTTGCGGCCCTGGTGATGGCGATGGCATCTCTCAGGAAGGCGTAATCGGTACACAGGCCGCCGAAGCCTATCAGGTCTGGTTTGGATTCCTGTATCTTTCGCGTCAATACATCGGCCAGCATGACTTTGTTTGAAGGGTAGCCTATGATGTTGTTAGGATTCAGACCCACAACATCGTGCCCTGCTTGCTTCAAGGCTGCTGCAATATAGGCAAACCCTGTAGGGAAATCGCTCAAAGACAACGGGGCACGGGACTGATCGGCATAACGATGTGTCGGCGGTACGAGCAAGACTTTCATTTTACGTCCTTAGAACACGAGTAATACAATACGGCAGCAGTCCATATCAATTGCGGAGCAGAGTGTAGATTATCCATCCACAGCTCCGTTCATTTTCTTCAGTGATTCGACTATTTCACGGTATTTGGCTGCCTGTGCTTCACACGCCTCTATCAGTATCTCCAGAGTGGATATGGTCACCGGCAGAGAGTATTTTGTATCTGATATCATTCTGGCGCTCTCTTCACCATTATGCTCTGGTTTTGTTATAGCCTGATCCACCATTACAGTTTCGATTTTTGATCCCTCTTTCCATCGTTTTACGGCTGTGTGTAAATCATCTTTTTTCTTCATCCACCCACGCCATGTCCCTTCAGGAATGCCATACCTGCTCCGGGTGGCGATTGGTCCATTACATGCTGCACTACGTAGTATTTCCACCCATATTCGTTCGTATTCTCGCTCCTGTATCCGTGTGTTTCCTCCTGACATAGTTTTTTTCTCCTGTACTATATTTTTATCGAGGTCAAACGAAGCGGTCAATTTCTCAGCCTGTTCCCTCAGTATCGGACGGCGTTCCGCAGCGGGCATGGCCAGCAGCTCCCGGCGCGTCAGTATCACTCCCGATGATGTATGGTCCATTTCGACTGCGCCACCCACACCGGACTGATTCTCTCGTGGCTCAGGCTTCGGTTCCGGCTTCTTGGCGTCATCGTATTTTAGCACTGTGCCGTCCCTCAACTCCGGCCAGTTCGGTGATTTATGCTGCCAGTAATCAAACGTGCTGGCCGGTATACCCCATTCCTTCCGTGCGGCCTTCTCTCCAAGGGCCTTAATGTCGGCCAGAATCTCAGGCTTATGCGATAGGTAGTATTGTCCTTTGCTCATGTTGTTCTTCGCGTCTCTCTGTCCCGGCATTGGTTCCTCCGTAGTGGTTATTTCGTCGCCAGCAACAATGTGCTCTGGGACTGTTTGTGACATATTGTCACTGCCCTGCGGTGTTTCTATGGCTCTGTGCGGCTCAGTCCCGTGAAAGTTCAGCACCCGGTTGTCCTGCGGCGTAGACGGCTTCACTGGTGTTTGTTTCCCCTGGCATGGCGGAATCTCCGGTGGATTCACGCCCTTGAATTCCTCAGGGTGACAGGGGAACACAGTTTTGGCATTACAGCCCTCGTTCATACACCTGGCGCGCCAGACACGGGCAGGTGTGCCTGCATAAAACCCCTCGCATGATGTATCAGAGATGTTCCAGCGATGTGGGCGTGTTGTTGACGGCGCTGCCTCTGTTATTGGATTCATGACAGTATCTCCAGTCCCAGAATATTACCGACCGTCTGGAGGTCTGACGGCCTCCAGACATATGCCTCCTGGCCGCATTCCCTGAGCTGATTCAACCATTCGTCTTGCTCTGGTGTCGTTTTACCTTTCTCGGATTTTAATTCGGCGAAAACCAACCGCGGTGGTTTGCAGAATGTTAGATCGGGCCACCCTTTCGGGGAGTGTATCTCAGTCCAGTTATGATGAACTTTCCATCCGGCCAGACTAGCCAGGTGGACCACCTGTTTCTGCCATTCACGCTCAGAGATCATAGGGCATGCGGGGATGGTCATAACTGCACCTCGAAGAAGCCCAACTGGCCCCGGTATGGTATCGGCTTGTCATAGTCGACAGGATTGGCGAGGGTGAAGCCATAGGGACCTACAAACCACGGGCTGTCGCTCTTCTCCACGCAGCCAGTGATGTCAACTTCGCCGACGATGCAGCCGAGTACCAGTGTTGCGCCAATAACTGCGATATACTGGTCATCGGTCATCCACGGAAACCCCTCATTGCTGAGAGCTAACATAGCGTCATCGTCTGTCGTCTTGCCCGCATGGACATAGATGCGCTTTGGCAAATGCTCAGGCCATATACCCTTCTGTGACAAGTACCAACCCCGATTCTCGATGTCCTTGTAGCCGTTGACTATGAGCCACGCCCACGGCTGTTTTATGCTCAATGCTTTCATCTCGCCTCCTCATGGGTTCCCAATTCGTCCTGACAGTATGGCTCTATCATGCCGTTCCTCCCTGATTCGCTTCAACTCATGGCATTCATCGTGGTGTTCCATATCCACCCCACACAACTCACAGTATTTGATGCGTTTTTTCATTTTTTCTCCTTGTGCGTCCGTCGCCATTCCCTGAATACCGGGCACACGCTACAGGCGTACCGGCGTCTGTCGTCCGGGCATGGTTTTTCAGTGCAGGCGCAGATATGTTCTGTTGCCCAGGTCATTCTATTCTCTCTCCCAACTCAGCTTCCACGAGTGTCTTGGCTTGGAGTCGCATTACCTCCCGGCGTACTGCCATTGGCACTCTCGCCAACTGCGTAGCGGTCATTTTCATGCACTCTGAGATATACCAGATGTTTTGGCAGTTCATACAGATACGGTCGTCTGGATATCCGGGCTTGATTTCAATTTCGTGATGGCAACGTTCAGTCATATCTACTCCTTGTCCTCGAATACAGCTTCCCACTCATCCTCTGATAGCCAATAGTAGGAGGCAAACTTGTTTTGAGGAGCCGTAAACGGCGCATGATGCATCCCAAAAACAATCTTCGTTAGCTTGTCTATGCGCTTTGCCTTACGAATACCGTCCTCGAAGAGGGTATCCGTTTGTGCCTGCGCCTTTTTCAACTGAGCACGAAGGTCGGCAATCTCCTCCCATTCATCCATGTATTTATGTTTATTGCCTTCCATTACTCTTTCTCCTTCCAATAAACAGGGAGTCTATGGCATCCTGCAATGCAGCCTGATAGCCCTTGTAGTAATATCGGCTTTGAGCATTTTTGGGTTGCTTCCTCAGGTGTTCACCCATGCGTTTCTCGGATTCTCGCCGCAGATTTATTAAGGTGTCAAGTGGTGTTTCCTGCTCGTCACAAGCCTTCCTGCATTTCCCGCAGACATAGTAGTGTGTATCATCACCCTCGACTGTGACGGGGGCATTACAGCATGAGGATTTGATGGTCATAGCTCTAACTCCTTTTTCAATTCTCTCCTGCACTGTGGGCAGTCCGCCCGTGGCCAGATGCCCACTCCATAATGGTCCTGCGTATCACATATCTCAAATAGCCATGTGATCAACTTCTGCTGCGCGGCCCGTGCGACATCGTGCCCCTGGGTGATATTCCTCCCGTAACAGTCGGAGGTTAATTCGTCAATCTGCTTATCTGTCATCTCTAATTCGTTCATCTCTCTACATCCTTGTTGTTTGCTAATTCCAGTAGCACATCCGCATGACACAGCAAAGGCGCACACCAGCACACCAAATTCTTGCCACGTAACTCGGATACGTCGAGGGTTCCGCTATCATGGACATATTCCTTATATTTCCGTACGACTGTTTCCCTGTCTCCGTCTACTCCAATCCTGTACGGATTCCCCCATTTTGTAGGGCGACCGACATACACCGCGTCCTCTGGTATGACGTCATATCGTTTATTTAGGACTCTCGGCATCTCTGTACCTCCGTCAGGCCGTACCTGAATACCCACTCGGTGCTCATCTCTCCTTTGCTCTTCATTTCCCCATTGTGTAGCCATAGCATCTGCAACTCCGGATAGTGTCCGGCTGCGATTCTTCCATCGTTCAGGCCCTGGAGGCTCTTTCCACACACGTCCCTCGCGACCAGATACAATCAGTGTCGGCTTCAATTGAGCCAAATTCTTCAGCCATAGACATGTGGTTTTCGTCTCAGGGTGGCCGAACATCCACGGCTGTATTATCTGGTCAGGTTTACGGATATGGCTACTAATTACAGACACCGGATTCTCCAGTGCTATGCGTGGTATCGGTGCTTGTAGTAATATCCTCACAAAATCCAGTGCAGCCTCTTGTTCTGCTCGTCTTCCCGAAAACCATCTGGCACCAGATACCGCCAAATATGTGCACGGAGGGTGTGCTATCATCAGGTCAAATCCGTCTGATAGATGATTCAACACATCATCTTGAATATGCGGTCCTGGTCGTTCACTCGGCAGCAGGTCGCATGAAATAGCATCATGTCCGTGAGATATAAAAGCGTCTCTCACAATTCCTGAAAACTCACAACCGACCAAAACTTTCATTCTCTTATCTCGACTCTCACCCAAGCCCCGGCGTACCAGTGTGTACCCTCGGCCTGGTAATTCTCCAATGGTTTCCGATCCACGACCCCTCTACTGACCTCAACGTACTCACCAGACTGGTTCAGATGTGATGTGATTATCGTGTATTTCATGCCAGCACCTCAAGGCAGTTCCCCATGTGCAATTCGGTGTGCGAGTCCTGGAAGCACATCATTGCCGTGCCATCTTCCTGTCCCAGTCACGGGTACACTCATTGAGCATGTAGCAGCCGTCACAGCCGAAGTTCCGGTCACAACATACGTCCTTCTCACGAATCAGACTCTTGGCCTTTATACGCTGTTTCCAGTTCAGTCCTCCGAGCCACAGGTTCTCAACACTGAACGCCTCCGGCACCGTGAAGTGGCGCTGGGTCTGGCCGATTGATTCACCCTGAATTGCCCTGTTTTTTACCTGCATGATTTCCTCTTTCGTCGTCTAGTACACCCTGTACTAGTACACCCTGTAAATTGCCGTACTAGTACACCCTTATTTCCCCCCCCCTTAAGGGGGGGGGGAAAGTGTTGCTAGTACTAGACAAAACCGTACTAGTGTACCAGTAAAAACACTAACCATTAGCAACCTCCTGATTAACCAAAACACACCATTTCCAACCGTTGCCTGTTTTCAGGCAAGCGACCCTGTTTTTAGATTTGAGACGCTTTAATGCCTGTTGGACTGCTGCTAGAGTAAGGCTAGTGGCATCGGCAATACTTTCAGTTGTCTGTTGTCCCGCATCCAATAGATATTGTTCTATTTGTTTCTGCGATCCCATGGCCGCATGAAACTCTCTGATCACCTCAGGGTTCTGCGGCTCTACGTTTGTGGATGTTTCCGTGAAAGTGAGTTTGTAGCCGAAGGGTTTTTGCTTGCCGTAGAATGGGAGCGGCTTCCGGTGAAACAATCCGACCTCTAGCGTGTCGTCGCCCGGCTCCTGTAACGCCCTGATTTCCCAGATGTTACGCGCTTCGTTCTCATAGAATCCGTTGCCGTAGACTGAACGGGTTTTGCCGTCGCTGTTTTTGGCTGTGTGTGCCAGCGCAATTACAGTGATGCGGTTGCTGCTGTTGTAGGCGTTTATCTGAGAGAGCGCCCCGAAAAAGTCCAGAGCGGGCTGCGTGGCGTTCAAATCGCCACCGGAGGCTGGCCCGAGACTATCAATGAACAATACTGACGCTCTGGCATCCCGCACTGCATTTCTGACCGCTTCCACATCCTGGCATAGTGGGCGGCTCATGCGCCGGTAGGACTGAAAGAACGGCTTACCGGGCGACATCCCATTCTGGAGTTTTTTCAACTGCCAGCGCACCACCGAGCTGGTATTTTCCCAATCAAGATAGAGGCATGGGTAACTGGTGTCCGGCGCCGTGAATCCGAGCGGGTTATCAATCCACGGCAATTGCATGACCTGTGACCATGTCAGCAGGATTGTGGATTTACCAGCACCTCTATCCCCGAATAGCACAGTCACCAGCCCTTCTACAGCGATGGGGGCCATGATCATCTTCGGCGGCTCAATATCACCCTCTGTGCATAAGTCCTCGACAGGTTCCCCTCTGGCCACCCTGGCGATAACCTCATTGGCCGTCTGTTCGAGAATGGCGTACCAGTCCGTATCATCCATGCGCTGAGTGAGGCGTTTCGCCAGCTCGTCACGGGAACGTGTAGCCATGAAATTGAATTGTGCCGGCGAGTGTAAAAGGGGCTTACTGCCGGGTTTTGTTGTCTCAACCCTCAACATGCCCTTGATAGAGCCGTCGCTCGCATGATTACGGACGTTGGTTATCGTGACTTTGATTTGTTCCTGTTCCCATGCCAGCGTATAGCCGCTGATATCCTCAACAACGATGGGTTTACTCATTCAATCAATACCACCTGCAAATCTGAGTCGCTTCACCCGCATTCTGATGGTGTTCTTGGGCGCGACAGGCGGCAACACTTTCACCGGAGTGACAAACTGCATGTCCTCGTCCATGTATCCTGTAGTGCCCCAGCAGTCATAAGCTGCTTTCATGCCGCGTTCTGCTGCATCTGCTCTGGCCGACACCCATACCGGGGTGTCCCATGTCCGGTTAGCGTTTCTCATTCCCGGCCTCCCTCTGGATAATCTTATGGATTCTCTGGAATGAGAGCCCGAACATAGGAGCCATCTCTCTCAGTGTAGCCTCCGGGTGCATCAGCGAGTACCCGTAGATGCGCCGGTTGCGTTCGGCTTTGGCGAGATTTTTTCTGGAGTTTGATCTGTTTGTCATGGGAGGAGTTTAACCCCCGTGTCGCAGAATTGTCAATATGCACTTTCCTGTATTGTGCTCCCCGTCCGTGCTCCAATCCCCACTGCGTACCGGAGCATTTTTGGGAGCAGTAATACCGTTTGGTTTTGTACTCCGGTGATGTCGCCGTGCGCATGACCTGTGATTGTCTGCGTGTAAACAGTTTCCCGCACGTGTAGCACTCCATCGTCACGAGGCGCGCCTCGTTATAGCATTTTCGTGAACAATAAATGTGGGTCAGTTGTTTGCATGGCAGTCCGCAATTGAGACAGAGCGGTCGAGGCTTCGTCATTTGCCCGCATCCTTTGCCAGTAGCTTTTTTGATTATCTGGCGCACACGCTCCGCTGATATGCCGTAATGCTTCCCAATTTCGGCTAGCGTAACGCAAGGGTTTTTCTTTTTGAATTCCGCTATTTTCTGGTTTCGTGTCATGATGCTCCTTTTCTGTGGTGGCAGGATGTTGGGCGGGAGAATAGATACATGGTGTTCTACGTTTTTGGGGTGAATTATTCTATTAAACCTCATATCTATCACCTCCATTCCTTCTCCCGCCCGCTGACTGCCCAAGGCCATACTCCTTGGAACGAGAGCCTTTTCCGCTCTTCCCTCTCTGTGGTCGGCACCATTTAGCGTCTCTCTTCCGCCACAGTCAGGCCCGCCAATCTTGCGCTCGGTTGTCAGTTAGCTATACTGCACCGATGAGTCGGACACGCAAGGATGTGAATGGCTAAGTTGTCAACGGCACTTGCCTCTGCGGGTGCCGCGCCTGTATTTGTGCCCACACACGGGGCACATCCTGTATCCGCGCTGTGCTTTCCACCGCTGCCTCTTTCGCCACTGCGGGTGG
>Ga0265297_10012616_pt1 | contig 10106 bp, 11 predicted proteins | sample Munlanlwell13791_FD_192502 | JGI IMG/M metagenome (GOLD analysis project Ga0265297, IMG submission 192502) | Leachate microbial communities from a municipal landfill in Southern Ontario, Canada - Leachate well 137-91 | ecosystem: Engineered > Solid waste > Landfill > Unclassified | place...
ACCCCGGATGTAAAGTAAATGACAGGAATATTCTCCCCATAAAATGAGGCATGGTCGGATGGTCCATATCCCTCTTTGGAAATTTTAAGGTTGAATCCATGAACAAGGCTGTCGACCAATGCATTGGACTCCAGAGCTGTACCAACTCCGCCGATGGTTAGGTCCTTTGCGGAATCAAGGCGGCCTACCATGTCGAAATTAAACATGGCATCAGCCTTTTTTAAAGAATAAGGAGGTTCTTTAACGAATGCTTTTGAACCAATTAAACCGAATTCTTCCGCCGTAAATGCCACGAAAATAATGGGACGCTTGTTGTTTTTTTCGTGTGAGAATTTTTGAGCCAGTTCAATAACAGCTGCTACTCCGGAGGCATTGTCGTCAGCGCCATGATGCACGGCAACAGTATCCGGCATTCTGGATCCTGAGCCTGCTCCGCCGAATCCCAGATGATCGTAATGGGCTCCAACAATAATAAACTCCTCGGCCAGTTTTGGATCTCTGCCAGGTACCATTCCAACAATATTTTGAGTGACTGTGATTTTAGGAAGGACAGAAGCCTCACCTTGCACAGCAATATCCGTCAGCTTGAAAAAGGGTTTTTTATCATTTTTGATTCTATTTTCAATTTCAGCGAAGCTTAATTGCTTATCCAGGATCAGGTCGGCAGTCTTTTGGGAAATTTTCATGACCGGAACAGAATAGGGAGCGCTATTTTTGTCAAATATTGCGGTTTTAGTAGCCCCATTCGTATTAAAATCGGCCGTAACAATTAAGATTCCACCTGCATGGTGGTCAATGGCATTCAGCACCTTTGTGCGAAGATCGCTCTGCTTTAAAACCTCCTTGTTTTGCTGAAGGTGATCTGGAATACCATCAAAAATAAGTACCCAGCTGTTTTCCACCTTGAAATTTTGATAATCATCCCATTTCAAACTATCCGTCGAAAAGGTTATCCCATATCCGGCTACGGCTAATTTTCCTGCAAATGATTTATTAGCCGAGAAAAATAGTGGTTCATAATCCGCACCCAAATCAAACGTCTGCTGGGCGGAAGTAAGATGGTTCTCCTTGCCAAACTTAAATCCCGTTATTAATTTAACTGGTTGATATCCTTTGTTGTAAAGCATTTTAATGCCGGATTTTCTGAATTTTTCAGCAATAAAATGAGCCGCAAGTGAATCGCCCGGTAAGCCAGGCTTTCTGCCTTGAAACTCTTCTGATGAAAGTATTTTAATGGTGGAAGCGATCTCTTTGTCTGTAATTTTTGGCTGATATTGTACAATACAACCCGAAAAGAGTACCAGTGCACACAGTGAGAATTTTACTAAAATCTTCATTTGATGAATTTTATTAGGATAACGTTTGGATGGACAAATATAATGATCTCTTCAGGTTTTTTAATACTTCAGGATGAACAGGATCAATGAATATTTAGTTTATTTGTAAAAAGTTACCTGAAATAAATTTCTTTTGAAGCTTGCGTATGAGATTAATCTTTGGTCATTTTCGTTGGATCTCCTATGGTTTTTTTGTTTTGCTTACTTCCTGTGTCTCAATGGGTAAGATATCAATACAGGTTTCAGTACCTCCCGAAAAACCCATTTCAAATGAAATACAGAGTGTTGTGCTGATGAACCGAAGTATGAACAGTTCATTTTCAAACCTGAATCAGGATTCGCTTGAGAATTTATTTATTAAAAAGAAATTGGTTTTGGATGAGCCAATGCTGGACAGTTTGGCTGCTGATACTACCTTGAAATCCCTTGGAAATGCCTTGTATGAGTCAGGCAGATTCGATGTTGTCATTCCAGTACAGAGAAATCTTCCAAATACAAACCTTTCATATGCTACCAAATCCCCTTCGCTTAGTTTAGCGCAAGTAAAACAGATTTGTACTGAATTCAAAACCGATGCCTTGCTGTCGCTCGAAAATTTTTACGAAAACGTAAATACCTCATATCATGTGGGATTTGAGCGAATTACGGATTATGGGTCGCTCAAACAATACAACATTATAGTTCAAGTAGCCTATCATTCCAATTGGAAGTTGTATCAACCAGCTGAAAAATTGAAAATTGCCAGTTTTGAAGTAAACGACACCATTTTTTGGGAAAAAAACGGAAACTCCCTGCAAGAAACTTATGAGGAATTGCCAACGATAAAAGATGCCCTTTTAAGTGGTGCGATTGAAAACGGACAGACCCTTTCAGGTTATATTTCACCTGGCTGGCAGGAACAGTCAAGAAATTACTTTATTACCAACAACGCGGAGGCAGACAGGGCTATAGCTTACGTAAAAAGCAACTATTGGAAAGATGCTGAAAGGATCTGGATGAAATTTTCAACCTCTTCTTCTCCCGCTTTGAGAAGCATGATTGAATACAATCTCGCTCTTGCCGCTGAAATGAACGGCGATTTGAAAGCAGCCATTCAGTGGGCCAAAAGATCCTTTAAATCAAAATTTAGCAGAACAGCTGAGGAATATATTAATCTGTTAAACAGACTCCAGAATGAGAAACCGCTTTTAAATTAATTTAAATGTTTATATATGAAATTGTTAGAGGGAAAGACAGCAATTGTCACCGGTGCTAGCCGGGGTATTGGAAAATCCATTGCAGTTCTGTTCGCGCAACAGGGTTGTAATGTAGCTTTTACGGATCTTTTTTACGATGATATTGCCAGGGAGACTGAAAATGAGCTAATTGCTTTAGGAGTTAAGGCAAAGGCCTACGCTTCTGATGCTTCAAAATTTGATGAAACTACTCAGGTTGTTGAGCAGATCGTTAAGGATTTTGGCGGTATCGATGTGCTGGTTAACAATGCCGGCATTACAAAGGATACTTTGTTGATGAGAATGACCCAGGAACAATGGGATACCGTGATCAATGTTAACCTTAAATCGGTTTTTAATTTCACGAAAGCTGCCCAAATGACGATGCTGAAACAAAAAGGGGGATCAATTATCAACATGAGTTCTGTGGTAGGTGTGAGTGGCAATGCAGGTCAGTCGAACTATTCAGCTTCCAAAGCAGGTATCATCGGATTTACCAAATCTATTGCTAAAGAGTTGGGATCCAGAGGTATTCGTTCTAATGCGATTGCCCCGGGCTTCATTATCACCGAGATGACGGCTAAAATACCTGAAGATGCCCGCAAACAATGGGAAGCATCAATTCCAATGAAAAGGGGTGGATTACCCGAAGAGGTTGCGAAGGTTGCCCTGTTTCTCGCTTCCGATCTCTCTTCCTATGTTTCAGGTCAGGTAATCAGTGTTTGTGGTGCGATGAATACTTAGAGAGCTGAATATAATCCATAATAAAAGGGCTATTTGTTGAACAGATAGCCCTTTTTCATTCCCGAATATTTCGGTAATATCCGAATTTTTAAACTGTAGTATTATAAAAATTTAAACCCAAGGTTAACAGAAAATGTGTTTCCTTTAGATGTAAAATTAGAACCGAAACTGGATGTATCAAATGTCTTGGATAATCCCCATTCATAGCGAATATCAAAAGTAAACATCAACACATCAACTCCGGCGCCCAATTGGTAATCCCATGTGGCATTATTGAAGTTATAGTTAAAACTTTTGTCGCTTTCATATCCTGTTGAAAATGAGATGGCGGGACCTGTAAAAGCACGAATGGAGGCAACCTTAAGGTCAATCAGTTTAAGACCCAGCAACACCGGAACCTGAATAGATTTCATTTTAATTGCATCTGTAGATGCACCAACTGAAAATTCCTCATTTTTAACAACATACAAGAATTCTGGTTGCAGGTAAAATTTTTCCCCTCCGAATCGTCCAAAAGCACCAAAATTGTATCCCCCTTTTGAGTCCGCTTTTATGGTATTCAGGTCGGTAGAAAGCTTTGTGGTATTGTACCCTGCTTTTATTCCAAGGTCAAAAGTCGCAGCAAATGTCACAAAAGCCAACATAAGCAATGATAAAGTCATCAGTGTCTTTTTCATATCGATAAATTAAGAAAATAATTAATGATTCAAATTAGCCAATATCAAAATATCAGATGCGGCATTAATTTGAGTTGATGAAGCGCCTGACAAGGAGGTTTGCACCAGGGTTTTCACAGAATTAAAATAGTTTACATAAGCATTAACGATTATATCAGCTGAAACTGTCGCTCCTATAGTTACATTTAAGGTTGCATTCGCTCCAACAATTCCATTAATACTGGTGTCAATCGTACCAATTGCCGTTGCCTGAGCGCTTAATGTAAGTTTTAACTGGGCAACAACTGCCGAATGGTATTGTACAAAAGCATCTGCTATTTGACTTATACTTACTGAACTTTTAATCGAATTTGTTAGATTGGCTCCGGCTGATACAACCGCACTTGATTGTGCACTTGATGCGCCTGCTTCCATGAATTTAGCTTCCATGGCCTGGCGCATAATAAATGCAACTCTCAGATAATTACTTTCAGCAGATGCAAAATAGATAGGTAATGACATGCTGGCGGCAGCATTTACAAAGGCTTCAGAAGAAATCACTGATAACTTTGCATATGTTTCTGCTTTTACATTTGCACTTGCGTATGCAGAGACAATTGCTTTTTGAAAATTGTCAAATTTTTCTTCATCAGCGCTTTGGGAATCATCCGCGTTATACAAAGCAGTTTCAAAGTCAGCTTGTGCTTGTGCATTTGCCGTAGAAATTGTTTGTAACTGACTACTTGAAATCCCAAAATAAGAATTGCCCGACGCTTTTGTTTTAGCCTGTGCTGCTACTTCCAAGCTGCTAATAAACTGATCTTGCGCGCTCGCATTCCCTTTTATTTGAGCGGCAACATCAGCATTAACATAAAGTTGAACGTCTGTTTGAGAAATGACATTTGTTTTACCTGTTGCGATCAATCGTGCATACACTTCGGCCTCGGCTGAGGTTTCTGTATTTAAAGGTTGGGCATAGACTGTTGTCCCGCTTTTAACTTCAGCAGAAACTACTGCTTTCCATCCCGACGTGTTTTTTGTTGCAACTACAACTAAATTTTTAGTGCCACTCATTTTTGTTTCAACTACAAATTTCCCATTAACATCTGTTTGAACGCTTTGGGTTGAAACAGTATTTAATGAACCATTTGCTTGTACTTCAGCAATAATAACAGTCGCACCCTGAACACCTGCCGCTACTTGTCCGCTCTTTAAAGACGCACTTTTAAGTCCGCTGCTTTCGGTCACACGACCAGATACTTTTGAATTTGATGCCCCACTTGAATCGTCTGAACTTTTGGAACATGAAATCAGTCCTGCAAAAAGGAAAGCCGCAAATAAATATTTGAGGCCTTTAGTAAATCTTACTTTTTCTTTCATAATCCTGCCCTCCTTTTTAATTGTATTTTTTCTATATGACATAATGATATAAAGACAAATGTACTCACTTTTATTTTAAATATGCAAATAAATTCGATCTTCTTATTCTAATTACTCTAGTTCATCTTTCCCCAAAGATATTTCAGTTTTTGGCTGTGAAAAAATTTATTCAGCAAAAGGGTGGAAATAATCAACAAAATGTCGTTTTCTTTCAACGATTAAAGGTTTCGCTCTTTGCTAATCAGTTGATATGCTTCAATTACTTTTTTAAATTTCTCGTTTGCAGCTTGCTGTATTTCTTCCCCCAAATAACTCACTTTATCAGGATGATAGTTGACGGCCATCTTCCGATAAGCTTTTTTTACCTCTTCATCTGAAGCAACGGGTTGAAGTTCAAGAACATCGTAGTCCCAGATAGGCTTTAATCCTTATTAAACTCAGCATGATCACTGGAATTAAAATTCCCTTTAATTTTATTATAAAGCGAAATATTTGATGCGTTACTTATGACAATTATTCCATTGGTAAGCGTAGCAACATCAAGATCCGATTGCAGTATGCCATTCATTAATAAAGCCAGATTTAAGTTGATCAGACTTGTATAATTATTAACCGCATTTAGTATGGTCCCTCCTTCGGCTTCGGCTTTAAAGGCAATATCTTCATTTACGATAACCCGGATAGGAATTAAAGTTCCGGTAGAATTTGCATAAGTACCTGATAAATAAAATACAGGGGATGAGCCTGCATCGGCTTTGTATGCTTTTATCTCCAGGGATATTTCTTCATAAACACCCGGTTGAAGAATGATTTCCCCAATAACTGAATTAACACTGAACAGGTCAATTTTTTTTATCCCTTTCCATTCATAATCAATATTGGAGAAACCTTGAGATGTTTCGCTTTCCTTCTTTTCTGCTTCAAAATCAATTTTGGACACATTTATAAAGCAAGTTTCCCATACAAAATTTGGAGTGGCTAAAGATCCAGACTTGAGAACTGAAAAGGTGTTATTGGTTGCCTGGGCTTTAACCCTGAGTGTGGAGGAACTACTGGATGTATCCTTTTTGCATGACGCAAACATCATTACTGAGACTACTGCAAATACCGTCAAAATTTTATACTTTTTCATTTCATTTTATTTTACAATGTGAATAAATTTTTACAACTGGACAAAGTTTGATACTTTGGTGACTGATATTGTTACATAAACATTTAAATTATTTGCATAATTCACATCTTCGAAGATACTCCAACCTTTGGCAGTGAAAAAGTATATTCAACAAAAGGATGGATTAGATCAATCAAATGCTTATTCCATTCAACAATTAGTTATTTGAATTCCAAATGGTTGTGAAATCTTGCCGACTGCGATAGCCTATTAACCAATTGGCACGGAAAAATTATTCGCGTTTCAGTGAAGAATAATAAATGAGATTACCTGAATAACATTAAAGCTTTCTCTCTTTGCTAATCAGCTGGTAAGCTTCATTAACCTTTTTAAATTTTTCATTGGCAGCTTGTTGAATCTCTTCACCCAAATAGCTCACTTTGTCGGGGTGGTATTTTAAAGCCATCTTTCTATAAGATTTTTTCACCTCCTCATCGGTGGCAGAAGGTACTATCTCCAACACATCGTAAGCCCAGTCAGTTTTTGGTATCATCATGGCTTCAATCGAGGTATAATCCGCCGTTGAAATTCCAAGATTGATGGATATATGCCTGATTAACTTTAGTTCATCAGGATGAATTTGACCATCTGAAGCTGCTATACCAAACAGAAAATGAATGAGTTGTAGTCTGCCTGGATAATCCATGTAATTTTTTATCTGCTGACAAACATCGGTAACCTGAATTTTTTGTTTCGTCAAATCGTGAAGTATCCTTAAGGCATTTTGTGCACCATCCGCTCCAAAATTGACTTTAAAAAATTCTTTCACATAATTTAGTTCTGATTTCATGATCTTTCCATCAGCATTCAATACTGCTGAAACCAGAACAATCAGACTGAAAAGGTAATCGTTAGGTGTCGTCTGTGTTCCGTTTCCAAATGTTCTTGCATTGGGATCTGATTTTTCGGAAAGATCAAACAATGTTCCCAAAACAAACCCTGCCAATGCACCAATAGGACCACCTAGTGTCCATCCCAAACCACTACCTATCCATTTTCCAAACATGATTCTTCGACTTTAAAAGTTGATCCAATATTAAAATTTGTGAAATAATAAGCTGATTATCATTGTTTTCTATTACAAAATCAGCCATTTTTATTTTTTCTTTATCCATCATTTGATTGTTCATTCGTTGCACGACATCTTCAGGTCTTGAATGATCTCTTTTTGAAACACGTTCAATTCGTTCCTGTTCATCAGCAACGACCAATATGGTGAAATCGAAGTTACGAAAACTTCCGGTTTCAAAAAGAATAGCTGCTTCGTAAATAACATAGGGGAAATCTGAATTTCTGGCACTCCATTTCTCAAATTCCCTATGCACAGCAGGATGAATAATACTATTGAGTTTCTCCAGTAGTCCACGGTCATTAAAAACGATGGAAGCCAGCATCTTACGGTTCAACAATCCTTCCGCAGAATAAATATCTGATCCGAATATTCCAATCAATTCTGTGCCAATTTGGGGATCTTCATTTTGTAATCTTCCGGCTTCAACGTCGGCATTGAATACAGGTATACCCAGTACACTGAAAACTCTGCAAACAGTCGATTTTCCGCTTCCAATACCACCTGTAATTCCAACCTTCAGCATAACCTTCTATTTTTCGTGTTCCAGAATATACTCAACTTCCCTGGGAGAATAGCTTACAGCCAGCACAACATTTGAATGGCTTTCGAAAGTTACTGCCAAACGCGGATCTTTGAGAGAGATCTTTTCAAAATTAATATATGCATGGAAGGTGCTGTAATCCAGTTTTTTGTATTTGCCAAGTCCTATCCGGCAGGTAACCTTAACCTTTCCTGGAAATGTTTTGATAGTAATATCGGAAGGATTGTTGATAACCTGAATAGGAATTTCAAAGGTTACTTCAGTGTTTTGTTCCACAGGTATGGTTAAATTCACCTCTTTGGTGTCTAGTTTTACTCCGGACGGAGGTTGAATAGTTACCCGCTGCTCAATAGAATGTGCTAATTTGGTGAATGAATAGAAATTAGTCGGAATGAATTTTAATGTATCCAGAATATCTTTCGGTCCGCTTACCAGGAATGAATCCGGAACAGTTGTTGGTTCACCAGCCAAAGAGTATTGACTTTCAAAGCTGAGTCTTAGTGAAGGTTTAACTTTGATCTTTTTCGAAATGATTTTACTGAAATTGAAAACGAGCGTGTCTGGTTTGATGGAGAGAATTCTAATCTCGCTACTGATTTGCTTCTCAATTTCTTCTTTGTGGCCGACAGCAGAGACGGTGTACTTGTATCTGTATCCTCTGTCCAAGGCATTATCAATCAATTCGTTGACATTTAATAAGATGGGCGAAAATGCCAACCTGAGTTTGTAGGTTAACAGGGTATATCCGTAGGCATCAACCACTAAATCAAGATTCTTTGGGAGAGAACCTGAAAGCTGTTTATCCTTCGGAAAATCAACAAAATTTACTGGAACATTGATTCTGCTTGTATAGCGCTTTTCCAAACTGTTCAACAACCATAATAGTGAGGAGAGTGCCAGGCAGACAACAAAAACAAGCGCCTTATGGTAGCTGAAGTTCTTGACTTTACGCTTAACAAACAAGAATATTTTCTTTACCCAAATTTGCTTCATCCATATTATGTTTTACCCGGCTTGTTTAAAATAAAAAATGGCCGGAAGAACCGGCCATTTTTTATTACTTTGCTACCGGAGCATCGCTCATATCTTTTAGCACAACACTTTTATCAACCTTTAATTTGATATTTGGCGCTACTTCAAGATAGATGATTTGATCTTTAATCTCATCAATTCTTCCGTATATGCCGCCTGATGTGACGACCTTGTCACCCCTTTGAAGGGCATCCCTGAATTTTTGTGTCTCTTTCTGCCGTTTCATCTGTGGACGAATCATAAAAAAGTAGAACACAACGATAATTAATACTAGTGGTAAAAACATTCCCAACATACTTCCCTGTGGTTGCTGTTGAGCGATAACAAATAATAGTGTACTCATTTCAAGTTATTTAAATCAATGTTAAAATTCTTATTTTCTACATATGCGCCAATTGTCAATGTTTTGGTTTCGCCGTCTGAGGTTTCAATTTCTACTGTCTTAACCTGGTTTCCCCATTCTCCGGCAGTTTGAAAAATCACCTCAATGTTAGAGCTGCTACCTGAAACGATCTCTTCTTTGCTGAATTGAACGGTCAGGCATCCGCAAGTCGGTTCTACTTTTGTCAAGCGAAAAGGGGAGCTCCCACCGTTCTTATACTGAAAAGAATAGGCTACAGTTTCTCCCTCTTTCAAGGTACCAAAATTATGTATTTCTTTGGTAAATTCAATCCTGCCGGGTTCCTTTTTTTTGTTTGAGTCGATCGAAACAGAAGGGGAGGTGCGACTGGATGTTTTATTCCCGCAACTCAATAAAATGATTGCTGCGATAATAAAAGATAATGTTTTAAAGTACCTGTTGATCATCCTTCCAAAAGACCCCGTCCCGTTTTCACAATTTTTCCCTGTTCTTTAAAATCTTTGGTGATTCTATCCAAAACACCATTGATGAAGATGCTGCTTCGTTGGGTACTGTAATACTTAGCCAACTCAATGTATTCGTTTAAAGTCACCTTGAC
>Ga0265297_10012618_pt1 | contig 10106 bp, 8 predicted proteins | sample Munlanlwell13791_FD_192502 | JGI IMG/M metagenome (GOLD analysis project Ga0265297, IMG submission 192502) | Leachate microbial communities from a municipal landfill in Southern Ontario, Canada - Leachate well 137-91 | ecosystem: Engineered > Solid waste > Landfill > Unclassified | place...
TCGGTGCTTGAACAGGAGTTTCCCACATGTACCAGCCGTGATTTTCCGGATTACTCGGTCCCTTTCAGCGCAAATAGTCTCTTTCTTGCACGGTTTATTGTATCATTCCCGCAACTTCTCCAGGGTATTGCATGTGAGCGCCGGAATCTTGCAACAATGCTGGCAGAAGAGAAGTACGATCTGATCATCAGTGATAATCGTCTTGGGGTCTATTCAAATGAGATCCCGTCACTCTTCATCTCCCACCAGCTCCATTTCCATCTCCCGATGGCAATGTGGCCGCTTGAACTTGCGGGTATCCGGCTCAACAGCTGCCTGCATGAGATGTATGACCGTGTAATCGTACCGGACAACCCGCCCGGTCCGTTATCGCTTGGAGGAAAACTCTCCCGGGCCGAGTCTGATGTCACCCGTGACCGTGCGTACTATGCCGGCATCCTAACCAGCACGCGGGTGCGGGATGTTCCGCAGGATCTCGATTACCTGATTCTCGTCTCCGGGCCGGAACCGCAGCGGACCGAGCTGGAACATCTCCTCCTGCCCCGGGTGAAGGATTTGCCGGGAACGGTCACGGTACTGCTCGGCAGTCCGCAGACCTCAGGGACAACCCGGCAGTCGGAACAGTGCACGATCATGTCTTATGCTTCCACAGAGGAGAAAGAACTCCTGATGAACCGGGCCCGGTGTATCATCTGCCGGTCGGGGTATACCACGATGATGGAACTGGCGGAACTGAAGAAACGCGAGGCGCTCCTGATCCCGACACCGGGGCAGCCCGAACAGGAGTACCTTGCCGATTATTATGAAAAGCGGGGCTGGTTCCATACCCGTAACCAGCACCAGCTGGATCTTGTAAGAGATGTTCGGGATACTGTACAATACCGGGGACTTCCGGATATGCCGGGGACTGCAGAGAATGTACGCCGGCTCTATGATGATCTGCTAGCGGGGTATCTCGAATGAATGGTAAAATGGGTGGGGTGTGATGCCGGATGGATGATCTCATCGTGACCGGGGTTACCATTATCATAATCCTCTTTGCAGCAGTGGCGGTTCTTATTGCCGGTATCGTTTACGTACTACTGCTGGAGGTGCACGCACTCGCCACCATGGATATCCAGTTCATTCTCACCAGTATCTGTCTGCTGCTTCTCCTGTGTGCCGGATATGCCGGTGCCGGGCTCTGGCTTCATCGGACCGGCAGGATATGACCCGGTAATTTGGAAATCACCAGGGCCTCCCATCTGTTTTCCCATGAATACCATAACGAGTCACACCGGAAAACTACACCCTTTTACATCTCCCCGGCTAATCTATATACTCAATTACAATCCCTTACGGGAGAACACCGTCCATGAAGGAACATACCCTTATCCCGCTTGAAACCATCTCAAAAATTACCGGAACTGCCGGGCTTGCATCCGACAGGGTCGGGGCGATGCGCACAGAATACGGTGCAAATCTCTTGACCCCTCCGGTACGCGAGCCGCTCTGGAAACAATACCTGGAAAAATTCGATGATCCTATCATCAAGATCCTGCTCTTCGCGGTAGCGATCTCAGCCATCGTATCCTTTGTTCAGGGGGGTGGCCTTCTGGACACGATCGGGATCATTGCGGCGGTGCTGCTTTCTACCGGTATCGCCTTTTTCAATGAATACCGGAGCAGCCGGGAGTTCGAGGTCCTTAATGCGCACCGGGACGAGACCCTGATCAAGGTGATCCGCGATGGTCACCCGGTTCACGTGGCTTCCCGGGATATCGTTGTCGGCGACCTCATTCTCCTTGAAGCCGGGGATGCGGTTCCCGCAGATGGGTGGGTACTTTCCTCAGACGGGTTGGTATCCGACGAATCCGCGTACACGGGAGAGAGCGAACCGGTGAACAAGAGCGACCGCGAACGCCTCCTCAAAGGAACCTATGTCACCGCGGGAAAAGGGACCATGCTCGCCGCTGCCGTGGGAGATTCCGCCCAGATGGGTGTGATTGCCGCATCGCTCGGTATTGATCACGCAACCCCGACGCCGCTTGAAAAGAAACTGGAAGAACTGGCCGGTGTTATCAGCAAATTCGGGTACGCCATGGCGATCCTGATCTGCAGTACGCTCGCGATCCGGGGTATCCTGACCGGCGAAGTGAGCGGCCTGAACATCGAGACCCTTAACAACATCCTCAATTATTTCATGCTCGCCGTGGTCATCGTGGTAGCAGCCGTTCCCGAGGGGCTGCCCATGAGTGTTGCCCTCTCGCTCTCACTTGCCATGCGCAAGATGACCCGGGCAAACTGCCTTGTCCGCCGGCTGATTGCCTGCGAGACGATCGGTTCTGCCACCACCATCTGTACCGATAAGACCGGCACGCTGACAAAGAACCAGATGCTCGTGGCATCGTCATCGGCCGGCAACCCGGTCATGGCGGATTCGATGCCCCGCATGCCCATTGAGTGGATCACCCTCAATGCTGCGATGAATGGCACTGCCCACCTTGACTCGCACGGGGATAAGGCCGTGGTGATCGGGAACTCCACTGAAGGAGCACTCCTCCGCTGGCTGAAGGAATACGGGCTTGACTATGCAAAGATCCGGGCGGAGATGCACGAGACCAAACAGTTCCTCTTTGACGGGAACCGGAAGCGGATGTCAACCATCGTCACCATTGATGGAAAATCGTTTCTCCTTGTGAAAGGGGCTCCGGAGATCCTGGCCACGCTCTGCACTGAATCGCCGGATCTTGCAGGGGTGCTGGCGCTGGCCTCCCGCGCCATGCGGACGCTGGCCTTTGCCCATAAGGAGATCATCAACGGTGACGAGAGTGAGACCCATCTCATCTGGGACGGGTATGTCGGGATCCGCGACCAGCTCCGGGACAATATCGGTGAATCGGTTGCCACCTGCCAGCATGCGGGTATTCGTGTCCGCATGGTTACCGGGGATAACCCCGAGACCGCCCGGGCTATTGGTCACGAAGCAGGGATCTCCAAGACCGGTTCGGTCATCACCGGCCCTGCATTCCGTCAGCTCTCGCCCGAAGAACAGGTGACCGCAGCACGCGATCTCGATATCATGGCACGGGCCGAACCCATGGACAAACTGCTTCTCGTGCAGGCACTCCAGAAGAACGGTGATGTTGTTGCCGTGACCGGTGACGGGACCAATGATGCACCGGCCCTCAAGCATGCAAACGTCGGATTTGCCATGGGAATTGCCGGAACCGAAGTGGCACGCGAGGCAAGTGACATCATCCTGCTTGATGATTCGTTTGCTTCCATCACCCAGGCCGTCTGGTGGGGCAGGTCGCTGTACGAGAACATCCAGCGTTTCATCCTCTTCCAGCTGACGATCAATGTCGGGGCCTGCCTGCTCATATTTATCGCACCGCTCCTCGGCTACCCGGAACCCTTCACCATCATTCAGATCCTCTGGATCAATATCATCATGGACACCCTTGCGGCATTTGCCCTCTGTTCCGAAGCTCCCCATGCAGGATTGCTGAAGCGCCAGCCGATCCCGCAGGACACGACCATCATCACGCCGTTCATGTGGCTCTCGATCATCGTAACCGGGGCATTCCTCATCATTGCCGGCATTCTTCAGCTGGCAACCGGGTTCTTGGGCGGCTCAACACCGGCAGAGGTCAGTACAGTCTTCTTCTCCGCGTTCATCATCGCGGCAGTCTGGAACGGGGTCAACTGCCGTGCCCTTGACGGGAAGATGCCCGCATTTTTTAAGGGTAACCCGATGTTCTTTGTGATTATGGGACTCGTGGTCGCACTTCAGATGGCGCTTGTCCAGTTCGGCGGGGCCGTCTTTTCAACTGTACCCCTCTCCGCAATCCAGTGGGCAATCATCATCCTTGCATCGTCATCCATCCTCGTAGTGGGGTTCGTGTTGAGAGTGGTATACCGGGGCTTTACTTCCCACAGACTCAATAATGCCGCCTGATCGCAGGAAAATAATATTTTGTTTTTAACCATCAAACCAATGTAATAATTCCCTTATGGATAATGGGGCGAAAAAGAAGTGATCAGGATTTTTGGGTGATCCCGGCGATCACCCGATGAATATCGGCAAATTCCTTCTCGGGATCTCCCCCACGGTGCAGGTAATAATCAGCCCCGCAGTCAAGAGCATGCCGGATATCTGCTCCCTGGATGAAGCCGGAATATAATATGATGTACGCGTTACACCCGTCGGAACGCAGTTTCTGGATAAGTTCAATACCATTCATACCGGGCATACGCCAGTCGGAGATGATCACATCATACCGGGATCTCTTCACCTGTTCGAGCGCCTCTTTTGCAGTCGAGGTAATATCCACAATATTTGCCGGGTCGTCTTCGAGATCGAGACGTACAATATCAAGGATATCCTGATCATCGTCAACAAGAAGAATGCGTGGCATTGGAGTTTCCCGACTATCCTTTCAGTAGTTTTGTTGCAGGACGGTCATATTTATGTATTGTTCTTTTGTTGCGGGGTTCAGTACTTCACTACCGTTGAGCCCTGACCAAAGAAAAGCGTACGATCTAAACCGGCAGCGGGCGCCGGATATGGTCACTATAGGGCATAAAACCCAGCCGGATACTAAGATATCTTCCAGAAACGTTGCGATCCGGTACCTGCCGACCGTCATCATGGTCAAGCCCAGGAATATCCGGGCGTCTCTTCAATGAATTTTCTTGGCTTGTGTTCTTCGTGGTTCTAAAATGATTGACAAAGAATTGTTCAGGTATGATCTCTTCCGGCTCATGACCCGGAAAGGGAATTGGGAAAACAATCAAATTCGTTACGTTTGTTACGGCTCTTCCAAGTTTCTGGTGATTGGGAGGTGATACAAGTTTCTGACTATCCATTATTCACGGAGGAAATTTTAGAGACGTACCGGGTTCGTACAATTTGTTTGGATTGAGATATTCACCAGAGCATATTTTTCAAGCAGACTCTGCTGAAAAATTTCCAATCGCGATCATGAGGTGTCAGTTGATGAGGCGATTGTCGGATAATTATCCGACAAAATGCATGTACATGCTACAAAATTTTTGATTTGCCGGCGTGAGATGGTTTGCCGTTCAACCAGACCCTGCCTGAAATATTTTGAGCAGGGGGTGAGGGGGTGGTTGAAATTTTTTTGCGGAGATCGATTGCGATGCTCATAATGGTGTAAATATTCACCCAGGGTTTTGGCAGGTTCTCACTGCCATAATTCCCGGAGAAATAATTCGTGAAATACTGAGGTTAAGAATACCGTACAGGCAAGGTGTCGAATCGGGTTGTGGGGAGCATTTAGAAAAAGCGATAATAGGTCTCGGGAATACGGATCTCAAAGCGTACACCCGTTCCGGTATCACCGGTCTCCACAAGGGAGATGTTTGTCAGGGAGAGGATCTCATGTGCCATAAACAGATCGCGATCCCCGGATCCGTCGCTTTGTAGTTCAAACAGCCGGTCCTTCTCATACTGGGAAAAACCCAAACCATTGTCTTCGATAATGATGGTGAGGAGACTGTCGTTGATCCGGTGACTGATCCGGATCTCCGGGGTATCTTCGTGACGTTCAACAAATTTATCCAACAGTCGATCGAAGATATGTTCCAGCTGGCCATCGGCGTAAATCTCCACCTCCGGAATGTCGGTAATTATGGTGAGGGGTTTCTGTTCGTACCGGCTGATCACCCCCTCGAAGATTTGCGGAACATTCTGCCATTCCGGGGATTTTAGGCCCATATCCTTGAAATCCCGGGTCAGGTTGATCTCGGTACGGATCGCCTTGGCGGCCTCTTCCTGGTGGCTGAGGTAATCCAGAAGAACCGGATCGGTGACTGCCTTTTTTGTCCTGCCCAGATACGCCAGCAGTACCGTGATCTTATTCTGGATGTCGTGCCTTGCGATACTGGTATAGATATTGAGTTTCCTGTTCGCTTCTTTGATGGCCTGGTCCATGCGTATACGTTCTGACAGGTCACGTGAAGAACAATAGACAAACTCTTTTCCCTGATATTCAAGGTAGGTGAGCCGTACTTCAGCAGGAATCTCGGTCCCGTCCTTTCTCAGCAGGCTTGTTTCTCGTGTGACGGCTCTTCCCGTTTTAAGTTCGGCCCAGAGCGTCATCCATTCATCCGGAGAAAACAATGGCACAATCTCCCCAAATGTGCACGCCATCAGATTTACTCTGTCATATTGCAATCGTTCGACCGCTACATCGTTTGCATAACGGATCCGGGCATCCTGGCGGATCCAGAATACCATATCCGTTGCCTTATCCATGGAGAACTGGGCGATGAGAAGCTGCTCCTCCATCTGCTCCCTTTGGGCAATCTCGGAATATAACTGGCGGTTGATCTCCCGCAGTTCTTCCGTCCTGTTGACTATTGTATCTTCAAGAGTCTCCTGCGTCTTCTTCAGTTTCTGCTGGGTCAGCACCCTGTCAGTAACATCAATCCCAAATGAGGTGATCCCGACCCGCTCACCACGTGCATCGAACAGGGCCCGATCCTGCCACCACTGGTATCGCAGCTCACCGTTTGCCATTACGACCTTGTACTCGATGACTCCAACGGGATACTTTACGGACAGGCTCACCAGGTGGTTCCTGATCCGTTCAGCATCATCCGGGGAGACCAGTGGCTTAAAGGGCCGGCCGATCAGTTCTTCTCTCTTCTTTCCCGCTGCATGGCAATAGGGTTCGTTGACATACCGGATGATACCTTCAGGGGTGCGCCGGATCACATATTCAACACCGTCATCAAGGAGCGCAAGCATCTCATCCGAATGCTCACTCTTCTGGGATGGAGTATGGGGGGAGTCTCCCGTATCGGCGATCAGGGAGATACCAGGTTTCCCGTTATCGAGAATTGCCGGAATCAATAACAGGGTCAGCGACTGGGTTTTTCCCCTCGATTGTATCTGTACGCGAAGCTGCTGTTCCGATCCTTTCAGTACCGTTCTCAGGATGGTATCAAGAGAGTCGCCTTCAGGAAACCGGAATGGCAGATTTTGACAGTACTCATGTACCAGTTGATCCGATCGTAACGCGGTCAGAAGACTGAATTCTGAGTTGACTTCCACGATCTTTCCATTCTGGTCGATGACAGCAAATGGGCGTGTACAGGTTTTTTTCAGGGAACTTGCAGGTAGTCGCTCAGAAGAATAATATATTTTTGATGTTCCTCTCTTACGGCCGTCAACCGCCCCCCGTGTCTGGAGGATATCCAGGTATTTCGATACGGTATTGCGGTTGATGGAGAGACTGGCTGAAATTTCAGTTATACTCAGGCCATCCGGATGACCAATCAGCAGTTCACTGATTCGCGTGATCTCATCCTGATAATCCTCCATCTTCCACTCCCTGATAGAACAATCAACGGCCCATCATAAAAACCCATCGAATTTGCCTTGCGCATTTGCTTTGCATACACAATTGTTTATAACTGATTTTAGAGACATTGAGTGTGCTGCAGTAAAATGCCTTGCAAATTGGGAAGAGGATGCAGGCCGGTGATGATGGAGATGACAGCAGATTCGGTTCAAATCGTGCATGGAAGGGGATATTCCCCGGTGAAAGAGATGCGAAATGGATTTCAGGAGCAGACCGAGATATTATGCCAGTTGTCAAAACAACTGGATGAATATTTCAGCTTGAGATCCTTTGAATTTCCCGCCATAAGGGAATAGGGGAATGGACATGATGGCGAATGACATGAAGATGCAAAGCCCTGCAGGATTCTGGCGGGATGTGCCGATGATAATCGGGGATTCATCTTCGGATATTGGCAGGGCGGAGCTTCTGTATGTCTGGCTGCGCTCAACAGGAATGGATCCGATGAACGAGATTCAGGGAATGTGGTGATTAAAAGATGACAACAACGGTTGATGAAGTATTCAAGAATGTGATGAAAATTTCGGACACAACAGCAAACCCGGGTGCACTGGGCTTGCTGGCTTTTGGTATGACTACAATCATACTGAACCTTCACAATGCAGGACTCTTTGCAATGGGGTCCGTGGTCTTTGGTATGGGAATATTCTTCGGTGGCATTGCACAGGTCATTGCCGGTATCATGGAGTGGAAGAAGGGCAACACGTTCGGCATGACCGCATTCATATGTTATGGATTCTTTTGGATCGTTCTGGTTTTCATGATGCTGATGCCAACGCTCGGATGGACTGGCGCACTCGATAAGGTATCACTTATCTCGTACCTGGCGCTGTGGGGATTGTTCTCCCTTGTGATGTTTGTCATTACACTGAGACTTTCAAAGGCGCTCCAGGTTGTGTTCGGCCTCCTTGTACTGCTCTTCATCCTGCTGGTTGTAGGCAATGCGCTTGGCAGTGAGACAATCCTCCACATCGCCGGGTTTGAAGGGGTTCTCTGCGGGCTCTCTGCAATGTACACCGGCCTTGGTGAAGTAATGAATGAAGTATACAAAGAGAAAATTGTCAAACTCGGGTGATTACCATGGTAGAATTAAACGAATTCAATGAGATGTTTGAAAAGAATCCGCTCGCCCAGGTACTGATCGATGCGGATCTCAAGATCCTGATGGCGAATGACGCATTTGCTAAAATGGTCGGGTACGGCAAGGACCGGCTGCTCGCGATACGGATCAGCGATCTCCGGGCACAGAACATGATCAAGTACCTGAAGGATTCCGGAGAGACCATTCAGGACGCCATCACTACCCGAAGGGTATCACACGGGGAGAGCACCCTGGAAACCCCCACAGGGACACACGTCATCGTCAGGGCAAACATCCCTCTTCTGAATGAGAAGGGTGATGTAAAGTACGTCTATGTTACGTATAACGAGATCACGAAGATCGTAAAGTCGCAGCAGTTCATGGCAGGTCAGGTGGATATCCTGTCCGGGGCGTATGCCAAGATGGCAGAAGGCGATCTTACGGTCCGCGTGGATCTTTTGAAACCGGATGATGACACCAAAGAGGTATATGAGCAGATCATCAAGCTCCGTGACGCGGTCCGCGGCATTGTCATCAGCCTCGAGAAGAACATCGCTGACGTCAACAAACAGATGACCAACCTGACCGCTACTACCGACAATGCGGCCAAGAGTGTCGAGGACGCCTCCAAGAGCGTCAACCAGATTGCCAAGAATGCCGGTGTGGTCTCGGAAAATGCCCAGAAATCATCTGAAGGCATCGAGCAGATGTCCAAGGCCATGCAGGACATGAGCGCCGCAGTGGAGGAGATCACCTCCAGCATGGAGAGTGTTTCCACCCAGGCAAACAAGGCAAAAGACTCGGCAAAGAGCGGTGCACTCCTTGCTGACAATGTCAACAAGGACATGGTGGAGATCACCAAGTCGTCCGATAACGTGTACGGTATCGTCAAGGATATCGAGAAACAGATGACCGACATCGGTAAGATCATTGTCCTGATTCGCGACCTCGCCAGCCAGACGAATCTGCTGGCCCTGAATGCGGCAATCGAGGCCGCCCGTGCAGGAGAGCATGGCAGGGGCTTTGCGGTTGTCGCATCGGAAGTCAAATCCCTGGCACAGGAATCTCGTTCAAGCGCGGAAAAGATCGAAGAGATGATCACCCAGCTTAACATTGCCACCAAGAAAGCAACCGACGCCATGGAACTGTCCAAGACCCTCGTCAGCAAAGGCTCAGAAGAGTCCCAGCAGGCCGTTGAGGCATTCCGTCAGATCCAGAAAGCTGCTGAAGCGGTTGCCAACAGTGCATCAGAAGTCGCAGCTGCCACAGAAGAGCAGGCTGCAACAACGGAAGAGATCACCGCGAGTGTGCACGAAGTTGCAAAGCTGATCGAAGAGACCGCGAAGGAGTCCGGAGACACCGCTGCGGCAACCGAAGAGTCTGCGGCAGCAATTGACGAGATCACACGGATGATCCAGACCGTCAATGACGTTGCCGTTGAGGCGATGGAAGCCAACAAACGATTCAAGGTGGACTAATACAGGAGGACTGCCCATGTCAGCAAAGGCAAGCGAACCTGTTGCAACGGCAAAGACTCCCGTTACTACCGAGAAGATGACCGACACCATACAGGTCGTTGAATTTGTGCTGGGGAGCGAACACTTTGCCATCGATCTCTTCGATGTCAAGGAGGTTGTCGAATATACGACAAT
>Ga0265297_10012619_pt1 | contig 10106 bp, 1 predicted proteins | sample Munlanlwell13791_FD_192502 | JGI IMG/M metagenome (GOLD analysis project Ga0265297, IMG submission 192502) | Leachate microbial communities from a municipal landfill in Southern Ontario, Canada - Leachate well 137-91 | ecosystem: Engineered > Solid waste > Landfill > Unclassified | place...
TGAAGAAGAACATATTAAGCAGTGGGCATGGAAGCTGGTTAATGAAGAGCTGTCCCGTCCGCTTAGCCCGATCAGGAATAAAATAGACGGCCTGATGAAACTAGTGCGTGTTGCCGAAACAAAAAACAATCAGGAAGAAACCAGGATTATCAAACAAAAAATCAGCAGCCTACAGGCTTCTTTATACCGGCAGGCTGAGGAATATGTGCGCGGGTGTATTTTACAGGAAAAAGAATTGCGTGGATACCGTAAGCTTGCCGAGGCCAGTTATAAAGAAGGCGATATTGATAAAGCAAAGCAGCTATGGCAGAAAATTGTTGCCGAAGCCAAGCCTAAACCATTAATACTTGAGTTTTAAAAATATTTATGATAGATAAAATAAACCCCAAAAAATACAGCATTGTTTTTTTAACCGCGATATTCATTTCTTCGCACTTTACTGCCTTTGCTCAGGATGCAAAGCCTGCGTCAAAGCCTGCCTCAGGCAGCATTGTCCCCGCGCCGGCTGTGCAAACTTTAAAACCTGATACGAAAAAAGAAGAACAGCCTGTCAGGGATGAAGTAGAGGTTGACGCGGAGTTTATTGAAAAAACATTAGCTGATTATAAACATAACTTGAAACAACTCATTGAAACAGCAAAGCAGCGTTTAGCCACTATTGATAAAGAAATAGTTGATGCTGAGGTGCTGGTGCGTAACAGAGAAAGGGAAAAGAAGTTCCTCTTGCATTTCTATAAAGCCGACAAATATTATACCCAGGGAAACTTAAAAGAAGCTAAGAAAGAATGGACCGAAGCATTAAAATATACCGAAGATCCTGAAATGCAGGATTATATCCGCCGGGCAGAGGAAATTGCCAGAAAAGAAGAAGCTGCCCGTAAGAATAAGGAAGCTAGAGAGAAACAAAAGCGCGAAGCAGAAGAAAGGGAAAAAGAAAAAATTGAAAAGGAAAGGAAGCGCCAGGAAATGCTGGCGCAGCAGGAGCAGGCACGGATAGACGCTGAGAAAAAGCGCCAGGAAGAATTACTCCGGCGTGAAGAAGAGCGTAAGCAGAAAGAAGAAAGGATTCGTTTAGAAAGAGAGCGCCTGCAGCAGGATATTGAGCAGAAAAAAGTTGAAATAGAATTACAGCAGAGGCTGGCAGCGGAGAGAAAAGAACAAGCCCGCCTGGAAGCAGAAAAGCGCAGGCAGGAAGAACTCATCCAAAAAGAACAAGCCCGGATTGAAGAAGAGAAAAAACACCGCGAAGAAATTGCTCGCCGTGAAGAAGAACGCCAGGCAAGAATAGAGCAAGCGCGTTTAGAAAAAGAACGTAAGGCAGAAGAGCTTGTCCGTCAGAAAGCTGAGATTGAAGAAAAGAAAAGATTAGAAGCTGAAAAAAAAGAACAAGCCCGTTTAGATGCTGAGAAAAAACGCCAGGAAGAATTACAGCGCAAAGAAGAAGAACGCCGCATCAAAGAAGAACAAGCGCGGTTAGAAAAACAAAAACAGGAAGAGGAACTGGCGCGTAAAAAAACTGAAGAAGAAAAAATCCGTCAGGAAGAATTAGCCCGCCAGGAAAAAGAACGCCAACAAAAAGAAGAACAGTTAAGATTAGAGGCTGAACAAAAACGTCAGGACGAAATCGCTAAAAAACGGGTTGAGGCAGAATTAAAAAATAAAATTGAAATTGAACAACAAGAAAAAGAGCGGTTGGATGCAGAAGAGAAAGAGCGCAGCCGCATAGAAGCTGAGAAGAAAAAACAAAGGGATCTTCTCCAGGAAAAGCAGGCGTCTTTAGAAACTGAGAAAAAGCTTCAGCAAGATGATATTGCAAAGAAAGAAGAGCAGCTTAAACTAGAACAGCAGCGCCAGGAAGAAATTATAAAGAAAAAAGCCGAAGAAGAGGCAAAAAAACAAATTGAAGCTGAGAAAAAGCGCCTGGAAGAGGAGTTGAGGCAAAAAGAGGCAATACTAAAGCAGCGCGAGGAAGAATTACGCCAAAAAGAAGAACAGCTAAAATTAGAAAGAGAACGTAAAGAACAGGAATTGGCGCAAAGGCAGGCGGAGATTGAATTAAAACGGAAACAAGCCGACGATAAATTAGCTGAAGCCCGCTTGGAAATTGAGAAAAAACGCCAGGAAGAATTGCAGCGTAAAGAAGTTGAACGCCAGGCAAAAGAAGAGCAATACAGATTAGAAAAACAGCGGCGTCAGGAAGCAGTCCGACTAGAGAAACAAAAAAAAGAAGAAGAGCTTGTCCGTAAAAAAGCCGAAGCCGAGGAAAAATTAAAACAACAAATTATTACGGAAACTAAACAAGTCAAAGAAGAGCTTAGCAAAAAAGAAAAGGCCCGTATTGCAGCTGAGCAAAAACGCCGGGAAGAATTGCAGCGTAAAGAAGAAGCTCAGCGCGCGGTTGAAGAAAAGAAAAAATTAGAAGCTGAGAAAAAAGAACAGCTCAGATTAGAAGCAGAGAAACGCAAGCAGGAAGAATTTGCCAGGAAAGAACAAGCCCGCCTGGACGCAGAGCGTAGAAGACAACTAGAAGCTGAGAAAAAAGAGCAGGCTCGTTTAGAGGCTGAGAAAAAGCGCCAGGAAGAGTTGATTCGCAAGGAAGAAGAGCGCCGCGCAAAAGAGGAACAAGCCCAGGCAGAAAAACAACAGCGCGAGGAGCAGGCGCGGCTTGCAAAAGAAAAAAAACAGGCTGAACTCGCTGAGAAAAAAGCTGCAGCAGAGAAACAGCGGCTGCAGGAGTTTGTGATCAGAGAACAAGAGCGTCGTCAAAAAGAAGAAAAAATCAGATTAGAGAAAGAGCGTAAAGAGCAAAAACTTGCTGAACAAAAAGCCGCGGTTGAAGAAAAGAAAAAATTAGAAGCTGAGAAAAAAGAACAGCTCAGATTAGAAGCAGAGAAACGCAAACAGGAAGAATTTGCCAGGAAAGAACAGGCTCGTTTAGAGGCTGAGAAAAAGCGCCAGGAAGAGCTTAGCCGTAAAGAAGAAGAGCGCAGGATAAAAGAAGAAGAGCGTGTAAAAAAACAGGCTGAAATAGCATTACAAAAAGAACAAGCCCGCCTGGACGCAGAGAAAAGGCGCCAGGAAGAGCTTAGCCGTAGAGAAGAAGAGCGCCGCGTAAAAGAGGAACAAGCCCGAGTAGAAAGACAACAGCGTGAGGAGCAGGCGCGGCTTGCAAAAGAGAAAAAACAAGCTGAATTCGCTGAGAAAAAAGCTGCAGCAGAGAAACAGCGGCTGCAGGATACAATTATAAAAGAACAAAAACAAAAACTGGATGCGAAAAAGAAAGAACAAGCCAGGCTCCAGGCTGAAAGAAAACACTGGGAAGAATTGCAGCGCAAAGAAGCTGAGCGCCAGGCTAAAGAAGAAGAGAGACAGCAAAAGGAAGAGCAGGCGCGGATTGAGAAAGAAAGAAAAGCAGCTGAGCTCGCTGAGAAAAAAGCTGAAGCTGAAGAAAAACGTCAGGAGGAGTTAGCTCAACGAGAAGCTGAGCGTCAGGCTAAAGAAGAAGAGAGGCAGCAAAAAGAAGAGCAAGCACGAATGGAGAGGGAAAGAAAAGCAGAAGAATTGGCCGCGAAAAAGGCTGAAGCAGAAGCAAGGCGCCAGGAAGAGCTTAGCCGTAAAGAAGAAGAGCGCAGGATAAAAGAAGAAGAGCTTGCCCGTAAAAAAGCCGAAGCCGAACGTAAGCGTCAGTTAGAAATTATCCGCCGTCAGGAAGAACAAAGATTAAAAGAAGAACAGAAAAAAGTAGAAAACGCTATGCGCCAGCAGGAAATTGCCCGTAAAAAAGCCGAGGCAGACCTAAAGAAAAGATTAGAGACTGAACAGAAAGAGCAGGCTCGCCTGGACGCAGAGCGGCTTCGCATAGAAGAAGCAAAACAAACCCGCCTGGAAGCAGAGCGTAAATATAAAGAAGAATTAGCAGAACAAGAGTCAGATCTTACCCGCCGTCAGGAAGAACTCCAGAGAAACAGAGAAATACAGGAACAACTGCAGGGTTTAGAAGAAACAGAATAGGGTTTATCCGGGGCTTAGGGTAATCGCCTCTTCAGCTTCTTCTTGCCTTTCTTCTGCTGCTATCGCAGTATCTTTAGACGCTTTTTCTTTTATTGCCCTGGCTTTGTCTTCTTCTTCCATTTTTATTGTAGCTGCGGCGGATTGCGCTGTTTCTTTAACTGCTGCAGGTGTTTCTTGTGTTGCGCGCATTACAGGCGCAGGTTTAGAGGCAGGCAATTCAATTATAGATACCAGATTGGTCCCGCTGGCAATAGAAACGTTGCCTAACATCATATTATTCATTGCCGCAGCCATAGCATTATTGGCAATAGTATTGGCTGATGGTGTAATTGTATCTGTTCCCTGAGTAGCTTCTTCAGCCTGTTGCTGTGGCATTTGGGCCCAGCCAATACAATTATGGAATACGCTGCTCATGCTGTAGATTATTGGCCCGAGGTTGTGGCTATTATTGACACAGAGGCGGTTCACATTTACACTGCCTCGCGGCAAGATATTCCAAGATACGCCGGTTAAGGTCAATAAGTTACCTGAGCCGTAGAAAGTCATATTCCCCACGATGGTCTGAGTAGTACCGGTTGCGAAAACAATCTTTTTCCCGCCTGTTGTGCAAACCAAATTATAGAAAGTATTGGAATTGTAGATATTGCTTATATTGGCAGCATTATTGAAGATAACTGTATTATTGCCATGAATAAAGGTTCCGTAATTTGCCCAGTCGCCGGCCAGGGTGATTGTCTTGCCGTTAGCATTTAAAGTATTGCCGGATGAAATGGTTAAGTCGCCGTTAATATTGATAGCATCCATTAATAAACAGCTGCCGCCGGCTTTATTAATTATAATATTGTTAAATGTCGCATTGCCGGACGTAATATTCTGATTGCTGCTGCCGGTGAAATAAACAGTATATCCATTGGCATTAAATGTGCCATAAGAATTAGTGAAGTTGTTATTAATATAAAGGTGATTCATTAGTTTTAATACGCCGCTGCCAGAATGAGTTAAATTGTACAATACAGAATTACCGGTATTTAAATTTTGTGTACCTGTTCCGTCGAAGGCCACGGTATATGCGCCGACAGATAAATTACTGTTGTTAGTAAAGTTACCGGCAAGCGTAATATTGCCAGCTAAGCGATGAGTAGTAGTTGAGCTTGGATTAAGGATTAAATGATGATATGCCACAGCTGTAATATACGTATCGCTGCCTGTGCCAGTATAAATTACTGTTGAAGAGCTGCCTCTCTGGAAGTTGCTGACAGCTAAAGGTGTCCCTGTGCCGCTGAGAGTTAAGGTATAATTATTGTTGCCTAAATTCAGAGTGCCTGTCCCGTTATTGGCAATCATTGTAATATTAGAGCCTAAAGTTACTGTCCCGCTGATCGCCACAACGCCTAAACTGGCAGCATTAGCAGAGCTGTTAGTTAAAGTAGTTGTCCCATCAAATGTCAGGCTGCCCGAGCCGCGGGTAAACACGGCCGTTCCGGAATTTGTCCAGTTTCCGGTAAAGTTCATATTCTTATTATTACTATCAAAGGTGCCGTAGGAATTGGTGAAATTGCCGTTGACATCAAGGGCTTGCATCAGTTTTAATGTGCCGCTTCCTGAATGCATTAAATTATAATAGGAATAGCCCGCAATTAAACCGTCATAATTACCGCTTCCGGTGTATTTGACAGTGCCGCCGTGATTAATATCATTGGTAAAGCCTGTCAATGTTTCAGCGCCCTGAAGCTGTAAAGTGCCGTAGTTGACAAAGTTGGCGCCGGTAGTGGTTAAGCCAACGTCGGCTAAATCCAGTAGCGCACTGGAATTAATATTAAGCGTCCCTGTAACTGTTAAGGTATTGTTAGTCAGCCGCGCCCCGGAAGCAATAATCAGATTATAGAAGCTGGAGCCGCCATTATCCAAAGTCTGGGTAGTGTTGCCATTGAGCGTAACCGTGCCGCTGCCGCTGGTAAATGTACTCAAGTTGGACCAATTCCCTGCGACGGCCATATTATAATTATTGGCATTGAATGTGCCGTTGGAGTTAACAAAGCCGCCGTTGATATCAAGATTATTTGTTAATGTCAATGTGCCGGTTCCTGAATGGACAAGATTATAGAAGCTGGAGCTGCCGGAATTCAAAGTGCCTGTGCTGCTAGAATTGAAGGTTACTGTGCCGTTGCCGGCATTGAACGTGCCCAAGTTGGACCAGTTCCCGCCGACAGTCATGCTATAATTGCAGGCATTGAATGTGCCGAATGCATTACTGAAATTACCGTTAATAGTCAGGTTGCCGGAGAGGATAATTAAGCTGTTGCTTTGAATGGTTAAATTATTCAGCGCCTGCGAGGCATAGATTGTCTTTAATGTTCCGCCGATGCTGATAGTGGAAGATCCGGGAACCCAATTGCTACTGGTAATTGTAAGGTTGCCGTTCACAGCAATCAGGGCGCTTCCAGAACAGACATAGCTGGCACTGCCATTAATTGTCAGGTTAGCCGCGCTTAATCTGCCTGTGGTTTGGGTTATAGTTGCGCCTGTGCCTACCGTGATATCGTAATAATTCCCGCCGGTTAAATGGCCGCTGCCAATGGCAATTGTGCCGGAGCTTAAAGATAAGTTTTTGCCCAGTGTCCAGGTCTTGCCGTTTAAGTTGAGTGTGCCTGCAGCCATTGTCAAGGTACCGCCATTATTCTGCGTGAGATTGTTGGTTAATTGCACGCCGGAGCTGGTATTGGCGATGACAATATTATAGAATCTATTGCCAGTTAAGGTTCCGCCTGCGTTTAAGGCCTGCATGTTACTGCCGTCGAATGTTACCGTGCCTGTGCCGGCATTGAATGTGCCGGAATTGGCCCAGTTACCGGCGATATTGATATTGTAATTATTCGTATCTAATGTGCCGGCGCTGATAGTTAGATCGCCGTTGACATCAAGAGCTCCCTGCAAGACGCAGCTGCCGCTGGATTTATTGACGATGAAATTATAGAATGAATTATTGCCTGAAGTAATATTTTGTGTTTCAGCGCCGTCAAAGGTTATCGTGCTGTTGCCGGCATTAAACACAGCCGTATTCAGCCAGTTCCCGCCGACATTGATGTTATAACTGCCGGCATTGAATATGCCTTCTGAATTGCTAAAGTTACCACTGACGATGAGGCCGTTATTTAATTCTAACGTGCCGTTGCCGGAATGAATTAAGCAATAGAAGTTGTTGTCAGTGTCGCCGTTGTCCAAAGCCTGTGTGCCTGTTCCGTCGAATGTCACCGAGCCTGTGCCGGCGGTAAAGGTGCCGGAATTGGTCCAGTTGCCGGCAATATTAATGTTGTAACCGTTGGCATTAAATATGCCGTTAGAATTAATAAAGCTGCCGTTGATATCAAGCGGAGCCGTAAGTTTTAATGTGCCGCTTCCGGAATGCGCCAGATTATAGAAACTGGAACTGCCGGAATTCAGATTCTGTATTTCGCTGCCGGAGAATATCACCGTGCCTGCAGCAGCGGTAAATGTACCGGAATTGGCCCAGTTTCCGCTGATGTTAATATTGTAATTATTGGCGTTGACTGTACCGCTGTAATTGGTAAAGTTATTGCTGATAGTAAGGTTATTATTTAATTGTAATGTACCTGCTGTTAAGCCGGTATGCGCCAGGTTATAGAAGCTTGAATTTTCGTTATCAACAGTCTGTGTGCCTGAAATTTTATAGAATGTTACTGTGCCTGTCCCGGCATCAAATGTGCCTAAGTTGGACCAGTTTCCGCGGATAATTATATTATGGCTGCCGGCGGACAATGTGCCGCTTGAAATAGTTATATTATTGTTAATGGTAAGGCTATTTGCTAAAGCCCAGTTGCCGCTGCCGCTGAAGGTTAAGTTATAATAAGTATTACCGGCTGCAAGGCTGTTGTAGATATCCGCCCCGTTATAAATTACCGTGCTGCCGGAGGAATGGGTGATGCCGCCGGAAATTATTTCATCGCCATGTAAGTAAAGGATACCGTTGTTGATTGTGCCATTGGCCGTAGTAAGGCTATGGCCTGCCAAATCAAGGGAATAATTGGAATTAATCACTAATACATCTACCGCAGCTTCTCCGGTGATGTCGCCGGATAATGTACAGTAGCCGGCAATGGTAGTGTTGTCATTATTCCCCGGCACAACTCCAGTTGACCAGCGGTCAGCATCTGTCCAGAAGCCGCTGCCGGTAAAGGTTAGGCCGCCAAAATTCCATCTCCAGTTATGGCCGTCATTAATAGAATGATTGGCAGTAATAACTTTGCCCACGGCTTCAGTGGAATAGCTGACGCGGACAAAAGTCACTGTGCAGGTAGGCGCGTTGAGATACCAGGTGGTTTCAGGAACAGCCGGAGCTAATTCTATTAAGTTGCCGGAAGAACCGTTGACATTGAATGTATTAGTAACAGTATGCGGCTGAGTGGCGCTGGCAGCGCTAAAGGAAATTTTCTGCACGCCGGAAGCAGCATTTAAGGTGCGCGTATATAACCTGTCGTTGAAGGTAACACCGTCGGGGCTGTTGTTGGTAATGGTTAAGGTATAGAATTGAGCGCCGTTCATGGTTATGCTCTGCGCGGCATTTCCGTTAAAGATAACTGTGCCGTAATTGTGATTAAATATGCCTCCGTTATTTGTCCAGCTGCCGCTGACAGTAAGAGTACCTGTAGGCGCATTAAATTCGCCGGCATTTAAGGTGAATGAGGCAGCAGTAATATTACCTTGAGCAGTACCGCCTTGCTCTAAGACTAAGGCAGCGTAAGTATTAGCAGGTAAATATGTAGCTTCAGCAGTAAATGTGACATTAACACCCGCAGGTAAGTTGATTGCGCTGCCGTCATTAGATGTCTTAATAATACCATTACCCTGGACAGTGGTAATGGTAATACCTGAGTTAGCAGTCAGTGTGCCATTGCCGCTTAAGTTTAATGTGCCGAGGGAAACATTGCCGATAGAATATTCTCCGCTAGTTTCCGAAAGTTTTAAGTTAGTATAATTATAATTCGGGACAACTCTGCCGATAGTGTATTCAAATATGCCGGTAGTAGCAGCTGAAGGAATAGTGACGCTGCCGGTTGAAACTACAATCGTGCCTGAGTTATTTAAGGCGTTGGTCACGGCCAAGTTTTCGCCGTTGCCAAAAGTAATGCTTCCGGAATTTAAAGTCAGGGTTGTTGCAGTAACATGATTCTCTGTAGTAAATGCGCCGGTTAAATCTAAGGTATTATATGTTGCATAAGGCACTTCATTGCTGGCAGTGAAGGTAAAGTTGCCGGCGGAGATATCGTCGGGTAGGGAAATCGCGCCATTAGCCACTGTAATTGTACCGGAGTTATTCAAAGTGCTGTTGACAGTTAATGCCTCGTCAGTGCCAAAGGTAAATCCTGCGCCACTGGCTAAAGTCAATGTCTCAGCTGTAATAGAACCGGCTGCAGTATACACACCAGATGCCTTGCTTAAGTAGAGCGTACCGGTATAAGTAGCCGCTTTAACATTATAATCCTGTGTGTATTCAAATATGCCTGCAATAGAGGAAGGCATATCATTAATTGCGCCGCTTGAAATCTTAATCGTGCCTGTATTATCAACGCTTGAACCAAAATCTATTGCGCCTGAACCCATGGTAATTGTGCCGGCATTGGTTAGCGTACCGGAAACAGTTAAGTTTTCATTTATACCAAAAGTAATGCTTCCGGAATTTAAAGTCAGGGTTGTTGCAGTAACATGATTCTCTGTAGTAAATGTGCCGGTTAAATCTAAGGTATTATATGTTGCGTAAGGCACTTCATTGCTGGCAGTGAAGGTGAAGTTGCCGGCGGAGATATCGTCGGGCAAGCTGATTGCGCCGGTGGAAACAGTAATCAAGCCGCTATTGCTTAGCGCAGTGGTAACTGTTAAATCGTGCGCACCCATAGCTAAGGCCACGCCTGCATTAACAGTAAGCGTATTGGGTATGTTGAGATTATTATTCGCGGTGTAAGTAACCGCAGCGGTTGTTTTGGCAAGCGTTAATGAGCCAACAGGATTTATGATTCTTAATGTTGATGCGCCGCCGCTGGTTAAAGTAATATCGCCGCTAGTGACAGTGGTAATTGTAC
>Ga0265297_10012620_pt1 | contig 10105 bp, 14 predicted proteins | sample Munlanlwell13791_FD_192502 | JGI IMG/M metagenome (GOLD analysis project Ga0265297, IMG submission 192502) | Leachate microbial communities from a municipal landfill in Southern Ontario, Canada - Leachate well 137-91 | ecosystem: Engineered > Solid waste > Landfill > Unclassified | place...
CCCCCCCTTCGGGGTAGGGTCGCGCTCCGCGCGAATGGGAATGCGCTCCGCGCATTCTTCCGTGTGTTTCATGTGTCATTCTTCGTGCTTCACTGGATTGCGCCGCGCTCCGCGCGTCGGTATCCGTGAATGACGTCGTGATACATTCTTGCGGAATGCGATATTACCCGCCGGGATGCCAGCTATGGCGATTGCTGCTAATGCGAGATTGATGGGGTATAACCACCATGCGATAGTGAGGAACAATAGCGCCCATCCGATACACCACCCCGTCCACAATTCCCGCCATTGCATTACCGGATACGCTTTGCTATCACGCGGACTATCCACACGCCGACCCGGGGAATGCGTCCCGACCCTTCACAGTATCGGCAGGGCCGGGATGCCTCATTGAATACCCACCCGTATTTTCTGCCGCCATTGCATTCCTTGCACTTGGTATCCGGATTGCGCAGGCAGGATATCGCGTATAGCGCGAGTAGTGCCGCGGCGACGGCTAACCATGCTTGCGCCTGGTCGGATGTCATCTTCGCTTCGCCTCCATGTCGACCGCCGTTCCGCTGGAATCATATATGCTGCGGGCTTCTATATGGCCATTCCGTGGAGTCCGTTCCGAATGGGTGCGGATTTCATTCCGGGGTGGACATGATTCCGGCCCGCTCATTCCCTGGGGGACGGGCGGGCCGGAATCGGGGGGTGCTGGACCCCGGGCCGGTCGACGTGGAGTCCAGCGGGCCGACGGGTAACGGGGGCAGTCCCGTCGCCCCCGGGGGAGGTGGCGGGGGGTGGCCCGGTCCGGGATGGGATAGGGGGACCCCCCGCCGTCGCCGACAGTACAGCGGGTGACGACCGTGTGTCAGCGCCTCGCGGCACCCGAGTAGGTGGCTGACTCCGCGTCCCACGACGGCGCGACCTCGACCGTGAGCCGGTCCGCCTCGCCGCGCGGGACGGAGAAGGCGTAGGACCCGGTCGCCGATCCGCCGGGCGGGATCGTCCCGGACAGCTCCTCCACGCCGTCCTGGAACACCTGTTCGGCCGTCTCGCCGTCCGCGCCGTACCGGAGCCCGACCTCGGTCAGGTCGGCGTCGAACCGCTCGCCCGTGCCGTTGCGCAGCCGGACCCGGACGACCACGACCGGCCAGGACGCGCGGCCACCGGCCGCGTACGGGCTCCGGTGGGCGACCCGGGCGCCGAGCACCGCCACGGACAGGCCCGAGTCCCACTCGAACCCGTGCGAGGACCCGAACGGGGCGACCTCACCGGAGGGGTCCTCGGTCGAGGCGGTCGAGGGGGTCGAGGTGGTCGTCACCCCACCCCCGTCGACCACCTCGCGGGCGACAGGGTCGCCCTCGCCACACGCGGCCAGGACCGCGGCGGAGGTGACGACCAGGGCCGCCAGGACGTGCAGGGTGCGCCGGATCATCGGTGCCTCCAATCTCGCCCCGCGGGCGCCCCACGAGGGAGACGCGCCGGACCCGGGGGACGGCGGGGGGAACGGGGCCGGTGAGGCGCCCGACGGCGCGAGGGACGCCCCACCGGCCGGACGACGCTACAGCGCCGACCCCAGGTACTCCGGCGGCAGGCCGAACGAGACCCCCGCCCGGACCGGGTGCAGGACCGGCACCGGTACCCCCTCGCGGGACCGGTGCGCGTGCACGAGCTGCTGGGCGTGACCGGCACACACCGGCACCCGCGCACCGCCCCGGTACCCGAGATCGGCCACGTAGTCGGCCGCGGACCCGCACGGGCGCGTCGGGCCGTCGGTGCGGCCGATCTCCCGCCAGACCATCGCGCACGCACCGGCAGCCACCCGCGCGGTGGTCGGCGGCAGCCCGTAGGCGTGCAGGGCCGCATCGACCGCCCCGCCCACCTCGAACGGCGACCCCGGGGTCACCGGGGTCGGGGGGACCGGGGCCGACTCACGGTCCAGGTCCCGGGTCATCGCGCGGGCCGCCTCGCGGTCCCGGACCTCGGTCACCTGATCGGACAGGACCACCCGTTGCCCCGACGACACGCGCGCCAAGAGATCCATGTACCACACGGCGCGCGCGCCGCGACCGGCCGGACGGGGCGGCATGACCGTGGTCGGACGCTCCGGGGTCACCGGCGTCCCCCGGCGTCCCTGAGACGTCCCCCGGGGTCCCGCGGCGGGTGCGGGACGTCGCGCAGGCGCCCCCCGGGCGTCGCGCACCGGAGGCGGGACGTCCCGCGGCGGGAGCGCCGGGGCCACCGGGCGCACCGGGGCCGGGGCCGGGCGTCGCGCAGGCGTCGCGACGTCGCCCCCCGGGCGTCGCGACGTCGCCCCCCGGGCGTCCCCCGGGCGTCCCCCGGGCGTCCCACCGGCGTCCCGCGCGTGGATCGACACCCGGGCCGACACCCCGCACCCCGGACACCGGACCGTGTTGCCGCCCTTGGCGCGCGTCTCCCACGAGTGGTCACACGTCGCGCAGACCATCTCCACCGGCGTCCGCCCCATCGCCGCGCGCACCGCGGCCGACGGCTCCCCCGGCCCCTCCCACTGCTGGTCGACCGCGACCCTGCGCTGACGGCGGCACCGCGGGCACCGCGTCATGCCACCGGACCCGTCCCCGCTCGGTCGAGCACGCGTCCGGTACGGCAACGCGCAGCCGCGACACACGACCTGCACCGGCACCGACTTGCTCATTGCCACTCACCGCCATCTACTCGCCGAATACACGACGAATCGCATGCTACCGGCTTCTATGGCAATTCATTGCGCGCCGCGACCACTACCAACCATTCACTGCCAATGGCAGCGCATGCCACGTCTTCTACCAGTCACCGTGCGGCGATGAACACCCCGCCCGGTGCGCGCGCCGGTACGCGCGGCGGCCACTGCCGCTTGCGCCGCTTGCGGTGCGTGTAGTCGGCCGGATCCGGTCGCATCGCCGCCCGGTCCTGGCAGCGACGCCAGCACCCGAGCACGTCACGGCAGACCAGCCACCGGCGACCAGACCCCGGCACCCGCGACCAGGAGCCGTCAACCGCGACCCACCGATCCCCCGACACCGGACGCAGCCCCCACGGGCCGCGGACCGCCTCACACCAGAAGCACCCAGCACCCCTCATCGGCTCCCCTCCACACGGTCGAGGGGCCGCCCCGCTGGGTGACGGCCCCTCGACACACTGCCACGGATCACCCGCCGGACGCCCTCCCCCATTCGGCCAGCTCCGACGTCGCATACACCCGCGCACGGCCCCGGCGCCCCACCGGCTGAGGGGCGCGAGGATCGCGCTCAAGGCGCTTCGCAGCCGCCGCACGGCTCCCGGGGACCAGGCCGAGATCCAGCGCCTCTGAGAGGCTCACAGCCTCCGGGAGCCCCTCGCCGAGCATCGCGACATCAGGGGCCGCACCATCGCGACATCCCTGGTCGAGGCGGGGGGTAGACCAGGCGGCCCCCATCGCGACACCAACCCGCTCGGACGCCAGCGCGCGAGCCTCCGCGGTCGTGAGGAACGCGACCTGCACCGCGTGCGCGGACCCCGCCGTGACGACCTGCCACCGACCGCGGACCTTCGTCGGCCGGGGCGGGGCGCACTCCGGGGCCATCATCATCCAGTTGTTCCGGGTGAACCTCGCGAGGCACCTGATCCCGAAGTTCTCCCGGGCCGACCCGGACCCGCACGCCTGCGCGGTCAACATCTGCGCCACGGCGAACAGGTGCATCTGTGCGCTCCGGCCCATGAACATCAGTTCCTGAAATGCCGTGATCGCGGGAGAGGCCTTCGGGTCGCCCTGTTCCCGATTGGCTGCCCACCACGTGCGCAACTGCGCGACCGTCGCATTCAGCTCCTCGAAGATGATCAGAACCCGGTCGGCGGGAGTCCACCCGTCGTCTTCCTCCATGGCCTGCTGGTTCCGGTCGTCCGCCTCGCGCGCGAGCCCCACGAGGGCCGCGTGCATGTCGCCGGGCCGGGCGCAGTAGACGACACCGGGCACGCCGCGCGCCCACCGGTGCGAGCCCTTCCGGTCGAGGATGTAGACCCTGCCGCCGCGGCGCAGCACCTGCACCGCGGCGAGCATCGCCAGGACGCTTTTGCCAGCTCCGGAACCGGCGGAGCAGGCGATGTGAGGCGAGTCGTCGTCCAGCGACACCGCGAACGGGACCCCGCCCGCGGCCAGGCCCAGGACCAGCTCATGATCCCGCGCGGAGTCGATCGCGGCGCGGATCTCCGCGAGCCCGCAGCGCTCCGGGGGCCGCACCGCGACCGTCCACCGGCCGACGACCTCCGGGCCGACCGCCGACCACGACGCGGCGAGCCCGGTCAGACCGAGCTTGCCAGCGACGACCTGACCGGCCAGGCGTCGCGCGTCGTCCGGGACCCACGACCCCGCGCGGACCTCCACGCACACCGGCCGGGCCTCGACCGGGCGCGCGAGCAGTCCCCGCAGGGACGCCACCGGGCGCAGGGAGGACCACCACCACCGGGCGCGCTGCACCCGGTCGGGACCCCACCGGGACACCGGCGCGACGCGCGAGGCCCACCAGGACCGCACCCGGACCTCGACGGGACGCATCCGCGACGCCAGACGTCCCGACAGCTCCCCGAGCGTCGGATCGACGCTCAACCACCGGTCCGGGCGCGACGGGTCCAGGCCCAGCACCGGGCCGAGCGCGGACGCCAGGGGGTCCCGGAACGTCGCGCGGAAGGCCCTCGACGTCGCGACGTCGCGACGCCTGCGGGACCAGCGGGTGACGCCCGCGGCACCCGCGAGGGACACCGCGGCGACCAGGGAGGGACGCGCGTAGAACCACGCCCACGCCGAGGACCCGACCACGGCCAGGGACGCGACGCGCCACGCCGCGCGCTGCCACCCCGCCATCAGCGACCACGCCGATGGGAACGGGCGGGACGGGTCCAGCGACCGGGTCCCGCGACGCAGGAATGTCGCATCCGTCGGGTGCTGCGCGAGGCGGGTGACGCCGAGCATCGGACGCCCCGCCAGGAACCGGAACGCGCCGACTAGGACCAGGAGCGCGAACAGGGTGATCTTGTGCTTTGCGAGCCATCGGCGGATCACGGGGCCACCTCCGTACGGGCCGCGGGGACGCCGCGACGTCGCCACGCGACGCCGTCGGCGCAGGGGACACAGCGGGCCGTCAGGACACCCGCAGGGGCCGCCCCGGCCGTGACCGGGGCGACGTCGACGTCACGAGGGCACGCCAGCAGGGACCGGCCGACGGACGTGGCAGCGCACTGGCCCGACGGGTGCGGGACACCGCACGCGCCCTCGCAGGTGCACCGGTGACCGGCGTCGGTCACCACCTGCACCCACACGACCGGGGGAACCGGGGACGCCGACCACCTCACGACGCACCGCCCGGCACGCAGTCACCGGGGTGACCGCGGCGCAGCGTGCACCGGCGGCACTCCCCGCCGGTCCCGACCCGAACGAACGGCTCCCGCTCGCACCGGGTGATCGGCGGCCAGGACCCGACGCGAGGCGCCCACTCGGTCACCGGCACCGTGTAGCCGTACCGGGCCTCGCGGGGCGTGAGGGGGACGCCGGTGACGACGTGCACCGGGACCCCGGAACCGTCCGGGACCGACGGGGACACCGGCAGGGACGCCCCAGGGACGCCCGGCAGGGCCGCGCGGGACGCCTCCGGGGGCGACGTCGCGACGTCGACGACCGTGCAGGCGACCACGCGGGGCGCGGCAGGGACCGGGCGACCGGTGCCCGGCCAGGACCAGCGAGGGTGCCAGCCGGAGGGGACCCGGTCGGTGGCCAGGGACCACGACCAGGCGGCCGACCGGGCGCGGCCACGCGCAGCGTCACCGCGAGCGCACACGACCGCCGCGGCGATCACCGCGAGGGTGACCAGAGATGGTGCCAGGATGCTCATTGCTCAGACCTCCGAAGATCGGTTCGGACGGGATGGGAAGTCCCCGGGGTTGGGCGACCGGCCCGACCCCGGGGGCGCGCAGTGACCGCGAGCCCCCCGCCGCCCCCCGCCGGGCCACGGCGAGGGAGGACGGGCACCCCGCGGGCAACATCACCCGCCCGCCCGCCACGACGGGACGGGCGGGTCAGGGTCACCCAGGGACGCACCCAGGGCCACCAGCAGGTCGAAGACGTCCCGGGCCGGGAGCGCCGGGGCGCACCCAGGGACACCCGCGGCCATGTCCGGGGCCAGGGGGACCACCGTCGACGGGTCGGCGACCCGACGGGCGTCCCACACGCACGCCAGGGTCGTCACGTCCGGGGCCAGGGGGACCACGTAGGCAGGCGACGTCCACCGGCCGATTGCGTCGGTGAGCAGCACCTGCGCGCGGCACACGTGGCAGTAGACGGGCGGGATCGACAGGCGGACCGTCGTCGCGTTCACCGCGCCCCCCTCCCCGCCGACCGGTGGTGCGTGCACCCGCCGCAGCACCGGGGCGTGCCAGCCACGCACCGGGCACGCGGCACGGCGCACGCCCCGCAGTCATCGCCAGCCGTCGCGGTCCGCGAGGCGACCAGGAGCAACCCGGAGGCCTGACGGCACGCCCTCGCAACCGGTGACATCGGCGTGAAGACCCCAGCCTCGCGCGACTCCGCGTCGGCGACCAGGGCCGCCAGGTCGGCGAGCTCCCGAGCGGACGCGCCACGCGCGACCGGCGACGACGACGGGTAGCGCATCCCGGTCACGACGCACCGCCCGGCAGCGCGGCGAGGACCGGGCGGGCACGGCGGGTGTCCTCGCGGGCCACCCGCTGGGCCTCACGGCGAGACACGCTCACCCCCCGGTCCGACAGCCACTCCACCGCCCGCGACGCCTCACGGACGCCGAGCGCGTGGAAGGCCGCGCGGACCGCGTCCCGCTTGGTCATCGACCCCAGGTCCGGGGCCGCCGGGAGCGTCACCACGGGCAGGCCAGCCGGAGGCGTCGCCGGGGCCGACGCGCGCGGCGCCGGCGGGAGCCCGGTCGAGGCCTGGTCGAGGGCCGCCTGATCGACCACGCAGCCGCGGGCCGCCAGCCACGCCCGCGCCGTGTGCGGGTCGTGCGTACCCGTCGCGTGCCACGCCAGCCGGACCGCGTCCGGGCCGGACAGCACCCGCAGCGCGGCGACCTCGCGGACGAACGCCAGACACGCCGACGGGTCGGTGAGCCCGTGACGGACCCCCACCGACCACGCGCGCCACGTCTCCCGGGGAGCGATCACCCAGCGCAGCGCCCGGAACCGGGGCAGGGGCGGCTCAAGCGCCCCCAGGCCCTCCAGGACGTCCCGGCGCCGGTGACGCAACACCATGTCCAGCAGCAAGGCCGCCGCGACCGGCATCGCCGGGTAGAACACCACCGCGGCCGCGGTGCCGATCGTCGCAGCCTCCTGGTAACCCAGCCACGCGGAGAACCCCGCGAACACCGCGACCAGGAGCCTTGCCAACCCAGCCGACTGCGCGGCGTACAGAGCGCGGAGGGTCAGCACGACACAGAGCAGAGCCGCAGCGTCGACCGACAACGGGACCAGCAGAGCCCACCGACCCGGGAGCGCCAACTGCTCGTGACCCAGGGCGTAGAGGTTCCGGGCCGAGGACCCCACCGGCGGCAGGGCCACCACCAGCAGGGACAACCACATCAGCCACCCGAGGACCCGCCGCGACGCGTCGTGCGTCGCCGTGGTCCTGGTCGTCGTCGTCGCGCTCACGCCGCACCGCCCTCGACGTCGACGCCGAGCGCGCGGCGCAGGGTCGCGACCAGCTCATCCCGGTGCCCGCCGACCGCGACCGCCAGGGCCGCCGAGATGAGTGCGTCCAGCGAGATCTTCCGACCGACCGCCGGTCCGAGGTTGACCGCCGCCGAGCCGAGCGCGGCGTGAGTCGCCGGGCGGACCGTGACTCCCGTCCCCTTGCCTGCCATGATCACATCTCCCTTGTGGTAACGAGTGGAGTGCCTACTCTATATGACTCCCGTTGCTCACGCTACGATGTGGTTTCACGTGAAACATCGACCGGGAGGGCACCGTGACACCACCGACCAACCTCGACCCCGCGCAGCGACGGCAGGCCATCCGCGACGAGATGGAGCGTCAGCGCCTCTACCGGCTCCGGGCCACGCTCGACGACCACACCGACCGCTGTGACCACCCCGTCACCACCCCCGACGCGGACAACCCCTGCCGGGCGGTGTGCACCCTGTGCGGCGGAGGCGTCTACCGCGCCGTCCCGGCGGCCGTCCTCCGTCCCGGGGGTGACCTCGGACCCGACCTCGGCGACGCCCTCTGCGCGCACGGCATGTCCGCATCCCTGTGCGAGGGACCGGGCCACTACACCCCCGACACCCCCGACACCCACCTCGCCCCCGCGGCCACCCCGAGCGAGGCGCACGCCGAGTGGCACCGCAACGCAGGCGTCCCGATCGGCACCCCCGGGTGCCCGCAGGACGCCTGCCACGACGACGACGACCAGGACCAGGGCGACGCGTTCGGGAGCCTGCCCGCCGCGGACCCGGGCGAGCTGCGCGAGGGCCGCCCACCGGTCGCCGTGCTCATCCCCGCGGACGCATCACCGGTGAGGCTCATCCGGCTACCGACCACGCTCCCCGAGATGCAGGCCGCCGTCGGGGGATGGCTGGAACTGGTCGACGCCGGGCCGGTCGACGACCCCGCGCGCGTCGTGATGTGGTGCGACGAAGAAGGCAAGCTCAAGGGCCGCTCGCCGAACGTCCGGGCCACGCTCGCCGCGCGCTACCTGATCGGCGCCGGAGGGATGGACCCCAGCGACATCCTCGCCGGGGACGTACTGATCACCGGGGCCGACGCCGACGGGGAGACCACCGGCGTCCCCGCACACGCTCTCCTCGCGCTACGCACCGACCGGGGCATCCGGGCATGGAGGGACGACCGGGACACCCCGCCGCGGCGCATCCCGCCGTGGGCACCGGGCGAGGCCACGATCCCCGAGAGCCGGTGACAGACCATGATCGCCGAGTACGACGAGCCGTCCCGGACATGGCGACCCGACCGGCGGACCAGGGCCGCAGCCACCCGCGCCGCGGCCGAGCTGCGCGCCGCGGCACTCGCCGAGCTGCGCGCCGGGATCGACGACCGCGAGCACCTCGTCGGCGACCCCGACGACTACGTCCGGTGCATCGGCGGCCCCCTCGACGGGCAAGGCTTCACCCGCGAGCAGTGGACCACCCGCAGGGACGCGGCCCTCGCGATGCGCGCCGACGGGACCACCCGAGGGACACCCGCCGCCGACTACACACCCGGAGAGAGGCGCCCCGACCCCACCCGGGCCGGGGCGCACCGGCAGGCATGGACATGGAGGGACGCGCGATGATCCCCGACCGCGAGACATACGACGACGACGTCAACCCGGTGTGTGGCCACCCCCGGCACCTGCTGTGTCTCGGGTGCGGGACCTGCGTCGCGTGCGATGACTGCTACTGCGGGGAGGACTGACCGGTGAGCGACGACGAGGCCCGACGGCGGGCCGCGGCCGACCAGACCAGAGCGGCCGAGCGCGAGGCCCGCGAGGTCGCCAGAGGACTCGGCGTGACCATCCACGGGGACAGTGCCCGGACCGTGGTCACCCCCGGGCCGATCGTGACGCGGCTCCTGGTCCGGTCGCTCCTCGCCCCACAACGCACCTGCGAGCACCTGATCGGCGGAGGACCGAGGGTCACCTACGCCGTGGCGTGGGAACCCGGGGTCCTGGTCTGCGACCAGTGCGTATCGGCGTACGCCGTCGACGACGACGACCCCGACCAGTGGACATGCGACGGATGCGCCACCAGCGCCCCGCATGGCATCGCCATCGCCGTGGTCCGCGTCGACCGCCTGATCCTGTGCGCCGGACTCTGCAGGGCCTGCCGACGCGTCGACTTCCCCGGAGTCGACATCCCCGGATGACCCCACCACACGACACGTCTGCCCTGGCCACCCCCCCCCACGGGGACCAGGGCAGACGTGTGGTATAAGGGTGTCCCCACTCATATACCGAGCAGGAAGGACACCACCCCATGACCGCAACCCCGGACGTCGTGTCGCTGGGCCGCGTGGCACGCGAGCACGGGATCTCCCGTGACGCCTACCGGCACGCCATGAACTCCGGGCTCATCAACCCCGTCGACCGCGGCGCACGCGGCCGAGGGGG
>Ga0265297_10012621_pt1 | contig 10105 bp, 7 predicted proteins | sample Munlanlwell13791_FD_192502 | JGI IMG/M metagenome (GOLD analysis project Ga0265297, IMG submission 192502) | Leachate microbial communities from a municipal landfill in Southern Ontario, Canada - Leachate well 137-91 | ecosystem: Engineered > Solid waste > Landfill > Unclassified | place...
AGAAAGCCGAGGATTTTGCCCCGCGCCTCGAAGCGTCAGCCAGTTCGAACCCCGCCTGGCTCAATAAGAACATGAATAGCCCAAGCGATCCGTCGTCGCGCAGAAGTAATGCGGAGGCGGCCATGGCGATGGCAAGCCAGGGAATCATGAATGCGCGAACTCGAATTCCGCCGCTTGCATTGGGAAGTGACAAACCGCGAAGCGGAAGTCTCTTTCTGCAGAGAATGCCGACCGCTGTGGCAATAAACATGGCGGCAAGCGACGCCGCATATGGATAATCCGCGAACAACGGGGCGGACGCGAGCCCGCCCGGTACGAATACCTGCCTGAACCCGATAAGCAGTCCAAGGAAAACGATGCGCCAACTCCGGATGTATGAACCTTCGTTCAAGAGTCTTCCCTTTTCACCGCTATGACGCCAACTGACTTAGTAACACTGTCTTCAAAACTCGAAGCCCTCACGTGCCTGCAAACCGGCTTTCCAGTAGTGTTTGACCTCTTTTATCTCGGAAACCAGGTCGGCCCGGTCTATCAACCACTGCGGGGCCCAACGCCCGGTGATGACGATTTCGCACTTTCCGCGCGAGTCCAGCAATTCCTCTGCCATCTCGCGACTCAGCAGCGAGAAATGCAGTATCACTGAATACTCGTCAAGCACAAGCAGATCGTACTCTCCCGAGCGAAGCAACTCGGCGGCTGCGGCCTCACCGAACAGGGCTTCGGCCTCATCCTCCACGGTCGCGGCGGCGGGGTCAAAGAAACACTGACCGCATCGCTCGCAATCCTGCGCCGGTTGTCCCGGGAACAAGGCATACCGGCACTTCCGCCCGAATCTCATGTGAGGGACCGGGGGGAGAAGCCGCTCAAGCGACACGTACTCCCCGCTTTGCCAACCTCCCTTGAGAAACTGGACGAAAGCGCATCTCAGCCCGCGACCTGCTGCGCGCATTACAAGACCAAGCGCCGCGGTCGTCTTTCCCTTGCCGTCGCCAGTGTAGACTTGAATGCGGCCACGTTCCACGGCTTTCATTGTAGCGGATTGGCCCCAACGGGCAAGGGAATCCCTTTTTATTGACCCATTTGGCCGTGTCTCTATAATCTCTACGTGCAAAGCCGCCTCGCAGCGCTTCTTCTCGCACTCTTTATCCTGCCGTTCGCCCCGGCAATGGCTGACCAACTCGTCAGCCTCGACCGCGACGCCGCCGTCAGCCACATTACCCGAAAAGGCAAATCATCCGAGTCCATCAAAATCGTCGGCGCCTACCTCGAAACAGTTTCTGCCGAGGGAGCCGCAGTCTATAGTGGTGGAGTGAAAGCCTATTGGGGTGACTACGTACTGACCTGCGATACACTCGTGCACTTCCTGTCGTCAAACTCGTTCTATGCTGAGGGAGCCGTGGTGATCGAGCACCCGCAATTGACTCTCACCTGCCTGAGGCTCTGGGTGAATTTCGAAGCTGAGACCGGTTACGCTGAAGAAGTCAAAGTGATTCAGCCACTTTCACCCGACATGTTCCTCAACACTTTTCTCGTTCTTCGCAGCGATTTCGTGTCTTTGCTGGGTCCCGGAGACTACTACGCCGAGGGTAACTCGATATCGACCTGCGTATTCGAGCCCCCGGACTATGCCGTCTACTCCCCGGATGTCAGGTACAGCGCTGGCAGTATCTCAGCGAAGCGCAATGTGATCAAGGTCGGGAAGTTTCCGGTGTTCTATGTCCCGAGCCTGAACCTTGGCGGCTCAGGTTCCGGAAGGGCACCGGTCTCGGTCGCGTTCGGGAGAACGTCCTATCTTGGCCTTTACTTGAAGGTCGGGTTGCGTGTATGGCGCACCGAACACTTCGACTACTTCGCCAACCTGGGGTACTTCAGTGCGCGAGGCTATTCTCTCGGCTCGACGACCTTCTACGATTACGGCAAAACCCAGGGCCGACTGAGGACCTTCTACATTCCCGATTCGAACGATGGTGACTACCGTGAGAAGCGTTACGCTTTCGACTACAACCACAGAACGGATTTCTCTCTCGGCAGCGCCTTGGACAACCTCTCCCTGACTGCTGAGGCGCACAGGCGCTCGGATCTTATTGTTGAGAAGGACTTCTACCGCAGGGAATGGTTCGCCGAGAAAGATCCGGAAGACTACATCAACCTCCAGCAGACTTGGGACGCCTCGTCTGTCAGCCTGCTTACTCGTGTCCGCCTGAACAATTACGAGGCGACGTCAGTGTACACACCGGAAGTGCGATGGAACATCTACAGCTATCCGTGGGGTGGACTGCGAGTGAAACTCGATACTGCAACAGGCTACGTGAACAGGACGGAAGTTGCCCCAACCGCGGGAATGGATGACTACCGCACGCGTGCCGATGCTGGCGTCGAATACCCGCTGGTTTTCGGGAACCTGGCGACCTTGGTACCTGAGGTCGGGGTGCGATACCGAATGTACGGGAATCCCGAGCCCGGGAACCACCGCACCAACGAACAGGTCTACGCCCGGGCCTCGCTCTATTCAAGATTGGCGGGCAGCCCATGGCTTTCGTCCGGCGGGGATCGGGGAGTGCGCCATGTGGTGCTTGCGGGTGTGGATTTCAACGTTGCGAGCACGCCTTCCGCAAATCCCGGAACGGTCGATCTGTTCGACGAGTTCGATCCGATGTACGAGGATATCTCGGTCAAACTGTTCCTGACGAACGTCATTGAGGAAAAGAAACGGAAGGGCACCGGATACGAGTATTTCGACCTTCTTATGATTCGGCTGGAGAATAAGATATACTCTCCTTGTCAGGAGAGAGATCTCCTGAACTATGGTCGTACGGAAGGTCCCTTATCCGGGATCTGGCGCCTGAGGCTGTCACAGTCCTTCTACTTTCTCGGAGATTTCGACTACGACTGGCATGAAGGATGGTTCGCAACGACAGGAAACAAAGCAGGGTGGAATATCACGCCCTTCCTTTCCCTCGAGGGCAGTGTCAGGTTCGTGAAGCGCAATCCGTTCTTTGGCGGCAATGAGACCACGGACGTTACTTCGGTGGTTCACTTCGATGCCAGTGAGAAATGGTACTATGACTTTGGCTTTTCGAGGCTTTCGACGCCAGGTTATGCCACTCACAACGACTACTTCACGACGATCTACCGCAGAGGGCACGATTTCATCTCTGCGGTCACGCTTGGCGACTCCGACGGCAAGTTCTATTTTGAAATAGCTGTGTACCCGAAGTTTGCCATGCCCGATCGTTTGCCGGAGCAGACCTATTCGACGCATACTCTTGTTCGTCCTGACCTGTTCAGATAAAGGGGTGTCACCTAATGGGCAAGGCCCTGTTCCCAGGTAGTTTCGATCCGGTTACTTACGGTCACCTCGATGTTATCGAGCGAGCCTCAATGGTGTTTGAGCACCTTGAGGTCGCCGTGGCGGTGAATCCGACCAAGCTCCCAATTTTCACGGTGCAGGAACGAGTGAAAATGCTCGAGGGATTGACCGCGGGTTTCAAGAACGTCTCCGTCGGCTGGTTTGAAGGGCTGACGGTGGAGTACATGAGAGCGAAAGGCATCCGAGCCCTTGTGAGAGGCATTCGCACTTTTGCGGATTTCGAATACGAGGCATCCCTGGCGAACGCCAATCGTTGCGTTGCGCCTGAAATCGAGACCGTTTTCATCCTGTCCGACACGAAATACTCTTTTGTCAGTTCACGAATGATTCGCGAACTGGCGACCTACGGGGGCAACGTGTCCGCATTCGTTCCCCAGGACATCGCCAGGGAGCTTATCGCACGTGCACAAGGGAAGAAGCCTGTCGATCAAGACATGCGCTGAATACAATCGGAGGTCCAATGGTTGCGTATCCCGATGACAAACCCAGTGGCGGCGAAGCAACGCCTCAGCCGCCGCCCGGCGACGCCAATCCGTTTCTTGGGCAGTTCTTCAACACGGAAGGCTCCTTCCTTCCTCCTCCCAGCAAGGAAGCAAAGAAGGAAGCCTCCGAGTCCGAAGTTCACGACAAGCTGCACCGGATCCTGAAAATATCGAAGAACATCGGTGCTTCCGATATCTTCCTGAAAGTAGGAATCCCGCCAGCCATACGAGTCGACGGGCAAGTCCAGTTCCTCAAGTTTGACGAAATGACCGATCGGGAGATGCGCATCATCCTCGAGAAGATGTGCGACAAGTACCTGATCGAGCAGTTTCGCGACGAGCACGAGGTTGACTCGGCTTACCAGATCGACGGGGTAGGGCGTTTCCGCGTGAGCGTCTTCCTGCAGCGCGGCTTCATCGGCATCGTTATGCGTCTTGTGAAGTTCGAGATCCCGACATTCGAGCAGTTGAACCTGCCCACGGATACGTTTGTGAAGCTCTGCGGCGAACGCCGTGGTCTGATCCTGCTGACGGGCATCACGGGGTCGGGCAAGACAACGACTCTGGCGTCGTTCCTCGAGTACATCAACACGCACTTCAACCGGCACATTATCACCGTCGAAGACCCGATCGAGTTCATCTACTCCGACAAGCGCTCGATCATTGACCAGCGCGAAATCGGCGTGGACACCCGGTCTTTTGGCTCAGCGCTCAAGCACGTTGTCCGGCAGTCGCCTGACGTCATTCTGGTGGGCGAAATGCGCGACCTTGAGACCATGGAAGCGGCCATCAACGCCGCCGAAACAGGCCACCTTGTTTTCTCCACGCTGCACAGCACAAATGCTCCCCAGACACTTGACCGAATCCTGAATTTCTTCCCGCCTCACCAGCATGAACTGATCCGATCCCAGTTGGCGACAGTGACAAAGGGAATCATCTCCCAGCGCCTTATCAAGCGCCTGGACAGCCTGGGACGAGTTCCTTCGGTCGAGATAATGACTTCCTCGCCTACGGTTAAGCAGGCCATCGAGGAGGGCAGGTTCCTCGACCTCGCCAAGATCATCGATGAAAGCGCCTACTTCGGGATGCAGAGCTTCAACACGTCGCTGATCAACCTGATCCAGAAAAGGATGATCTCCCGCGAGGAAGCGCTTGCAAATTCCGACGATCCGGATAGACTACTCCTTGCCTTCCGCGGCATCTCCAAGAGCGCCGGAAGCGCGCAAGAGGCGCTCAATCAGCAATCGCAGCCGGGCAAGTCCCCGGCCGGAGGGCCGACTTCCGAAGAAGAGAAGCGCAAGCGCCGGTCCGAGGACTTTATGGGCGGACGGAACAAGTAGCCCCGGCACGCGTCAAACGAGCGGGTAACAAAGGAACGACTATGAGAGGCAAAGGCTTGAAGGTTATTCTCATCCTTGCGGATGTCCTGCTGATAGCGGGGCTCGCGGGTGCTATCTACATTGTCTTCTACACGGAACAATTGCACAAGACGCTGCCGCAGACTACTCAGACCGGCATCACGATCATGCAACCCGCTGCGCGAACCTCCGGCCTGGGCGATATGGACGTCAACAAGATTTCCTCGCTCCTGGGCGGCAAGAGGACTTCGGCGATCCAACCCGTGAAGAACGGCCCGGACGGGGCCGCAGTACTGGCTACGGTTGACCTGGACAAGTTCGAAGTCCGCGCGGTTGCTCTCGATACTGAAGAGCCCGCAATGACGATGTGCACTATACGAGACACGGAGTCCGGGGACCAGATCAACCTGTTCGTTGGCGATGAATACAAAGGCTGGAAGTTCATACGCGCCAAGGGGCAGGTCGCGATTTTCTCCAGTGACGGCAAGGAAAAGGAAATGCTCCTGTGCACGGTACAAATTGCCTCTGCCAACGCTCCCCAGAATCCGAACGGCATGCCCAACCAGCCCAACGGCATTCCCAACCAACCGGGCGTCAATCCCAATCAGCCGAATCAACCGCGTGTACCGAACGGCGGGGCAAATCCCAACCAGCCGGGCAATCGACCGGGGATTCGCCAGCCAACTTCCGTCCGGCGTGAAATCCGTCGCGAGTATATCCGCGAACTGGCCGGGAAGGCCGACAAGCTTATGAACGATGTCTATGTGTCCCCCTTCGTCAGCAACGGCAAGTCCATCGGTATGAAGATCAATTCGATCGCACCCAACTCACCTCTGAATGCCTTCGGATTCCAGCCGGGCGATATCGTCAAGTCCTGGAACGGGACACCGATTACGAACGAGAAACAGTTGTTCGACATCTACAACAAGTACAAGAACAACGTCGATACCGTCCCCGGGACTAACGAGGTGATTATTATCCGGCAGGGCCAGGAAATCCGGCTGAACATCAACCTTCGGTAGGTGTCTGAGAATTCCGAGGCCCGTCGCGCGTCGGCGGGCCTCTTTCGTTTCATGCCGACTCATTTGAAAACTTCAGGGGGGGGCGTCCGCTGTCAGGCAACGACCCCGGCCACCATCGTGCCGACAATTTCCCGGCATCTGCCTTCAAGGCTGCTTCACGACAGAGCGAAGGCGAAGTACTCCCTTGAAGGGTGACAGAGGGTAGGAAAAACCTTGACTTGCGAAACCCGTGAAGAGTAGCCAATATGGGTTTGAAGGAAGCCGCTGCCAAGGAAAAGCCGTTCCCCCGGGAGCGCCACGCACCCGCGTGGCATTGGCCTGAAAGGCCGTTCTTCGTAGGGGCATCCGCCTAAGGCGGACCACGTGGACATTCAAGGACATCCCGCAGGCGAACTGTGGTTAGCGCGGCTCCGCGCGTTCGTCCTGCTGGGGATGCCCTTGCCTGAAACAGCGGTAGTAAGCCGTTACACAATCATCACGTCGGTGCGGTTGAGGGCTGTTGGTCGCCAAAGTAGACGATGCGTCTCGCTTCGTGTTTGCCTTGGCTTTCTGCCTTCGATTCTTGCTGATGTCCGGTGCCTCTCTTGATCATCATTCAGCACTCATCAATCATCAATGATCGCCGCGACCGTCCCGGCGCGTTCTTGCCGCGGCTGCTGGCTGCTCTCCTATTCCTCATTGTGCATTGTGCATTGTGCATTGCTCATTTCTCGTCGCGCCGACAGCCGACGGACAGAAATCAAACCCGCATTTGGCTTCTGCGTTTGAATTGCATCGAGAAGCATCCGTGGTAGGATTTGTTTGTGAGAAAAAGAAATAGCCTACGATATTGCCGCCGCCGCAACAGCGGCGACATCAATGACGAACGCATCAATCCGGTTGATCACGCAGCGGGAGGAGATGGACCCAGCAGAAGCATGATCGGATCTGAAAGCCCGGTCAATCCTCAAGGAGGGTACGTCGAATGATGGAATCCGCAGCGTCTCTGGCGCTTATCATGAGTTGTCTCTTGCTGGGATTCTCACTGTGTGCTTGCGGGGAGCAGTTGGAAGGGAAAGTGCAGCACGCCTTTCTGCCTGCCTGTGTTGAGGGGACGGGAATATGCGCGGAAAGCGGGAACGTCTTGGCGATATGCGTGGACGACAAGCGCCTTGTCGGCTATGACATCAGCAAGAAGGCGATCGTCTGGTCGTACGCACCACTGCCGAATTTTCTCTTTCGCCTCTTTCAGGGGCGATTGCTCGCTTTTACGATCTTGGACAAAGGCTCGAAGTGGGTAGTTGCGCTCGATGTCGCCACAGGCGAGAGGGTGGCCAACTTCAAGCTGCCGGCCGATATTGTCGCCCATCCCGATTACTATGTACCTGTCCTGTACTGCACCAGGGAGGCGGTGGTGGTTCAGGTAGCCGAAAAGATTCTACTCCTCAAATGCTCAGACGGGTCGATTATCCAGTCGAGTGAAGGTTGGATGAAGGCGTGTCTTCTGGGGGACTACATAATCGGCACGCGGGAGGATGCAGTGTTTCGCGTTCTCGATCTGAAGACCCAGAAGCCCGATCTCGTGAAACTGGTCGACCAGAAGGGAGACCCGAGGTGGTTCATCGAGACAATCGGTGACCTCTTATTCGTCTTTGAAGACTGCGGCTCGCCGCGCGGGAAGAGGTTCAAGGACTTTTGCATACACGTGATCAACCCGCAAGGAAAGGAACTGGCGAAATCTGAAGTCGTCTCTATCATTCCAAGGTTCGTTTCATCCGACCGGGCAATCTACTTCTTGTCCGAATCAGCGCAGGGCCTGATCTGGGACATCGAGAAAGGGGCATTTGGTCAGACTCAGCATGATTTTCGCAGACCCATGGGAAGCTTCTCAGGCTGGCTCATCTGCCGGGATGTGGATGAGAGGGGTGACGTGATCAGCTATACGGTGAAAAGGGAGTCCGATGGAATCGCGGAAGACTCGGTACCGTCAACGCCCCTCAAAAAGGCGGGGCCTTGGTTCACCGGGAAGAACTTCTGCTCCTTCTCGAATATTGTGTTCGGCGTCGACTTGGCGTGGGTTCGCGATGTTAACGAGAAGGTGTTGTTAGGGGAGCCGGGAAAGCCGAAGGAATAGCCGTTCGGCCGCAGGGCGCAGGGGCGTCTCTGCATTGACGTTCTGCGGGGAATCTCAGCAGCTTGCCTCACTGCCATTCCTGAACGGTACATCTCCATGCCGAGGTGGCCATGAGCCTGCTGGGAAACCGGCTAATCTCCGAGCCCCGCGTAGCTCGCGGCAAGCAGTGCGCAGCCGCTGGGGATATTGATGATTGCGGATTGATGAATGGCGAGGCCAGTCCGTCGTCTGTCGTCCGTCGCTGATCCAACGGCCTGGAAGGCCGATACCACAAACACGAAGCGAGACGGTGCGAGAAATGAACACCCTCCTTCCTCCTTCGCCGCGCCTCCGGAGGGCAAGATGCACAATGAGGAATAGGAGAGCGGCCAACGGCCTGGAAGGCCGATACCACAAACACGAAGCGAGACGCATCGTCTACTATGGCGGCCAACAGCCTCTAACGTATAGGCATAACGATCGTTGAGGTCGGCGAGACCTGCCATAATCCGGATGGGGCTTCGGCGGGGTCTCCAGCCTGCTCGGATTCCATCGCGTGAAAGCGGGTAAAATGCACGGGGATTTGGCTATGCCAGATCTCCTGTGGTGAGTGCATTTCGGAAAAGTCTGTAACTTTATCGCGCTGCGGCGTTTTTAGACAGGTGTCCTATTATCCAATGGAGGAGAGAATGAAGAACACCGTAGTTATCCTCGTCGTGGCTGCCATCGTCGTCGTCGGCGTATGGTTCTTTGTCCAGAAAAGCAAGCCCGGCAACGGCACGCAGGGCGCCGGTCAGGTGGTTGTCTACACCGCCCAGGACCAGGAATATGCCGAGCCTCTGTTGAAGATGTTCGAGGAACAGACAGGCATCAAGGTGATCCCGAAGTACGATGCCGAAGCGACCAAGACAGTCGGCCTTGCGGGCCAGCTTCTGCAGGAGAAGGACAATCCCCAATGCGATCTGTTCTGGGGCAACGAGCCCTTGCACACGGTAAGGCTCGCGAAAGCCGGAGTCTTCGAAGCCTACACGCCCAAAACATGGGACCTCTTCCCCGACGGCTTCAAGGATAAGAATGCAATGTGGACCGGATTCGGCGCTCGCGCCCGCGTGTTTGTCGTCAACACTACGCGTCCCGGATTCGATACCATCAAGGGGCTCGATGACCTGCTGCGGCCGGAATTCAAGGGCAAGCTGTGCATGCCCAAGCCTCTGGCCGGGACCGCCACCACGCAGATGGCCGCCCTCTACTCACTGTGGGGCAAAGAGAAGTTCACCACATGGTTTAAAGGACTGATGGCCAACGATGTCAGGATGCTTGACGGGAACTCGTTTGTTGCCGATGGAGTGGGCTCTGCCGAGTACACCGCTGGCATCACGGATATTGACGATGCAATTTCCCGCAAGGAAAAGCGCGGGATGAAGATAGAGATTGTCTTCTCGGATGCCGATGGAATGGGCTGCCTGGTGTTTCCGGAAACGCTGTCGATCATCAAGGGCTGCAAGAACGCACAGAACGCCAAGATGCTCTACGACTGGATGCTGATGGATCGGACGGAACTCTGGATGTGCAACAGCCCGGCAGCGCAAATTCCGTTGAACCGCAATCTTAAGGCTCCAGTGGGAAGATACGACATCTCCTCGATCAAGGCGATGAAGGTTGACTGGAACAAGGTTGCCGAAGTCTATGACGAGGCCGCCGCGCTGCTGAAGGAACTGACGAAGTAACTTGAAGACGCCTGTCAAGCTCCTCGGCTTGCTGCTTCTCTTTGTTTTTACGCT
>Ga0265297_10012622_pt1 | contig 10105 bp, 6 predicted proteins | sample Munlanlwell13791_FD_192502 | JGI IMG/M metagenome (GOLD analysis project Ga0265297, IMG submission 192502) | Leachate microbial communities from a municipal landfill in Southern Ontario, Canada - Leachate well 137-91 | ecosystem: Engineered > Solid waste > Landfill > Unclassified | place...
TCAAGACCTCGACTTTGCCATCGGCACCGAATGTCAACTCAATAGGCAACTCATTAAGCAAGCCTTTGACTTCAGCTGTATTTTCAGGTGCGCTGTTTGCCAGCTTTATCATCTCCGCCGGCTTCGACAGCGGCATGTCAAACACTGGCTGGCCGTTGCACGTCACTTCAACAACACGGTCCTTGCGCGCTTTCTCCCTGAAAACAACAAATACCGATGTATTCGGACCGAAATGCACCGGCACGCGGACCGCGTCCGGACCCACATCATATACCGCGGGACGTTCAACGCGACCTGTTTCCGGCCACCAGAATTCCGGCGCCAGGTCATTCACACGGAAAGCAATTGTTTCGGTGCGCGGCGAGGAACGCTGGTTCGACAGGAAGTAGATATCGACATCGCTATCCCGGCGATGCGTCCAGAGAATGCCGTCTGGGCAGACAACATCCGGCGGAGTCTTGAGCTTGTCAAACGCCGACTTCAAATCACTGTCGTTCATCACAAGCCCTTTGTCCCACAACTCACTTGCCAGATTACGGACTTCCGCATCGCAGGCGGGATAGTTTTCCAGGCTTGGCGAGCGGGTTGGAGCCTGGCCCAGCACCGCGCCGCCGGCCTTTACAAGATCACGAATCCTTTTCAGCAGGGCCGGCCGCATGGGTGTCCGTTCCGGCAACACCAAAAGCCGGTACGACATGCCGTCAGGCAGAACAAGCCGCCCTTTTTTGACGCTCAAGCTCTTCTCGATAACGTCGGCATTAATATAGTCAAAGTTATAGCCGGCCGGCAGTTCCGGCTTGCAGAGTCCGGTCATTTTCGGCGCATCTTCGCCGATGAAGTAAGCAACATCGGCGACGTGTTTGCCTGCTTGCAGCATTACACTGCAACGACGCTGATATTCAATCCACCCACCTGAATAATCAAACCAGGTATTGTTGCGATTGAATTCCGTGCCAAACCATTTATTGACGCCGGGGCGTTTGTCGTCCCACGGCTGGTGGAAATAAACGTGCAGGACAAACTGGTTGATGCCCTCGCAGTATGCCCAGTCACCGCGGGCTTTCAACGAGGCAGGCGTGCTTTGAAATGCAGGTCCGCCGGTAAATGCCTCGGCAAACACCACCGGTTTCCCATATATATGCGCGGCAGATGAGGCATCGCGCAATTCGACACCGCCTAAAGAGCCGCTGGGTTCCCAGAACTCACCGCTGATCTCGTCACAGTTTTCGCCGTACTGCAGGAACTCGCCCGGGAATCCCCAATGCCCGTAATTTTCCAGCCACAACTTTAACCCATGTTTGCGGCATAGATCGCGCAGGCCGCCGACATAATCACGCGATATACGGTCTGCAACCATTCGTCTCAAATCCCAAAGAAAGCGGTCCGACTGATCCGCGCTACCGACAATACGGCCGGTCATTGCCGGCAGGAATGGCATCGGGTTGTAGCCGTAGCGCTTCTGGAAGTCAGCGGCCATGCCATCCGTCCAGTTCTGCGGGCCCACCTCGTAGCTGTCTGCCGTAACATGCTTGAAAGCGCGGCGTTCCTTCTCGGGCATCCTCGCCAACAGCTTGCCGACATAAGCGTCAAAATGCTCCTTGAGTGCCGCGCGGTTCATCTTGTCCACTTCCAACCCCGTCACTTCCGCTGGCGCAGCAACATTCTTCGTTCCCGTGGGCATCAAGACCGTGCGGAGAATAATCCAGTCTCCAGCCGGCACGTCCCAACTTAAAACGCCGTCCTTGCCCACCTGCCGGCTGATATCGCAAACCGAATCCGACTTGATGACAAGGTCCGCCGATTCCGGCTCGGCCTGGGTCGGCCATGTGTAGAAATGAAACGGCGGCAGCGGACCCTGAAAAACCTTGGCCAACTGCTTCTCCGGATAATTTTCAAGTCGCGCCGCCGATGACAGGATCACATCGCCCAAGTCGCAAGGCCCGGAAAAGGCAAGCCGGAAGTATTTGGCCGTCACCACAGGAAAACTGACTGCAATTGGAGACAACGGCACCGGCCCGACATTCACTTCCAGGTTGTGGCGGTCGATATCGAATTTCCGCAGGGCACGGTATTGCTGACCATCATCTGACACCTGCAACTCCGCGCTAACTTTTCCCTGCTTTGTGGGATGCACCACCAAGCTGCGCGCCGCGAACGGTTCCTGGAATTCAAATGTTACCGTTTCCGGTTGCCTGGTAATTTTTGCTCCGTGTGCCGCGGCGTCATCAGAATCATGAGCAGGCGCCGGGAATGCAAGAACCGCGAGATCCTGAAAATTATCTTTTGGCTGCGGCAGTTTGCCCTCGAAATGCTTCGGCCCGGTTACGCGCATTTCCTGTAACACGACATAGCGCATTGCCTGTTCCGGCTTCACCCAGGGGCCACCCGACTGGCTCCAGCCCGGACAGTTGAAAAAACCGATATCAACGCCGATGCGGCCGCCTTCACGGACGGCGTGTTCAATGAGCTGCCACCAAGGTTCGCTCAATGCCTTGATCTCGCCGCCGCTGATGATGCCGATATGGCCTTCGCCGATGCCTACACGCTTCATCGCCTCCAGGTCATGCGTGATCCCCTCGCGCGAGATATGCCCGTAAAGCCAGTACCAATAGCACCGCGGCTTGGTGCTCTCCGGTGGATTATTAAACAGCTCCTCCAGCTTATCCGCCTGGATAGAAGTAAACGCCAACAGCAGGTTGATAACAAATACCGATACTACACCTGCTCGCATGCTATTCTTCCTCCATTAAATTGACCGGGCCAAGCAACCCGGATTATTGCAATGCTGAATCCGGCGCTTTGTTTTCGAACAATGACACGTTCATTACGCTTTAAGGCGTGATTTAAAAACAATTACACTTCTGACGCCGGCATTGGCGTGCAAGCATGTGGTCAAAGCCATCCCCACAATTCAGCCGATCCATGCATATTTTATTTCTTAACCAGCGATTCCGCCAATGGCCTTATTTGCGCAATCGTCTCCAGCCAACAACCGGGGTCCCCGCCCAGGACATCCGTCTTTTCGAGCTTGAAATTCTTGCGGATATGCGCCTCAAGGTCGTTAACAACCCGGTCCAGCCGGGCGCGCGCCGTTTTATCACGGCCGGATTTCAGGAGCACAAGCAATTTTACCGCCTCGGCAAACTGCCGCCCGACTTCCAGGCACCGCGCAAACCAGCGGATATCCTCGTCATCCGAGATCCCGGCCGCCTGGCGCGCGGATTCCAGCGCCAAAATGGTCGCTTGTTCACGGCCGGTCCAGTGCTCCAGTTCCTCGCCCCAGTTTATCTGGGAACAGGCCTGGGCATCACTGAGCCTGGTGATCATCCTGGTTACCGCCCACCACACGCGGCTAACCGGCATCCGGCCGTTCCTGGACCGGGCCTGGATGGCGCGGCTCATCAACAGCCCCGCTTCCCGGCCCCACAGGTGCCCGCAGGCCCGGTCGAAAAATCCGCCGGCGCCGAATATTTCCGCGGGCTTATATTTGCCGGGGGCGATTTCCCCCCAAAGCGCGACGGCCTCCGCCTGGTTCGCGGCATTGGCGCGGTAGCCCCCGGCTGATCCGCTCCACAGACAATCGGCATTCAGCAACTGCACCGGTTCTTCATGCACGCCGCCATTGGCAATGTGTACGGAACGGGCCCCATCGTAGAAATGCGCCATAGTCCCCGAAATATTCGCCAAATCATCGGTTATATAATTGTCTCCACCGCCGAATGCAGCGACATCAATTCCATGGCCACTGCCGTTCTTTTCCAGCACCTCCCGCAAGCTGAGGATCTTCTTCCGGCCTTTATCGTCATAAAACTGTTCCCGCATTCCATATATAACGCCGTGCGCCGGCCCGATCAGCCGGCTCAGGTTGTCGAAGTACTGCATCTCGCGTTCCCAGATATCTCCCCCCTCATCATAAGAAGTATATAACGGGGATATAAAAATCAAGTAAAGGTCGCGCGCCGGGGAGTAATCGCCGGAAGGCGGCAGCGCGCTCAGTTCGCTGCGCAACTGTTTGAACCAGGAGGCATACGCCCCGGCCTGGCCATCCGCGGCGGATAATTCGTCGCTCGGCCAGCGCTGGCGGCATTCCCCGCAGCGCTGCTTCCAGGCCTCCTGGGCAACCTGCCAGACCCCGGCATCAATGTCATGGAGATACATGAACCCCGGCTGGACCGCGCTAACAAAACGTTTCAGTTCCTCCAGTTTGGCCCGCTTTAATGATTCATTTGAAAGGCAAGTGCCGTAACGGCGGCTTTTCCCGCCACATTTCGGCAACCCGCAGCAGTCATATTCCGCGCCATCCGGGTAAGGCCGCCGGTTGCGATAGACGTTCCCGAAATAACCGCCCTTGTATATTTCGCTGACCTGGTAGGACATGCCATATCCGCCGCTATACCCGGCAAACACCAGTTTAATGCCCAGGCGGCGGGCATAGCTGGTAAATTCCTGCATCAAAGCGGCATACCCCGGGAAACGCTCCGTGTTCCAGCCGAAGCCGTCGAACCAGACCATGTTGATCTTATGCGCAAAGCAGAAATCCAGCTTGCGTTTTATCCGCTTCAAACACGCGCCGCGGCCGTCGCCCCAGTCATAGCTCCAGCGGTTGATCTCAACATTCAAAAGCCAGTCCACACCGCAGCGGTAGCGGAAATTCGGCCAGTCGTTTATGACCACACAGGGCACGACTGCCGAACCATTTTCCAGGCGCGCCATCTGGAACAACGTTGCCGCGCCGCGCAGCAAGCCTTCCGCGGTCAGGGCGGAAAGCGCAATACCTTTTTCGGAAACCTCCAGGCGGTAGGCCTCAACGCGCCGGTCGGCATCGAGCTTACCGGCAAAATCGAGTTCCGGGACGATATTGAGCCGGATCTGCGCCCCGGCCGCCTGGGCCCCGGATACCACCCGCGCCTGGTAGCGCTCCGCAATCAGTTCGGCCGATCTGCGCGCTTGCTCATCGGCGATTAAAATGCCGGTTACACTGCCGCCCGGCCCGGCCGGAAAACAAAACTCGCCCGGCCGGGAAATTATTTCCTTCACCCCTGGTATAATTTCAATCTTCATATTGTCTTGTCCCTGATTGTTGTTTGGCAACACGGTGCGCGGGCAAAAAAGCCCCTTTTGTATCCAATACTGTAGCCGGTCCCCAAAAAAAAGGCTACTGGCCGAATGCTATTTGCTTGTGCTGGCATGCTGCCGGCGGTATTGCGTCGGAGGGAGGCCCGCGGCCCGGAGGAAAACATGATTGAAGTGGCTCAGATTGCCGAAGCCCACATGAAAGGCCGTTTCGCCAATCCTTAAATTTGAGTTCGTCAGGTAGTATTTCGCCCAATTGATGCGGATCAGGTTCAAATAAGCGGTGAAACTCATTCCAACCTGATCCTTAAAGACGTGTGCCATCCGGGAGACGCTTAAATCGGCTTCCCTGGCCACAAGCGACAGGGTTATCGGCTCCGCGTAATGGGTCTCCATAAAATCCAGCGCCTTGCGCAGCGAATCATGCGACACGGCGGACTTCAAGGCCTGCAGCCGCCTGACATCAATCAATCCCACCACCATCTGGACTAAATCTATGATGGCCGCCACGCGGCGCTTCTCAATAACCGGGGCGTTGAAATAGGCCTGACGCGCCCGAATTAAATCAACCCCCATATCGGCCAACCGCTTTTGAATCTTCCGGAAACCCTGCTCGGTCGGCCGCCGATAAAACAGTTGCCCCGTGCAAAACAAACCCGCAATTTTACCGTTCATCACAATCGGCACATAAACATCAATCAATCCCAGATGGCAACGCCTCAAGACACACCCTTGCTTCTTAACGCAGCTGTCGATCGCCCGCTTTTCATCCAACTCGCAGGCCCGACAGCCCAGCGGCGTGTTATTTACCAGCCGGCAAAAAGGCGTAAACACTCGCCACGCCTGGAGACTCTTGGAATGCCACAGCCGTAAATCCATAAAATCAAACGGCAGGCCGGTCAACTGATAGAGGTCGTTTTGGAATTTTTTCAAAACGCCGAATTGCTCAATCACGTGAAAAAACGGCCCGTATTCCCGGTCGCGCCCGGGGAAGGGTCCATCGGCCGTTCTTTTGTGACCTGAATCCTGCACGGTAATCAGCGCTCCCGTAATATTTCATCAACCTGCCCGCCCGCCCGCGGCGTGATGCATAGCATTGCGGGCAGACAGTCGCGGCGCTCCAGCACCGCCGGCCGGCAACCACAGGCGGCAAGTCATTGCCGGCGCCACTTTTCATTTTAACCCGACGGGCTTGTCCGCCATGGGATGCGCGTTAATGGCATCGGCAAGTTTATTTCCGGCCGCGCCAATGCTTAACACCAACACCGCCGTAACCGCTTTTATTGTACATGTACAACATGACCTATTGCGTGTCAAGTGAAGACATTATGCATGAATTGAATTGACAAAAGCCATCACGGCGTAAAATATGCCCTGTTCTTTCAGGCTCAAGCCTGGGTGGCGGAATGGCAGACGCATCGGACTTAAAATCCGATGACCTTAACGGTCGTATGGGTTCGACTCCCATCCCAGGCATGCTTGATTGTATGCATAATATACTCATCCCTGCCAATTAAGACAGTGATTATATGCTAAAGGGGGTTTGCGGACTTCCCGCCAGAGGCGGGTCCGCCTCCGGCGGAAAAATCCGATGACCTTAACGGTCGTATGGGTTCGACTCCCATCCCAGGCATTATGAAGAATGATTGATGTTTGACGGCAAATGAGGGCAATGGATCAGCCCCGCATATTTCCCGGGAACGCCCGATTCAATTCCAGCAGGTGGAACCCGGATACGGGCTGCCGGGCGCGCACGGCCGCAAAACCGGTTAACTCCAGGATCACAATTTCCGCGATCAAGTAGGTCCGAATCCCCTTGCGAATGCAGCCGACCAGCGCCTGCCGCCTGCGTCCCATGGCGGCGTGCAGATGGAGTTCCGGCCCCTGCTCGCCCGGAAACAGGGTGCCCACTCCCAGAATTTCATGGCCGGCGGTAAAGGCCTGCACCATGATGGAGGGTTTGGCCGTTGTCTTTTTCGGGCCGACCACCAGCCGTCCATCGCGGGCACCGCCGACCAGCAGCACCAGGGCGGCCTTAATCCGCCGCCGGCGGGCAAGGGCTTCGATACAATCCGGCAGGCGTTCGCCCTCTTCCAGGCGGACGGTAAAAACACGTCTGATTTTTCCTTCGGCCACTTGCATGGGAAACCTCCTTTTAATCCAGATTGCGGGCTTCGAGTTCCGATTCATCCCACCCGATGGAATGGCCCAACTCGTGCAAAAACGTCTTGCGGATTTCCTTGCGAAATGGCTGCTCTTCGCCGCTGTTTGCATCCCAGATGACTTCGAGGAACAGGATGATCTGGGCCGGCAAGGGACTTGCGCCCGGGTCGTCGAGCGCTGACGGCCCCAGGAAGAGCCCCAGGGTATCGTCATCAATGCCGTCCGCAATGAACGCCCGGCTCGGCCGCTTTTCGAACACAATCGGCACGGCTTCCGCCCGGCGCCGCACATCCTCCGGCAAGGCCCGGAGCACGACAGCGACTTCATCCGCGCCCGCTTCCAGCATCCATTTCCACGTTGGCGTCATATGCAGAGAGAGTGTAGCATGTAACTTACCGGGTGGATAGTCCGCAGACTGTCAGACTGGCGACAAAACCACGGCTGCGTCATTCTCACTTTAGCGAAGAAGCGTCGCGGATTGGGACGCCCCAATCAGCGCCGCGCTTGCCACGCTGACGCCGACATCACGTGTTGTTTTACTTCATCCGTAAAAAATCCCAAGGTCTCCGCTTCCATGAGCCGACTTCCGGATGGTAGGTTAACCTTCTCTGGTTTAACCACTTCGATCTTTTAAGGACACAGCCGTGGCGACAAAATGTTTGCCACAATCCGGCGGAGGGCATAATATCCACAACCAGTTGGCCGCATTATTAATGCAACGCCGCGTTGGCATCAAGGACAGAACGCGCCCAGGCAAAGCGATCGGCAATGGAAACTTTGATCTCCACCGTGGCCAAACTGGAAGACCGCCTCAGCCAACCGAATGCCGGCGCCGTTGAGGCCTTGCGCGGGTTGCCCGGCGACGTCATTGTGCTCGGCATCGGCGGCAAGATGGGGCCGACGCTGGCACGGATGGCACGGCGCGCTTTAGACCAGCTTGGCCGGAAGGACCGCGTACTGGGGGTGGCGCGGTTTTCGGCGCCGGGCCTGCCGGCCGAGTTGGAGCGGAACGGCATAGTGCCGATAAAGTGCGATTTGCTCGACCGGGCAGCCGTGCAGAACCTGCCGGATGCCGCAAATGTGATTTTCATGGCGGGCCAGAAATTCGGAACAGCCAGCGAGCCGGAGGTGACGTGGGTTATGAACACGGTGCTGCCGGCCCTGGTGGCGGAGCGCTATGCCCGGTCGCGCATCGTGGTGTTTTCGACCGGTTGCGTCTATCCGCTCGTCCCAGTCGCCGGCGGCGGTTCGCGCGAGGAGGATGAGCTCGCTCCGCCGGGTGATTACGCGAATTCGTGCGTGGGCCGGGAACGCGTGTTCACGTATTTCTCCAGGAAAAACGGGACACCGGTGGCAATCGACCGGTTGTATTACGCAATCGATCTGCGGTATGGCGTGCTGCGTGACATTGCGGACAAGGTCCGGCAGGGCCGGCCGGTTGACGTGACAACCGGCTACTTCAATTGCATCTGGCAGCAGGAAGCCAATGCACACGCGCTCCAGTGCCTGGCGCACGCGGCCAGTCCGCCCTGGATCGTCAATGCGACGGGGCCGGAACTGCTGTCGGTGCGCGAGATGGCAACCCGGCTGGGAAAACTGCTGGGGCTGAAGGTGACGATCACCGGCCGGGAAGCGCCCACGGCGTGGATCGCCGACACGCGCAAGGCCCGGCGGGTATTCGGGCCGCCGACCGTCGGCATCGAGCAGATGCTCCGGTGGACGGCGCATTGGATAAAACAGGGTGGCGCGGCGCTGGGAAAACCTACCCATTTTGAGGTGCGTAATGGAAAATTTTGATTTCAGGGCACGACTGCACGAAGGGATCGCCATCCCGGCGCATCCGCTGGCGTTGAACCGGAACCGGAAACTCGACGAACGCCGCCAGCGGGCACTGTCCCGATATTACATTGCGGCGGGCGCGGGCGGGCTGGCGGTCGGGGTGCACACGACCCAGTTTGCGATTCGCAATCCGCAGATCGGGCTGTTTAAGCCCGTGCTGGCGCTGGCGGCGGAGGAGATGAGCCGGGCCCGGCGACCGCTGGTGCGGATCGCCGGCATTTGCGGGAAAACGAAACAGGCCGTGGCCGAGGCGGAGACAATCCGCGACCTCGGTTATCACGCGGGGCTGCTGAGCCTGGCGGCCTACCGCAAGGCAAACGAAAAACAACTGCTGGCGCACTGCCGGGCAGTGGCCGAGGTCATCCCGATGGTCGGCTTCTATTTGCAGCCGGCGGCCGGCGGACGGTTGTTGCCCTGCTCGTTCTGGCGGAAATTTGCCGCGATCAAAAACGTCGTGGCGATCAAGATCGCGCCATTTAACCGGTACCGGACCAATGACGTTGTCCGCGCCGTCTTGGAAGAGGGCCGTGACGACATTGCCATTTATACCGGCAACGACGACAACATCGTGGTGGATTTGCTCACGCCGTACCGGTTTAACGGCCGGGAGCGGCGCATTGTCGGCGGACTGCTCGGTCACTGGTCGGTATGGACGCAGCGGGCGGTGGAACTGCTGGAGAAATGTCACGCGCAGCCGGCTTCGCCGGAACTGTTGCGGCTGGCAATCGAGGTCACCGACAGCAACGCCGCGTTCTTTGATGCCGCCAACGGGTTTGCCGGCTGCATTGCCGGGTTACACGAGGTGCTGCGCCGGCAGGGTTTGCTGAAGGGGGTGTGGTGCCTCGACCCGCGCGAGACCTTCGGCCCCGGACAGCGCGCCGAGATCGATCGCGTGTACCGCGCCTACCCCCAGCTTAACGATGACGCGTTCGTCGCCGCCCATCGCGACGAGTGGATGCGGTGACGCCGCTCGCCCGGATAATGGAACTGTCGCGGCCGGCGGATGGTCCCCGCAATATACTGTTTTGAA
>Ga0265297_10012623_pt1 | contig 10105 bp, 8 predicted proteins | sample Munlanlwell13791_FD_192502 | JGI IMG/M metagenome (GOLD analysis project Ga0265297, IMG submission 192502) | Leachate microbial communities from a municipal landfill in Southern Ontario, Canada - Leachate well 137-91 | ecosystem: Engineered > Solid waste > Landfill > Unclassified | place...
TATATATACGTTGTTTAGGTCTTCGTTTATTTTGAAGAATTGCGCCAGTTTGATATTTTCGTTAATTTCTTTTTCAAACTTTTCCATTGCCGGTCTGCCAATTGAACCAAAAAAACTTTTTGTTTTGCTTGTATTTTGAGGTTCACTCATTTTGGTTTTTAGCTTGAACCATGGCATTAGAAGAGCTTTTATGTCTTTTAATTCTTTGATTTTATTCTTTAAGTTTACGGCTTTATCTTCAAGTTCAACGCATTTTTTAATTGTCTCGTTGAGCTCTTCTTTTTGCGCTGTTTCAGCTATTTCGTCTTTGTCGGCATTAAGAAAAGGCTTAAACAGACTAGGTTTTTTTGCATATTTACCCAGCATATTTATGGCATATTGGGTATTGGCAAGTTCCAATTCTGTTTTTTGAAGACTGTGCAAATATTTTTTATTGGATTTTTCTTCTTCCTGACCTTTTTTTTCGTCCATATCAACAATTTCCAAAAAACCGAGGTTTTGAAGTTTTTCCAATATTGTTTCTTTGTGCTTGGAGATAAATATTAACTCGATTTTTTTCAGCTTAACAATTGCCATTATTATCGGGTTTTAAGATATGACATGAACAATTTTTCAATTTCCGCTAACGCTTTTTCCTCTTTCTCGGCAGCCGAGGAAAGAAGTTCTTTTTTCTTTCTTTCCGAGGAGGCCAAAAGGGATTTTAACAACTCTCTGGCTTCCACCTTGACGTTTTCCAATTTTTTTGATCCTCTTTCTTTTAAGTCTTCTTCAAATTTTTTCAGTTCTTCTTCGAGTGTTTTTTTTGCGAGTCTGAGCTTTTCGGACACTCCAATTTTTGACTCCTCATATTTTTGCAAAATCTGTTCTTCGGTTTTCTTTATGGTTTCTATAGGGTTTTGTGTATTTTCGCTGTCCATTTTGATTATTTATTAATTCGGTTTCTTTGCCGGAAAATCTTATTTTGTGCCATTAAAAAAGTCAACCCTCAAGGAAATTTATTTCAACCTTTATGAAAATTTGTCAAATTTCTTTAAAAAATTGGTTTATAGATTATCCAATGCTTTTACCAGCGGTTTAAGGTAATCTTTGCTCTTAACTCTGGTATCCATTATGTATGTTGTCTTTACACTCTTTGATCTGTTTATTATTTTGATCAACTCCATTGTGCTTTTGGGTACGCTATAGTCCGTGAATGAATTACTGTAATTTTTTTGAGCGATTATTGATTCTATGTTGTTTGGTGACTCGAAAGGTACTTTTAAAATATATAAATACTTGATGTTTTGGCATCCGCTAAAGTCTTTCCAACCATTCGGGGTAAGCAGGAGAATTGATTTTTCGCTTTCGTCTGAGAATAGATCCGATAGTTTTTTTATTGAATTGGTGCTTTGTGATTTTATTGAATAATCTTTCAGATGTTGGGTAAGAAAAATTGTGTAGTGATCCAAAAGTTTTCTTGAATTTATGATAATGGCGGCTTTTCCGGAATTTTTTTCCAGAAGCGGAAGCAGTGCTTTTTCTTCGTTAAAATCAGTTTGTTCGATGTCGCTGATTATTTCTTTTTTTTGACGGTTTTTATCCCGAACGATAACGAGCGGAGTTTCAATGTCGAGATTTAATTGTGATTTGATAAATTTTCCGTTGTCACCGATATCTATTAATTTATCGATGAAGTTCCAGTTTTTTTGTCCGTTTATGAGCTTGTTGATGTTTTCTCCGAGATGAAACGGGATTTTTTTTATCATTACAGAGAAATCCATGTTTTTTTCGATTTGGATATGGTGGGTTTCCAATTCTGGTTTTGTTATCAGAGATTCAAGTTTGAATAAATTTTTTTTCCATTTTTTAAGATAGGGAATGCTCTCTTCGTTTATTATTTTTTCAAGATCTCCGGATAGTTTTATTAATGCATTTGTAATGTCGCAGAGATTTTGCCACTCTGGAGTTTTAACTGTCAGATAATTTATTGTACTTTTGTTTATGTACTCATCTTTGTCGTCAAATTTTTCCAAAATTATTCCCAGGTATCCAAAGAGAATTGTGCTTTTTGAGAGCAGGGCTTTTACAGTTTCATTTTCCGGAAAAATTTTTTCGAGTTCGATTAAAGGAAACAAAAATGTTTCAGGAGTCAGAAATATCGTAGATAGCCTGAAGTTGGTTTTTATAAATTTATCGATATTTAAAATGATCAGATTTTGAAAGGCGGGTTTTTGTTCCAAAAGGTAGCTGTGTGTGCAAATATAGTTGTTTTCTGTTTTAAATGGCGAGGCGGTATTAAAATCCGGGTCTGCGTTGATGAGATGTTTTAGTTTTCTCTCTTCGGCATTTAAAGATATTTCGTTCAGATGGTACGTATTTGAGTTCTCTTTCCAAATCAGGCACTTTATTAGAAGAGTCAGTTCGTTTGGCTCGATTGATTTTTTGTTTATCGCTTTTTCAATTTTTTCTTTTGATGCATAGTTTTCCGGTCTGTCGATTTTTTCGAGTTTGATCGATTTTTTGTTTAATATTTTTTGGAATGTTTCGTCGGATATTGAAATAATCCGATTTTCTTCAGTATCTTTTGAGGAAAGCAGTTCCAGTATTTTTGTTTCGGGAAATCGGCACTCAATGAGAGAGTTTTTGTTGTCTGAAAGTACTTTTGTAAATTTTTTTGAAAGAGATCCGTGTTTGTGGTTTTTGCCGATTGAAATTTTTTTGTCCTGAAGTGTTTTTTCAGGGTCTGATTTTAAATTGAAGAAATAACTTTTTAGTGGTGAGTTTGATTTTTCCGCAAGTTCTTTGATTTTTATTAGTAAATTACTTGGAAGTCCCTCAAATTTTTTTGTGATTTTGTTGAATAATTCCATTGCGGCGATTGCATCATCCAAAGCTCGGTGTTTTTCTTTGTGGGTTAAATTCAGTTTTTTGCTGAGCACTTCAAGGCTTAATGATTTCATTTTAGGATAGGCGATTCCGGCAAGAGTATAAGTATCAAAAAAAATATTATCGATTTTGATGTCGTTGTTTTTCAAAAAATTAATATCAAATTCGATATTATGCCCGACGATCGGATAGTCTCCAATAAACTCCTGAATTTCCATGGTTTTTTCATAAAAAGACGGACTGTCTTTCACGTCATCGTCGTGAATTTTTGTTATGTGGCTTATTAATTCCGGAATTTTTATCCCCGGATTGATTAGAAAACTTTTTGTTTCAGTGTTGCCCGCCAAATCAAATTTTATTGCTCCAAATTCTATGATTTTGTCTTTCCTGGGGTCTACTCCCGTGGTTTCCACGTCCAAAGAGATATACATGTTTTTTTTGTGAGTGATTTATTTGATTGTTTGTTTTTTTGGGAAAATAGTCAACATTCTTGTGTTTTTGACGGGAATAATTTTAAATTAATCCATTCCTGATTGTTGAGTTTTATTTGAAAAGTGTGTAATTTATTTTTGATTAATAAAAGTTTATGTTAAAGAATTTGTTTTTTGTTTCACTTGGTTTTTTTGCGACATTATTAACAGCTTGTTCTTTGGGATCCTCGTTAACGGGTGTAACCGATTCCACCCAGGAATTTTCAAATAAAGTTTCAGCTATTGCATTGGCTGAATCACGGTTATATCAAAATTATACCGATTCAATTAGTCTTACGGAGGGCTGGGATAAGACAAAATTACTGGAATCATCAACGAATTTTGTAACTGCTTTTAATGATTTGGATAAGCTGGTTAATACCGGAAAGTTTTCGGAGGATTTTGCGGATGTTATAGATGAGTATACTGATAATTACATGCCCCTTCTTTCCGATTATACAGGAATGGTGCAGAGTTTTTCCAATTCTGTCAGTTCGGGCGGTTTGACTTTTGAATTGCTGAATCAATTTCACGGGGATTGGGAGAAATATTCTTCGGATTTTGTTAAGGAGCAGAAGAGTATCACGGATCTTATTAAATCAATTATCGGAGGATAAAATTATGAAAAAAATTATTTTTTGTGTAGTGTTTTTGTTTGTTTTGTCAGGTTGTTCTTTTGGAAGCCCTACGGGATGTGTATATGATCCGGAAGAGCTGATGATGAATATGGATGATTATTTATGGTTTGATTTTGCTTTGTATAACGAATTTGAAAAATTTTCAGCTTTTACGGATGAGGACTTTAAGAAAATTTCAAATGAAAATCCTCTGGTTTTTGCTCCTGTCGGAACGGTTTTTGCGAAGTGTCAGGAAATTCATGTTTATCTTACAAATAGATTTAAAAATTATAAATGTGACTCTGAGCTTAATGAGAAATTTGATATTTATTTAAAAACATTGGATGAAAACTATAAGGCCAATGAGGCACTTTATAACAGTCTTACAAAGAATTCCATCGATGCAAAGGTTTTTTCTTCAAATATGCTTGAACTAAAAAAAGTCAGAGATCGTTTTTTTATTGTGAATAACGATGTTTTGAAGGAGGTGATAAAACAAAACTTTAATATTGGTCTTTATAATTATTATTAGTTTTTGATTTTTTCCATTTCTATAACGAGATTATTCCAGTCCGATATTTCTAGATTTTGCGGGCGGGATTTTTCGGGAATTTTTAGTTTTATAAAGATTGTTTTTAAATCTTCCCGGTTGATTCTGAGGCATTTTGAGATAGTGTTGAGCAAAATTTTTCTCTTTTGTGAAAATCCGATTTTTGCCAAATTCATAATTTTTTTTGCGATTTGATTTTCGATAAAGTCTTTTTCACCCGGTTTGAATGTTTCTATGTGCAATATGGCGGAGTCGACTTTTGGAGCGGGAAAAAATGCAGTGTTTTTAACAGTATCGACTATTTTCGGCCTTCCGAATATTTTTACTTCCAGGCTTAAAATACTTTCGTTTTTTTTATCGCAGATTTTTTGTGCCACTTCTTTTTGAGTGAGAAGAGTCATTGATAATGGTTTGTTTTTTTGTCCGAGAAAGTGATTTAAAATAGGCGAGCTTATATAGTAGGGAATATTGGCCACAATCTTGTAATTGCTGTTTTCCGCGGGTGTGAATTTTAAAGCATCTGTTTCTATAATTTCGAGATTTTTTACCGATTCGAATTCCGGTTTGATTATAGACAGGATTTTTTTGTCCAGCTCGAGGCTGATTACTTTTTTTGCGGTCTTTATCAATTCTTTTGTAAGTGTTCCGATTCCGGGACCGATCTCGATTATTGTGTCTTTTTCGCTGATATTTGCGCTTAAAATAATTTTTTTAAGTGCATTTGTGGAGATCAAAAAATTTTGTCCGAATCTTTTTGATGGAACAAGACTGTTTTTATTCAAAAAATTTATGAGTTCGTTTTTGTCGGTTAGATCGATTTCTAAAATTTTCATGGATTGATTCTTAAGAGTTTTATTCTTTCTGTTTTTCCGGATATTATTTCCAATTGTGATTTTTTTAATTCCAGTTTTTTTGACAGGAATCTGATCAACTCAATATTGGCTTTGTTTTTTTCCGGCGGGGCTTTTATTTTGACTTTAAATGTTTGTCCTGTATCTGGGCTTTCAAGTATTTCGACAAGCTCGTTAATTCCGCTTTGCGGGATTGCTTTTATTCTTAAATATCCCGTTTTTTCGATCTGTTCTTTGATTTTTTGAATTATATCTTCCTCGTTATTATTCATATTTTTTTATGTAGCCCGATAGAATATCCAAATTTGCCAGCATCAACGCCGGAATGGCTGCTATAATCAAGGTGAGTGGGTCTACGGTTTCGATTCCAAGAAAGTTTAGAGCCTGTGGTGTGTAGTTTAGGCCGGTTAAAATAAACAGCGGAATTGTAAACGCAATCAATGCTTTGTATCTAATTTGAAAAAGATTTCCAAGCTCGCTTATCAGTGGGTTTACTATTTGTAATCCGACTATGACATAAAATATGAGTGTACTTAAATTTTTTCTTAAAACGATTGAGTTTTCGGGGGTACTTCCAAGTTCAAAACCCTGTTTAATCAATTGATAAAACATTAAAAACAAGACGGCAACCGGAAGAATAATGTAGTTGATCTTGTTTTGTTTTGTGTAATTTTGATTTGTGAGTTGTAGTGCAAGTTCGATTGGGAGGTTTACTATGAATTCGATGAAAAGCAGCGAAAAAATTGTGAATGGAAGAGGTACATCCAATAACAGAGCCGCTATTATAGTTATTGTTTCCGCAATTTTTCCGTAAATGGCATGTTTTATCAGAGCTTTTTTGTTTTTCGAACGGTTTTGGCTTTTTTTAATTTTTTCCATCATTTCCACGAGATTCAGTTTCTCAGACGGTTCTATTTCAAGCAAATTGTCTCCCTGTTTTTTGAGAATGCTGAGAATAACCTCTCTGTCCAGTTTTGACATTTCAGTAAAGATAAGGTCCTTGTCTCTATTGATAAGCATTTTTTCCAGTTTCTGAAAATTGATGTTTTTAAGATATTCGCCGGTTATTGATTCGAAGTAATTTTCATTGATGAGTTTCAATTCTTTTGCGGAGCTTAATGCGATTCTTTCTTTCATTTCTGATATAATATATGTTTTTATACCGAGTTTTTTTGTTTCGCTGATAAACTGTGTTGTCTCATATTTGAGCGGATAACTCAAATCAATGTATCCGAGAAATGTCATTTCTTTTTCCGAAAATTGTTCTGTGTATTCGGGTAAAACTTTCAATGGTAAAGCTTTTATTGCAAATGCTACAAGTTTATGACCTTTTAAAATCAGTTTTTCGGCTTTTTTTCTGATTTTTCTTTTTTCCTGTTTTGAAATGTCGGATTTTTTTCCTCCGGTTTGAATTTTAGTGCATTTTTCAAGGATCCTTCGTAAGTTGCCTTTACTGAAAGTAAAAATTTCTTTGCTTGAATTGTTTTGAACAATTGCGCTTGATATTCGTTTGTTCCCATAAGAGGGAAGAGTGGAAATGATTCTGTATTTTTGCTGAAATGAATCCTTGTTTAGATTAAATTCATCGAAGAAATCATAAATGGCTTTTTCCCTTTTTTTTGTTTTCAGATTCGGACAGCTGTGAGTGATAAACGGAAGAAATTCCATCATCGGAATTTCAAGAATTTTTTCAATCGGATTTTCTGTGATGTTTTTTGTTTCAACTGATTCAAATTCTGCTATCCTCAGCCCTTTTTCAAATCTGATTATTTTGTTATCGATGAATATTGATTCTATCGAAAGCTTTTTATCTATGAATATGCCACGCAAGCCTATTACTATAGTATTGATTTTTCCAAATCCCTCTTCCAGTTTTAGAAAAAACTTATTGATAAATTCGATTACCATCAAACTTAGAGGAGTAATCGCTAAAAAAACTATCAATGAGATTTCTGTAAGATTTAGATTTGTCATTTTTTTATCTTAAATTTTTGTTTTTCCATTCACGGATATTTTTATGATTACCCGAAAGCAATATATCGGGAACTTTTATACCTTTAAAATCAGCGGGACGTGTATATTGTGGATATTCTTTTTTTCCCTTTAATAATTTAGAGAAAGACTCTTCCTCGTGCGATTCCTGTTTGCCCAATACGTTTGGAATAAGCCTTGAAATAGAATCAATCATTATCATTGCTGGAAGTTCACCTCCGGTGAGTACATATTTTCCGGATGATATTTCCATGTCCACAAAAAGATCGATGATTCTTTGGTCAATTCCTTCGTATCTGCCACAAATGAGAATCATTTCTTTATATTTTTTTGAAAATTTTTCGGATAAATTTTGTGTAAAAGTTTTTCCTGCCGGACTAAGAAAAATGACAGGGCCTTTGTTTGTCTTTTTGATGAATTTTATCGCATCGTAAAGAGGTTGGGGTGTCATCAGCATACCTGCGCCTCCGCCAAAAGGAATATCATCAACTTTCTTATGTTTGTCTTTGGAAAATTCACGAAGATCGTGCAGATTGATTTTTATGATCTTATTTTTTATGGCGCGCTTTATGATGCTTTCTCCCAGATATGATTTGAACATCGCTGGAAACAAAGTAATTACGTCAAATTTCATGATTTCTTAATTATTTTGGTGATTTTGGGCACGAGCAGTGAACTTGCGGATAAGGTGAGTATAATCAACCAATCGGTTATCCTTAAAGGCATTGTTTTAAATGCCTCTTGCATTGGCGGAAAATATATTATTAAAAGTTGTGCGATCAGTGATATAAATACTGCCAAAATCAATTTTTTATTGGATTTTATTGATTTAAAGCTGATTTTTTCTTCTTTACAGGTAAAAACAAAGAAAAGTTCAAACATAACAATTTCCGTAAAAACCAGTGTCCTTGCGTAGGAGGCGATATTTATATCGGAGGTGTTTATTCCAAAGCTTTTGTCTATTTCGATGCCGTAAATAAACAGAAATATGTTTGCTGCTGTTTGTATTATCACAGCCGTAAGAATAAAAATAAAAAATTTATTAAAGATATTTTCTTCTTTCGGGTGCGGTTTTTCTTTCATTAAATTTCCAGTCGCTGGTGAGTTGCCGAGTGCCAATGCCGGTAGGGAATCTGTCGCAAGATTTATCCAAAGTATTTGTAATGCCAAAATCGGTAGTGGAAATCCAAATATTGTGAGAATTGCAACTGTAAGGATAGAGTCATAATTTGCTGAGAGAAGATATTTTACAAAAGCCAAAATATTATTATATATTTTTCTGCCTTCTTTTATTGTGTCAATAATTGCGCTGAAATTGTCATCTTTTAAAGTGATGTCTGATACTTCTTTTGTAGTTTCGGTACCGCTTTTTCCCATCGCTATACCAATATCTGCGTGCTTCAGGGCGGGTGCGTCGTTGATTCCGTCCCCGGTTACCGCTACAACTTCATTATTTTTCCGAAGCAGGTCAACAATACGATATTTATGATCCGGACTTGTCCTGGCAAAAATATCAGTTTTGTAAATTTCTTTGAGTAATTCTTCATCGGACAACAGATCAATTTTCTCTCCCGTTATAATTGTAGTTCTTTTTATGCCGATTTGTTTGGCGATAGCAATCGTGGTATGTGGATTGTCTCCGGTTATGATTTTTATTTTTATTCCGGCTTCTCCGGCTATTTGCAGTGATTTTTTTACGCTTTTTCTTGGCGGATCTGTAAGTGCCGCCAGGCCGACGAAAATCATGCTGTCGTCTTCGTATTTCTTTAGCTTGGGTTTATATGCAAATCCAAGTACACGAAATGCAGATGAGCTGTACTTGTTTGCGGTTTCTATGATTTCATTTCTTAATGTCTTGTTTAAAATTATTCTTTTTCCATTCTTCAGAGTAAAGCTGCATTTTTTTAAAACAGTTTCCAGTGCGCCTTTTATAAATGCTTCTTTGTTTTTTCCGACCTGATTAAGTGTTCCCATGTATTTTCTTTCCGAGCTGAATGGTTTTTCGTCCAGTCTTTTGAAATTTTCGACATTTCCGGATTTTTTGGAAAAAAGTCTTAATGCGATTTCCATTGGGTCTCCGATGTTTTTTGTTCCAAGTTTTGAATTATTGCAGTTTTCGGCTATTTCAAGCAATTTTTTTTCTTCCGGTTTTAACCGACCGTTTCGTAAATATATTGACTCTGTCGATTTATTTCCCGAGAGTGTAAAAATATCTTCAACTGTCATCTTGTTTTCCGTGAGAGTTCCGGTTTTATCTGTGCAAATTATTGTTGTTGCGCCAAGAGTTTCGATGGCGTTCATTTTTCTTATAATGGCTTTTTGTCTGGATAAACTTTGAATTCCGATTGCCAGAGTGAGTGTGACTATGATCGGTAAACCCTCAGGTATTGCCGATACACCCAATGCAACGGTTGTCAGTATCATTGATTTTATTGGAACATCTTTAATTAGTCCCAGGAGAAAGGTAAGCGTGATTAAAAATAAAATAACTACAAAAGTTTTTTTCCCGAGCAAATCCAGTTGTTTTGTTAGGGGAGAGATGGTGTCGCTCTGTTGTATTACTTTTTCAACGATTTTTCCAAATTCGGTATTTTTACCTGTGCTTTTTACTTTTGCTTTTCCGTGGCCGCTTAATATTGTTGTTCCTTTATATAAAATACCTTCTTTTCCCTGTGACTTTTTTTTGTGAACTTCTGCGCTTTCACCTGTAAGAATGGATTCGTCCGCTGTAATGGAGAAACCCTCAAGTATTTCCAGATC
>Ga0265297_10012624_pt1 | contig 10104 bp, 7 predicted proteins | sample Munlanlwell13791_FD_192502 | JGI IMG/M metagenome (GOLD analysis project Ga0265297, IMG submission 192502) | Leachate microbial communities from a municipal landfill in Southern Ontario, Canada - Leachate well 137-91 | ecosystem: Engineered > Solid waste > Landfill > Unclassified | place...
ACTTCGATCTTATCCCTGAAAAATCTGCCTTGCTCGTTATCGATATGCAGGATGAATTTGTCAAACCTCATTGGTCCCCTTATTGGGTTCCGGAGGCAACCAGGCGAGTACCCGCCATGAAACGCTTGATTGACCAGTGCCGGTCGAAGAATGTTCCTGTGATTTACACGGTGTATTCCAGAACGCACCGCTATCTGGATCGACCGAAAACATTGCCCCTCATGCCCAGTCGATTCCCTGATTTATCGATTGATCAATCATCATTTTTTGTGACAGGCACCGTATGGAATGAACTAGCCCCCCGGAACGATGAACTGGTAATCCATAAGTCATCGTATGGAGCGTTTTTTGAAACACCGTTAGAAACCATTTTGAAGAACCTTGGGAAAGATACAGTGATTATCAGTGGGACTCTCACGAACTTTTGCTGTTCGACTTCTGCGCGCCAAGCCTATGAACGAGGTTTCAAGGTCGTGTTTGGAAGTGATGTGACAGCAGCGCATTTTCCTTCGCATCATGAAATGGAGTTACAGGTGTTACGTCGTGGGTTCGCGAAGGTCATGTCCTTAGAACAACTCCTCGTTGCGCTCAAGAAATAAACGTTATTTTTATTTCTTACAAAACATTTAAATTCGGTCCTTCCATTGATACATATGGAGGGTACATCTCATGCGACAAAAACTCATCGGTCTTGCGATCTGTCTTCTCTTCTGTCTCAGTGGAAACATTGGAGTTATTTATGGGCATGCCACGATGTCCCCCTTTCTTAATAGAGGTTCTTCTGCCCCTATAGAGGACAGAAACGATTCGATTGTTGTCGTTATCGATATGCAGTTGTATCCCTGGATAAAAGAGAGATTTACTCGATATCTAACTGAAGTAAAAGAACGATTTCCCGTGGAGTTTTCCCTACTGAGTGTCCCTGGTCTGCGAAGCAGGACTCCCATCTCACCACCCGAACTAAGAGGACTCTTACAACATGAATATTTAATTAATGGAACCGTTGGAGCCTTGTTCGTCGGTCAAATTCCCTACGCGTTATGGGAACAAGGAGTTGGAGATAACAGTGGTCAGTTAAGTGTGTTCTACGAGGACTTGGATGGAATATTTGAGGATACGGATGGAGGCGGGTTGTACGATTACCATACCTTTGGTCCACACGAGGGCCCTGAGATTTGGGTCTGTTGGATGAGACCACCGATGCTTTGGCAAGCCTTCTTTATGAACCGATTTTTAGAAAAAACACACAGGTACTATACGGGTGCTACATCCACCACAACAAAGGCGTTTGTCGCCTGTCATGAAGACTATGATAATAATTTCTATGGGACCATCGGGGTCGTTCCTGTGTTACAAGACATCTATGGAGCCGTAAACGTAGATACTGATGGTGAGGGTAGTGATATCACCATTGCAGACGAGATATGGCGACAACTTCGAACACAGAACTATGAGATTTTCGATACCTGGCAGCATGCAAACTCGAAGTACCAAGCGTGGGATTCCGGCGGTTTTTCATCACTTCATGTCCTTGGTCTTTCTCATGGTGCACTGATGACGTTTCTCTATGGGTGTCATAGCGCGGACTTCTGGGCATCACCGGGAACAACACCGTTCAATATCAACATCGCGGTTTCCTATGTGTTTGGTCGTTCCATCGGTCAAGCAGCAAGTGGAACATCCTGGAGCTATGGAACCGAGTATAAATATTTGATTTATGAGGCCATGAGGGATGAGCAAGCATATCTTGGGAACGCCTGGTTTGCGATGGAATCCTTTGTCGAGACTGCCTCGTTTGTCGAGCAACGGTACCCCGATCGGGATCCCCATACAGAATGCGCGGGCAATACCCTTCTAGGGAACCCGTTTCTGTATGTGACGTATGACACAACAGATTTGGATAAAAATTATTTTTTTGCGTAAATCTTGTCCCTTTGTACAAAAAATTTAAAGATACCTTTTAATTCTCTCTTGTTACTAAACAATATAGAGAGCGTCATCTTGAAACCTCACCTATCCTCAACGAACCCCCTTAGTTGAGAATCGAGAAGGAGATCATGAACAAAATAGTCGGATGGATTATAGGAGTCATACTTGTTGCCGTCGTTTTTTCAGGTTGTATTCATCAAGCAGATGAAGCGTATCAAAAACACACCGAACTACTCACCATTGGTATCGGTGAAGATCCCCATGGGTTTTTCCCATGGATCGACAGCTATGATACGAATACCTTAGGGATCAATTTCAATATTTTTAATCCCTTAGTGGAATTTGATAACAGTTTTAAGCTCTTCCCCAAACTCGCAAAATCCTGGAATAACCCTGATAACTGCACCTGGAGGTTCTTCCTAAGAGACGATGTCACCTTCCATAACGGATATCCTTTTACCGCACATGATGTCAAATATACCATTGATTTTCTCAAAAAGAACAGTAGCCACGTCCTCTGGGATTTGCTCACCGAAATCAAAGAGGTTCGGGTTGTCAATGAGTATACCGTTGACTTCGAAACCTATGAGCCGGTTCCCATCCTGTTAAACAAGTTGACAAATATCCCCATGGTCTCCCAGAGGTATCAGCAGGAAACAACCGAGAACTGGCCAATCGGGACCGGAGCCTATAAACTTGAGGAGTACGTCCCTATGGATCACCTTACTTTAGTACGATTTGATGAGTATTTTCTGGGCAAGCCGGTGATACAAACAGTTATTTTACAGGTAATTCAAAAAAGCGAAGATAGAAAAAACGCGCTCATTGCGCACGAGATCGATATCATGGAACATGTCCCTGAGATGTACGTCAATGAGATCCTCAATTCCTCAGGGATTACAATAAAGAAAATCTCGAATCCGACCGTGTGGTATCTCGGGTTTAACTTCAGGGAGAACAGCAGCGATACTCTGTCTGGAACGAAAAATCCTTTCGCAGATGTACGGGTGAGGAAGGCGATGTACCATGCGATTGATGCGACCCGCATCATCAATATTTTGGGTCTCGCTGCAGAGCCTGCCTCACAATTCCTCTCCCCGTTAATCTTTGGGTATAACCCGTTGATAAAACGTTTACCGTATGATTTGAACCTCTCACGTCAACTTCTTACGGAGGCGGGATACGAACAGGGGTTTACTGTGACGTTGGTATGCCCAGAGAATTATACCGTACAAGTTGCGCTGTGTGAAGAGATCGTTCGACAGCTTTCCCAGGTCATCAACATCAGCATTAAACTCATTTCGAGCGAGGAGGAGTATTATACAAAATTATACATGGGGGAGTACCCGATATATTTTCTTGGATGGATCCCAGCGACAGGCGATGGCGGGGAGATCTTTGATTATCTCTTACGATCCGAGCATCATCCACTCGGTAGAGGATCGTACAACTTCGGGTATTATTCAAATCAAACCATAGACAACCTCACCTCACAAATCAGCTATACGATGAGTCAAAAAACCCGTAAGGATCTCATGCACGAGGGATTCAGGGTTGCCATGGATGATGTGGCTTGTATCCCGCTCTACATCAGTGTCTGTAATGTTGCGTTTCCCGAGTATCTTGTCTGGAACCCACGATCGGATCTGAACACACTTGTGGAAGAAATTACTGTTAAATAACGGAGGGAGCATACATAGTTGTTGGTGCAGCAGGGAATGAAGAAATTCCACAGCGTAAAATTAAAGATTTTTTTTCCACTTCTTCTGATCCTCCTTGTTGTGTTTCTTACCAGCTCCCTCGTGATCATCGACCGAGAGTCCAAAGCGGCGAAAGAGACCATTATTGATACTGCGCAATCGTTCTCTAGCCTTTCTACTGCTTCGGTGGTGAATGATTATCTTTTTTACTACGACTCTGGGTTTTACAAGTTTACGGAAATCATCGATAATCTAATGAAGCTGAACACGAACCTGTTGGAACTACAAATCGTTGATGTGAACGGAAAGATCCTCTTTGACTCAACCGAGATAGTAAACGGGAAATACGATGAAACCACCGACGGGGAGCGATTCTTAGAAAATGCGACATTGAGACAAGGCGCGGGAGACCCAACCTCATCCATCTTCCTTACTGAACAAACCAGACGTGTGGATATCATCCAACCCTACTTCGAGGAGATGGGACAACATGCGTATTCAGTACGATACATCTTTTCACTCTCAAGTTTAGATGCAATGACCGAAGAGTTGATTCTTACCATCTCTCTGTACTCAGGGATTTTTATCATCATTTCTTTTCTCCTGATATTTTTCCTCTTCAACTACTTCATTTCTGCACCGATCGGTGAACTGACCAAGGGGGCTCGTCAGATGAGCAGCGGTAACCTGGGATATGAGGTACAGATCAAATCGAAGGATGAAATTGGGGAGTTAGCGACCGCGTTTAACACGATGAGCGCAGATCTTAAACTCTCCAGAGACAATCTAGAACAATATAGCAAGAACCTTGAGAATCTCGTTGCGGAACGGACCAAAGAACTACAGGAGAAAACACAGCGGCTTGAGCAAAGCAATCAAGATTTAATGGCTGCTCGAGAGCAGCTCAGTGCGTTAAATAAAAATCTGGAGATACGGGTGCAAGAACGGACACAAGAGGTAGAAAAATTACTCAAGCAAAAAGATGAGTTCATCAACCAGCTTGGTCATGATTTGAAAAATCCCTTAGGTCCATTGATAAATTTAATCCCACTGCTTGAAGAAAAAGAAACCGATGCTGCGAAAAAAGAAATCCTTTCTGTGCTTCATCGCAATGCAGATTATATGAAAAATCTCGTGGTAAAGACACTTGAACTTGCGGTGTTGAACTCTCCGAACGCTCGATTCTCCATGGAACCCCTCAATTTATCTGAAGAGATTACTCACATCATCAGCAATAAAAAAATCCTGTTCGATGAGCATTACGTAAAAATCTCTAACACTATCGATCGGTCCTTGACCGTTAAGGCAGATCGCCTACGACTTGAAGAACTCCTCACGAACATCTTTGAAAATTCAGCGAAATACTGCCAAAAGGACTGCAAGATAACCATCGATGCAAAACAGACAAACGATTTTATCACGATATCCATCAAAGACAACGGTATCGGGATGACCAAGGAGGAAATCGACCGTATCTTCGATGAGTTCTACAAAGCAGATTCAGCGCGACATGATATTCAAAACACTGGGCTGGGCATGTCGATTTGTAAACGTATCGTGGAAAAGCACGGAGGACGGATTTGGGTCGAAAGCCCGGGTCCTGGGAAAGGTACCACGGTGTTCTTTACCTTACCTGTAGGTGTGACAACATAAAAGAAAATCTTTTCTCAATTTCATTTGAGTTGAGTCTCATCTGTTCACCCTGTGGAAATCCATATTAAAGCCTTCCTTGATATATTGTGAGAGGCAGAACGCGCCATGAAAAAAATCATGTTGGTGGATGATGAAAAAGATCAGATCTTTTTTATCAAAACATCGTTTGAAAATTTGTTTGGAACGGAATATACGATTATTCCAGCGGAAAGCGGTGAAAAATGCTTTGAACTCCTACAGAACAATGAACTCCCGCATCTGATCCTGCTTGATATCATGATGCCGAAGATGAACGGCTGGGAAGTCTTCGACCGTTTACGTGCAAATCCAGTATGGAAGGATATCCCCATCATCTTTCTCACCGCCCGCACCGATGAATTTGCAGAGCAAGCCGGTGCTCTTATTGCAGATGACTACATCAAAAAACCTATCGAAATAAAAGAGTTAAAAACACGCATCGATAACGTATTACAGAAAGCAAAAAAACACTAGCATACAACAGATCTCATAGTTCACTTTTCAGAAATCTCGAGGTGAGTTCTCAGGAACCTTATATTTTTTCAGGCAGGATATTTGACTTGAACACTTCTGTGACATACAGGTAATCATAATTCGCGATATCATCAGGGAATTTTTTTCGAAGGTCCTCCATAACCCGATAAAAATGCTCAAAGTTCGTCGCATAGAGCGTGATTTCCAAATCATACCCACCAATCGCTTTGTGAATCTCCCAGAGAAAGGGATTGTCGCTGAGATAGGTGATGATCTGGTTCTTTTTGTTATAATCTCGGAGGGACAAATTCACGATGAACTCACGTAACCCAAGTTTATTGATGTCCATCGTTATGGAATACCGTTGAATCACACCGGATTTTATGAGTTTTGTAATCCGAGAATGAATGGTGACCGTTGATACATTGATCTTGCTTGCGATTTCAACACTATTAATCCGGGTGTTTTTTGCTAGTAAGTTTAGTATCTTGTAGTCGACGACATCGATATCAACGGTTTGTCCGTTATCCCGGTATTCATAGGCTCGTTCATGGGTTGTCGCCAGTTCATTGAGCAACAGGGAATGTTTGTATCCAAATGATTCGTAAAGCTGAGAAAAAAATATTTCTTTGAAGTAATACCGATAATGTCGTAAGGTGTCTTCATAAAACGCATAAAAATAATTCGGGGATTTGACTAAAATGGTAATGATTAAATCGTATCGTCCCTTCGTCGATGCGATGCTCCAGGTGTTGTTATGGTTGACAAAATGAGCGATGATTTCCTTCTCTTTGTCAGGTGAGGCATATTGTAAGACGATATAGAGGCGGTAGACGGAGAATCCCAGTTTAAAGACATCGACCATCGTATTAAAATTTTTTATGATTCCTTTCATCTGCAAGCGTTTGATACGGTATTCCACCACGCTTTTTTGAAGCCCGACTTTTTTTGCCACTGATGAGAGCGATTGTCTCGAGTTTAGAAAGAGATGATATAAGATTTTATGATCCTTGGAATCTAATTCTCGCACAATAAAAACCATCGTTTATAGGGCTAATAAATTTTTCCAATCGTTTCTCCTCTAAGAAAAACAGCATAAAAACAAAATAGTCGGAGAAGAAGAATGATCTTTTGCTTTATTCATCAGAGTATTTCTCATACCTTGAGTTCCTCGCCGGTGATGTTTCCATTTGTACATACGATTCCCTGGCCTTACCCTCTCACAGTGCATCATCACAAGCGTCCCCTGCGAGATCGCCCCAAGCTCTCTTGACCGCAGGAACCGATACTTTGCTCGCAATCCTTTGGGGTTGAACTCCCGATAGAGAACATCCCTCGTAATGATTGGACCGGCCTGCCTCTGTATTGCATCCTTGCTTCAGATACTTCCGCCCTTGTTCGTGGTCAAGAGTTTATCATAACTATCTCATACGTACTACAAAAACCAATATCGGTTATCTCATCGGTAAGATTCACCGCGGATTTTTCCTGGTTCGCTTCTGTTTTCTTTGCTATCCAAAGAGTATTAATATCTGTCGCATTATAAATATACGTGATGAAAGCATGCATCAGTATCGCCCTTTGTTTTTTTCTCCTCCTTTCCACATCGTCTCCATCAGGGATGAGATATGAGATAGTCAATGACTCTTCTTCGGAACTCTGTTTTCAGCGATCCATAAGAAATCCCGTTGCCGATGCCGTCGTTGTGTCTGCAAGTGATCCCTATTATAGTCTTCTGAGCACCAGCGTTGCGTGTTGGTATGAGAACACGACTAACACATCCGGGCTTCTTCCCTTGTTTGTGCATCATGATGGGCGTCTCACAAATGCGCAGTCACGATTCCTCGAGACGTATTTTCCCTCCCCGAATCATACGCTTTTGGTTCTTGGGGAACCTCTGGAAACCTCATATCAATCGACTGAGATTCTTGGATCCGCTCCTTCAGTGGCGGTTGCCCTTGCCACCTTTGTGTATCATACGGCACCAGCTGTTCTTATCCTGCCATATGGTACGACGGATGCATATCAACTCAGTCTCCTTGCAGCTCCGCTGGCAAGTTATCTGAACATCCCGATGCTTATCTATGATGATAATGAACCCGAACTTCAAACCGTATGTACGCAGCTTCACATCACCGAAGCGTATCTTGTTGGGAATATCAGTCTGACTCTTGCGAATGTCACTCTTACCTCATTGATGAATGAAGCAATAATCGCTGATACGATTTTAACCGTGGTCAAAAACCAATTTGGTTCCATCAACTATCTCGCTATGACCAATCCCGCTGATGTGGTGCCACCTGCAGTAAGGAACACGACGATACAGTCCTATTCCAACATTCTCATCAATAGAAAACTCATCATTCTCGGCAAAGAATTTAACCTTGTTGGGAATGATACAGAAACGTTGTTCTTTCCCAGTCCTCCGGGTCTGGCGCATATGAAAATCTCGGTAGAACTCTTTCCTGAACCGGGGTCAATATTCAATCGCTTCTTTCTGTTCGATCCTTTTGTTTTTTTGACGCTTACCGATGCCCAGGGACAGGTGCTTGCCTATGGGAACAGCATGGGTTTTGATATCGGAAAAACGTTTGTCGAGACCATCAGTTGTCATGCCTCGGGTTACTACGTTCTTCAAATGAAAGTCTATCATGGGCTGAAAGGCGGTTTTTTTGTTCAACGAGGCCTGTCCTGGGTCAAGGGAAATTTCACTGTTACCATGAACTTCTCGTCTCTTGACTCTCCGCATTATGCCTCCATTCCAAAACTCTCCAGTCTTGCGCCGTACCTTACTGCAGCGCATGGTGGTCTTCTTATTGCGAATTCCTCCTGGGAGCTTACTGATGACGCGTATGTATCTGCTGCTTATGGGTCCGGGACTGGTCCATGGTATAATGAATCTCTGCATCCCTTTACAAATTCGAAGGTCAACAAAACCGTTGAGCAACTCAGAGGCACATTGGAGTGCCTGCGGAATCATGATTTATTGTCTGGGTATCTGAATGGACCTGCCTGGCTTGCGCTTCTTGCGGATACGACGATGATCCCGATGTATTACTATGGTCCGTCTCAAGAGGGCATCCCGGATCGAGGGTTACCGTCTGATAACCCGTACACGCTGAACCAGAGTCTTTCTGTGGGGCGTCTCATCGGCTGGGATGTCCAGGATGTCAGTGTGTTGCTGGCTCGGACGTTTTTTTATGAGGCTCTCTGTGGTGCACCGGAAGATCCAGACGAGTGGCATTCGCGTTTCCATTTCATGTTCGGGGAGGGGTACGGTGAGACGGGTGGGATGTTCCATCAGATCCCCTACGCCAGAGAAATCAGGCAGTACGGGTTTATCACGAAAGTCTACGGGGATCTTCGCAACAGTCGACAGATAGCGGAGCGGTTGCAGATCTTCACGGGTGCGAATTATCTTGAATATCTGGGCCATGGGGATTGGTTTTGGTTTCCCGCGTCGCTCTATGGGTTGGACAGCTATTCGAAAGCCTTTGATGTCGCTCATGTGAAACACTGGGTGTTTGAAAAACCAAGTGTGTTCCTCTCCTCTGCATGTTTGATGGGGCGGACCGATGGTCTTCCCCCGGAGATGACTATCGGCCTTGCCCTGCTTCATGCAGGATGTAATGGATTTATTGGGGCGACACGAGAGACGGGGCAAGAGTCTGGGCTGTCGAAGCTAGAAAACCATTTGATTGTGGACAACTGGAGTCTTGGTGAGGCGTTACGTGGTGAAAAACGCATTGATACCGAACTGCCGACCTTTTATGTTCGTGTGTTGTATGGTGATCCTGCGTTTAACCCCTATGAACCACAGCATGGGTTCAGTAATCAGGGACGGCCTGTGTTTTTACTGCAATAACAAGGTCTTTTCGAGTGTGGGGAGGAAAGGCGGACGTAAAATTACTCGAGGGATCATGTTGGTGAGGCGAAGGAGGAAAAGATGGAAAAATATACCACACGTCCTCATATTTTACGTCCCCAATTAACAATTGTTAATTCTAATTTATATTACTTTCGCTTTTCTAGTTCAAAGATACATTTTTCCAAAGAAATCTGGCATTTTATATGGAACAACAAAGACTCTCATCCCACCAGATAAAAAGAAACACGTATCATTCTATTGCCCATCGGATCAACAAAGCACAAGCACAGGTAAACGAACTAGCATGATTTCCTTGTATCTTTTTTTTTTCGCTCCGGTCAACTTTCGTCTCCCGGTCCCTTATCCCTATTTTTCGACTATGCGAAAAGAGGTCGTGATCGGTACCGATTGCCGAAGCATCGCGGACACAGGGCAATATTTCTGCTGGGAAAGCTCAATAGC
>Ga0265297_10012625_pt1 | contig 10104 bp, 8 predicted proteins | sample Munlanlwell13791_FD_192502 | JGI IMG/M metagenome (GOLD analysis project Ga0265297, IMG submission 192502) | Leachate microbial communities from a municipal landfill in Southern Ontario, Canada - Leachate well 137-91 | ecosystem: Engineered > Solid waste > Landfill > Unclassified | place...
TTCTTTGACAGTAAATCAAGTAACCTTTTTGTCCTTTGCGGAATTATCGCTTTATCCGGGGTACCAGCAATAGGAGTTAACGTCCCATCGTAATCAAGAAATAAATATAAATATTTATCCGCTAAGTTTATCTTTATATTTTCAAGGTCATTAAAAACATAGCGCATTTTATATCAAGCTACTTTCTCCTGTTCATAGTTTATCGCCCTTACAGGATAAGGGATCCCAATCTCTTCTTTGATATAGCGCTTGTGCAACCTTTTAATAAACTCATGCTTTATCAGATATTGATCAACAAATTCCTTAACCCTCAATATAACTGTAAACTTTATGCCGGAATCCCCAAATGTATGATAGCGGATAAACGGCTCAAAATAGGCAACCCCGCCGTTTACCTCTGTCATAACGGATTTGGCCACCTCAGAAGTAACCCTCTCCACTTTCTCCAGGTCGCTTTTATAATGCACTCCCAGATCAATCAAAACTGACATTTCCTTATCTGGCAAGAAATAATTGGTAACAATGGCTTTATTTAATTTATCGTTCGGGACAAGGACAAGATTATTGGCCAACATCTTGATCTTTGTTGAACGCCAGTTAATATCAACCACATAGCCTTCTTCTCCTGTTTCCAATTTAATATAATCACCGACCCTTACCTGTTTTACAACAGTGATATGAAAACCTGCAAAAAGATTTGTCAAGGTATCCTGGAGGGCCAAGGCAACTGCTAAACCACCCACTCCTAAAGTTGCTAATATGGGAGTTATGGATATGCCCAGGCTGTTAAGAATTATTAATGTGCCGATTGAAAAAACAAAAATCCTGGCAATATTCTGAGTAAGGCTGGTAACAGCCAAGGCGGAATTAACCCTGGTGGCATAAGTTTTTATCATCCCGGATAGCAAATTCGCCGATGCTAACATTACAGAAATTATCCCCAGTATAAGTATGCTTTTACTTATAACATGCACAATATTTTCTGGTAATTTTGAGAATTGCAGGGCAAAATACAAACTTAACATCAGGCATAAAACCATAAACGGCCCCTTAATTGCTCGCATAATAATATCATCAAGTTGCGTAGATGCTTTCTTGGCCCAATGTAAAAAACGATTAAAGATTATCCACTTAAGAATTAACCCTATAGATAAAACTACCAAAAAAATAAACAATGGCATAAACTTTTCAGCTAAATCAGGAAGTCTTAAGAATAAATTTTCTTCCATTTACCCCTCGTAAGTTATATTTTCTTTAATGCAACCAACTCGGTAATAATATTTGCTGCCCAACGGTAAATATTGTTTTCAGCTATCACCTGGCGCATATTCTCCATACGCCTCCGCTTCTCCTCCTTAGGCATCTGGACTGCCAGCCTTATGCTATCGGCAAACTCTTCAATCGAATATGGATTAACCATGATAGCATCAGTAAGTTCACGCGCTGCTCCAGTAAATTGACTTAAGATTAAAGCCCCGGACAGATCATCTTTCTCCGCAACATACTCTTTAGCCACTAAATTCATTCCGTCATGCAGTGAACTAACTATACAAATATCACCAAGTTTATAATAAGGCTGAATATCGTCTTGGGAAAAATGCTTTTTGAGATAAATTATCGGCTTCCAATTACCATCTATATGCTTCCAGTTAATCTTTTCAACTAATTCATCAATTTCTCCAATTAAATCGTGATAACGCTTAATATGCGTACGGCTTGGAGCGGCCAATTGGATAAAAACAAATTTCTTTTTATATTCAGGATATTTATCTAGAAACCTGTCTATCGCCAAGATTCTCTCAACTATACCTTTAGTGTAATCAATCCTATCTACACCCACAGCAATAATCTCATTTTTAAGTTCAAACTCTTTTTTCAACTTTTCCACCTGCCTTATCGGATCAACCTTGAATGAGCCATCTTCTATATGCGCGTTAATGCTTATAGGAAAAGCTCTTATAAAAGTTTCTTTTCCCGAACGCACAACGCTGAATCTTTCAGTATCTACGCGTGACTCAAGCAGGCGATTAGCGGTATCAAGAAAATTATTACAATGATTCTGGACATGGAAACCAATCAAATCGCAACCCAGCATTCCCTCTAGAATTTCATTTTGATAAGGGCAAATCATAAAGGCTTCGGGAGTAGGCCAGGGGATATGCCAGAATAAGGCTACTTTTGCATCCGGACGCTTATCCTTTATCATCTTTGGGAGAAGAGTAAAATGGTAATCCTGTACAAATATAAACGGACTGCTGGCTGGCAACTCACTCAAAACACTATCCGCAAACTTCTGATTTACTTCTTTATACATACGCCAATCAGATTCTTTAAAAATTGGACGTGTGTGCGTATTATGGCATAAGGGCCATAAACCTTCATTAGAAAAACCGTAATAATAGCCTTGTTCCTCCTCTTTATTAAGCCATACTCTCTTAAGGATATACCGGTTATCTTCAGGGGGAACACCGAGTTTATCTTTAGAATTAACAAATTTTCTATCGGAATTACCGCTGCCATGAGCAATCCATGTACCGCCGCATGCTGAAAGTATAGGATGTATCGCAGTGACAACTCCGCTTGCCGGCCTTATACATATCTCCTTACCCAGGGCATCATCGAAAACATGCATATATGGCTCTCTGTTGGAAACCACAAATAGTGAATTATTTCCCAGCTTTGCATGGATAAGATCTTTAAGTTTAGCTTCAGTCCAAAGTTCTTCTTTTTGCAACCGGACATGCGCTTCATCAGACATAGTACGGCGGGCCACTCTTATGCTTAAGGCAACCTGCTCTACTTCACTAATGAGTTTTCCGAATTCACCTTTTTCTTCAAATGGCTGCAATTTATCAGTTTCCCCTCTCTGGAAATGCGTAAACCATTGGGTTAACCTGCGCACAGGAACAATAAAAATCTGCCTTTGGATTAATAAGGCAGTTAAAACTATCAGTAAAATAAGTGCAATAGAGGTAACGCTTATTTTTCTCCATAGTTCCGTTAAAGTAGAAAACATATAAGAAGTATCATAAATTACCTCTACCATCCCCAGCACGCTCTCATCGTCATTTAAAACAGGCAAAATGTAACTATATACAGAATATTCTTTAAATTTTTCTAGAGATCCCCGCGGATTCTTAGTAGATAGGATATCTTTAAGATATGGCCTTTCTCTTTGTTTAAAATCAGAGAACCGCTCAGTAATAGCCAGTATTTGGCCATCCTTATTATAAATAACACACCCCTGCAGCCTTTCTCTCTTCTGGAAGCTATCAACTAAACGATTGGCTTGCCTTAAATCGTTATTAATAAGGATATACCTTGCGGATAACTCCAGGCTCTCATCCACAGACTTGGCTTTTCTTTTCAAATCATCCATAAGCTTTTCTTCTGTGAAACGAGCCTGCATAATACCTGAAATAGCAAATCCAAGCGCTACTAAAATTAATATAGGTAAGATAAACAGAAGAATTCTTTTCATTTAATTAGCTCCTCTAAGGAACAAAACCGTCATCTGATTATTAAACCAGATGGCGGCCCGACCATCAAAAACCCCTCCAGAAATACCCTAGAGTACTTCCGGACCACTTACTAACTTTATTCTTATATATTATATCACTTCCAGTTAATACCTCAAGACATATATCTTTCGTGAATTAAGAACAAATTTTGCAGAAAGCCCCCGGATAATTAAAGAGATATTCTCATTATTGCATAGGGATTAAGATAGAATTTGATATGGCCCGGTAAACACGATGCCTTAAGCCTTTAGAATAGCACAGATTACACCCGGCATTTCGCATTTTGGTTAAGAATTGCCGACCCGCTTACTCTTGCAGTCTGCTGTAACATACAAATCTTTGCTGCCGTAAGGCAATAAAACCTGGATACTGGTTCTAGGAGTCAGGATTGTTCGTTTTGCCGGATTTTCTTAGGCTGATTTGCTAATATTGATAAGTTTTGGGCTATCTCAGCACTTAATGAAGAAACTGCCCTACTGAGCGCTTTCGCTAATCCGGGATAATTATGCGGATTAATTGCCTGGACCAGATCCGACCTTTTTGTAAGGAGCATCTTCCTGGTATTTGCGTCAATAATCGACCATTGCGCCACAAGTGAAAGCTCTTTTTTAAGGTTGCAATCCAATTGTATGACTCCTACTATCACCTGATAATTCAACGGGATAGCAAAATTACAGGGAAACACCTCAAAAGTCCCTCCTGGAAGCATAAGATTAAGGTCTTCAATAATCAAACGCGCTATTCCCGCATCAAGAGATTCACCCCAGCGGTCAAACTGAGCGATATCTATCATTCCTTTATCTTCCTGAGTAACCATTTGCGGACGGTCCAGATATTGAGGAATTGCCACAGGGCCGATTACGGTAATTATGCCAGAGGGGAGGTTAAACTTCTGCACAACTTCATCATCTCCTAACTGTTTAAGCATATAAAAACGCGGGTTGATGCTGCTACCAGCTGAAATACATCCGCTTAAAAAAAACATAAGTAATCCGCAGGCAGTTACGCTAAAACAGAAAAACCTCAATCTTCTCATTTTTATTCTCCTTTGGATATTGTTTTTCCTCTTAACAATGCTTCGGGATGCTGCTCAAGATACTCTGTCAACAGCCGTGCTGAACGGGCAGCCTGGGATACTTCCCGCAGTGTTTTCTCTAATTCAGCAACACCTTCTGAATTTACCAGCCTGTTAATACCGCTAACTGTCTGTTCCAGATCATCTGCGATCTTTACAATCGGGATCTTATTCATTATATCAAAAATATCCGGCGATATCGGAAGCGCGGGCAATTCAGGATATTCTTTGATGATCCCATAGGTTTTGGCTGGCCTATCCGGATAAAAATCTAGCCCTATAATCAACTGCCCGGTAATAAAATTCTGTATTTCAAGCTTGGCCTGCAACCCTTCTTCAATCAACTTCTTGTAATCGGGATAACCGAGCTTATCAGGCACCCCCTTGACCCGAGATAATTCTACATCAATAATTACAGGTATCAGCACGCTTTTCTCTTTCTCATCATACAATAGTCTGATATTATTGACATTCCCAATTTTAACCCCCCGGAAGATCACTGACGCCCCCTCCGAAAGCCCCTTTACCGAGCCGTCAAAAAATAAAACGTACTTATCTGATTGTTTAAAAAGCATGCCAGATCCAAAAACTATTACGGCTATGATTAATAACACAACCGCTCCCACTACAAATGCACCAATCAATGTTTTATTGGCTTTTCTCATTTTCCGGCTCCTTGCTTTTCTCCCCGCGTCAGGAATTTAACAACCCGAGGGTCTTTAGAATTAGCTAATAAATCTTTAGGCGCCCCTTGCGCAATCGCAGTCTTGGTATCGGCATCCAAAAGCATAGCATCATCTCCCACAGTAAAAATGCTGGCAAGCTCATGCGTTACCACTACGATCGTCGCCCCTAAATCATCCCTTAATTCAAGGATTAAGTCATCCAGCATCTTTGCGCTTAAAGGGTCAAGCCCTGCCGAAGGCTCATCAAAAAAGATAACATCAGGATCTAAAGCGATTGCCCGTGCCAGGCCCGCTCTTTTTCTCATTCCGCCGCTTAATTCTGCAGGATAAAAATCAGCGTAACCGCCCAACCCTACCAACCCAAGTTTAAGTAAAACTACATCTTGAATCTGTAGGGCCGATAAGCTGGAATATAATTGCAAAGGAAGTGCGACATTCTCCCCCAGTGTCAACGAACTCCAAAGAGCGCCCCCCTGATAAAGTACTCCGAAACGACGCATAATATCCTGCCGCGCCTGCTCATCCTCATCCCAAAAGCTTAACCCGCTATACAAAATTTTTCCTTTTTGCGGAGGGTTAAGTCCAATCATGGTTTTAAGCAGGGTACTTTTACCGCATCCGCTACCACCCATAATAACAAAAATCTCGCCCTTCTTTACGTTAAAATTAAGCCCGCGCATCACTAAAAAATCGCCATAAACCAAATCAAGGTTTTTTACTTCAATAACAGTTTCCATTAATTAAACCCCTATAATCTGGCAAACAAAAGTAATAATTGCGGTAGCAATTACGATAGCAGTTATTGCCGTGACCACTGCCGAGGTTGTAGCTTCACCTATGCCTGTGGAGCTTCTTTCGCATTGCATTCCTCTATAACATCCGGAAACTGCGATGATTATGCCGAAAACAAACCCCTGAATCAACCCAAGCCAAAGATTATTCAACTTTACCGCTGTTATAGTATGATTAAAATACTCAACAGGGTTAAGCCCCAAAACCCCCGTGCTGATAATAAACCCCCCGGCGATACCCATCAGGTTTGCATAAATAGTCAACAGCGGCATCATTATTACTAATGCCAATACGCGCGGCATGATCAAAAATTCGGCCGGAGAAACTCCCAAAGTTTTCAGTGCATCAATCTCTTCATTAGCCTGCATAATCCCCAATTCTGCGGCAAAACTGGCTCCGGTGCGGCCAGACATTAAAATTGCCGTCATTATCGCCCCCATCACCCGGACCATAGCAATCCCTACGATATCGGCGATATAAATCTGCGCCCCGAACATCTTTAACTGAATCGCACCGATAAAAGCCAGGATCATCCCCACTAATATGCTAATCAGTGAAACCAGCCCCAAGGCATCTGCTCCACATCTTTGCACGATAGAAAGAAAATCATCTTTGCGAAAAAAAGCTTTACCGCAAATAAAGCGTTTAAAAGCGAGCACAATATCCCCTAAGAAACTCAACACAGAAAGCGTGGTATTTTTAACCCCGATAACCCTACTGCCTATACTATCGAGAAAAGGCTCCTCTACTGTCTTATGGGGTATTATTTTCTCAGCTTGCGCGGGAGAAAGCTTAAGCAGCTTTTCTATCTGCGGAGGAAGGCCTAAAACAGTAAATCGGATATTTCTTTCTTTAGAGATACTTCTTAATTTAAACAGGAAGGAAATAAACGCGCTGTCCCATTTGAAATCCTGAGACGCAACAAAACTAACCCCGGTAATACCTGCATGGGAATCAAGCTGGGCAAGGACTTCATCTGCCGAAGGAAGGCCTGCGGAAAGCTGCCAGTCTCCGCTTAGTTTAAGCTGGAGAATTTTTGACTCTAAATAATCAAAGGTAAGTTTTCCTGAAGACATTTTTTTCGCCTGATATTATTTTAACCCCAGATGTTTCTTAAATCAAGCTTCGATTATTTTATAAGAAATATTTAAAAGCTGGAAAAATCCGGGCTTAATTATATGATAACTACGTTTATTTTATGCGCTCTTCACAGACAATCCTTCCTCATAGGGCTGAAGAAATATTCTATTTCGAAGCATCCAAGGACTTTATATACTTATAATATTCACTGTCGGTAGTCAATATTATCGTAGATTTTTCATCAATAGTAGTTCTGTAAGTTTCCAGTGTTTTCATAAAAGAATAAAAATCGGAATCCTGACTGTATGCGCTAGCATATATACTGATTGCTTCGGCATCCGCCTTACCGGTAATAATCTGCGCCTGACGGTAGGCCTCCGAAGTAATAGCCTTTAATTCCTTGGCTACCTGCCCCTCTATCTCAGCAGATTTTCCCTGGCCTTCGGAACGATATTTCTCTGCGGCACGCTTTCTTTCGGCAATCATACGATCATAAACTTTATTACGCACATCTTCTACATAATTTACGCGTTTAATACGCACATCAACAATATCAATACCATATTGGGGGGCAAGAACTTTTGCTTTTTCTAAAATTGCGCTCTCCAGCATTTTTCTGCCTACTTCAATACGTTCTAATGCCTCATCCGTAACAATCATATCCTCACCTTCTACTCTGGACTCCAAAATACGGTTAGAATCCCTTACCGCTTCAACCAAAAGATGGCTGGTAATTATATCCCTGGTTGCGGAGTTTATGATATCATCGATCCTGCCCTGAGCACTCATTTCATTGCCTACTGACTGCAGGAATTTCAAAGCATCTACAATTTTCCATCGGGCAGTAGTATCCACCCAGATATATTTTTTATCTTTAGTAGGTATCTGGTTTGGGTCTCCGTCCCAATCTAACAGCCTCTTCTCAAAATAATGCACTTCCTGAATTAATGGCTGCTTAAAATGCAGGCCCGCCGAAGTAATCGGGTTGCCCACGGGTTTTCCGAATTGCGTAACAACCGCCTGTTTTCCTTCTTCGATTATATATATCGCGCCGAAGGCAAACAAAAGCAATATAATAGCTAATAATACCGCAAAAAACCCAATAATTAAACGTAATGTCCTCATTACTGCTGCCCTCCTTTCTTGTTAATATCCAAAAGAGGTAGAATTGATTTTTGCTGCGAATCAATTATGTATTTCTCTTTTGCGTTAGGAAAAACTTGCGTCAAAGTTTCTAAATACAGCCTCTTTTTAGTTATATCCGGGGCTTTCTTATACTCCTCTAAGGTAGCAAGGAATCTGGCTGATTCCCCCCTTGCACGGTTTATCTTATCCATAGCATAACCCTCTGATTCACGGATAGTCTTTTCTGCTGTACCCTTGGCCTTAGGAATAACTTTATTATATGCTTCCCAAGCTTGGTTAATCATCTTTTCTTTTTCCTGTTTAGCCTCATTTACTTCGTTAAATGCGGACTTTACCGCCTCAGGAGGATTAACATCCAATAGCTTGACCGTAACTATATGCACTCCAACATTATAATTATCAAGTATACGCTGAATCTCTTGCTGCGCCAAATCATCTATCTCTTCTCTTTTAGTAGTAAGGACTTCATCTACAGAATAATCCCCGACAAAACGCCGCATAACTACTTCGGAAATGTCGTGTATATTATCTTCGGGGTGACGTGTAGCGAAAAGCAATTTTACCGGATCTTTTATCTTAAACTGTACTATCCAGCGCACATCTAGTATATTCAAGTCTCCGGTAAGCATCAATGATTCATCCTCATATTTACGCGCGGAATATGTTGTCCTGCGCCCCGGCTCTATGGTCTTAAACCCGAATTCCTCTTTGAAAACCTTTTCTACTTTAATCGGCATCACCTTATCTATCCCAAAGGGTATTTTTGCGTGCAGCCCAGGTGAACTTAAGGCAATGTATTTACCAAACCTTTGAATTACGCCTACCTCGTCTGGTCCTATGGAATAAATTACCCCCCTTAAGCCTGCCAGTATAAAAAAACCAACAATTACCAAAGGCAGGAACTTTAAAAAATCGCCAAATTTCTTCTTACCTGCATCAATAATATCATTGGGATTAGGAACTCCTTCTTTCCAGTCCATCTTTCTTGCTCCTTTCTTCAGAATCAGTTTTTATTAACATAAAGGGTCTGAGTTGGATATGCAAATTCGATACCCCTTTTTTCAAACTCTTCTTTAATGGAAAAATTAATCTCCTGCTGGACATCCATATATTTATTATAATCAGAACCAACCACATAATATACTACTTCGAATATCAAACTGAAATCTCCGTAAGCACAAAAATGGGCCCGGTCAAAGACTGCATCCTTTGTATTTTTTATAATTCCTTCTATAATTTTCGGCAACTCTTTTAATTGTTTAGTGGGCACCTGGTAAACAACCCCTAATTTAAACACAACCCGCCTTTTTTCCATCAACTTATAATTACGTAACCGCGAATCCGTAAGATCCGAGTTGGAAAAAACGAGCATCTCCCCTCCCAGGCTGCGGATACGCGTTGTCTTTATACCGATATATTCTATCGTCCCCATATAGTCTCCGACTATAATGAAATCCCCGACTTTAAAAGGTTGATCAAAAATTATGGAAAAATAGCTGAAGAGATCTTTCAAGATAGTCTGCGCCGCCAATGCCACAGCCACGCCGCCAATGCCCAAACCTGCTATAATCGCTGAGATTTTAAAACCAAGATTATCTAAAGAAAAGATGATTGCGCCGCCCCAAACCAATACTTTTATCACTATCAATACACCCTGGAGACTGTGCTCAAGAGTAACATCATTACTATTTTTGGCCAGGTATATTTTAAAACCATACCCAACAAGCATAATAACAAAACGCGCAACAAAAACAATTACAACGGCAAAACCTAAATAATTCATACCGCGTTCAACGTAAGGATG
>Ga0265297_10012626_pt1 | contig 10103 bp, 7 predicted proteins | sample Munlanlwell13791_FD_192502 | JGI IMG/M metagenome (GOLD analysis project Ga0265297, IMG submission 192502) | Leachate microbial communities from a municipal landfill in Southern Ontario, Canada - Leachate well 137-91 | ecosystem: Engineered > Solid waste > Landfill > Unclassified | place...
CAACAACCAACACAAAATCAGCGAATACCGCTCCCTGTTGCCCAAGGCTTGTTTTGAAGTTCTCTCACTCAAAGATATCGGGGTCGAAATTGAAATTGAAGAAACAGGAAAAACGTATGAGGAAAACGCAATGATAAAAGCGATGTGCGTCGCTAAATTGACTAATGTTTTAGTCATCGCTGATGATTCCGGACTCGAAATCGAGACATTAAACGATTTTCCGGGCCTTAATTCATCGCGCTTTGCCGCCGGATATGCAAATCAAAAAGAAGCTAATCAAGCTCTCTTAGAAAAGCTCGATAAGCAGATTAATCGCAATGCAAAATTTGTGTGTGTTATAGCCTTGGCAAACCACGAGAACCAATTGAGCCTGTTTCATGGAGAGTGCCATGGAAAAATTCTTCATAAAGCGCAAGGAGAGAGGGGTTTTGGCTACGATCCAATCTTCTATTCTTATGAGGCTAAAAATTGCTTTGCCACACTTACCAATGAACAAAAAAACCGCTATTCACATCGCGCAAAAGCGGTTGCAAAGTTAATCGAGTTTTTCGAGGCAAAACAACTTATTTAGATAATTTACTTTTCAAAATGCGCCCGCCGATGTTAGCGATGACAAACAATACGGCAAAAGCCCCAAACACAATCAAACCGGGAATCGGATTGGTCGCATAATTTGTCATCATGATCGAAAAGCCGACGATCGCGCCGACCACAAAAACGAATTGAGCAATCATAAAGCCAATTCGAACTTTAAATAGCGCGACACGGTTTTCAAACACTTCATGGCTTCTGATCTCATCATACTTTCCCGAACCAGACGTGATCGTTTGCAACAATGAAAATTGCTTTTTCATCTCGTGTAAATTCGAGAGCTTATCGCGAGCGAAAACGCCTTCTTCTGAAGTCTCAATTATGGCGAGTTGAGAATTGATAAAACCCCAGAGAGATATGCCGCTAACAATAATTTCGAGGAAACGTTTCTTTGCTCCTTCATCAATGTATTGGCGATTTGTCATCAAGGCATTTTTAGAGCGTTCAATATAGCCATCAAAGCGTGATCCAAGCACCAACAAATAACGGGCAATTTCCCCATTAAGTTCACTGTTTTGGCTCAGATTTTCAAGTTTTGAGCCGATGAAATCAATAATTTCTGGAACTGCATCATCTTCTAATTTGGCGAGACAAATTTTTGCTGATGATATGCCGAAGATGGCATCGAGACTATCTTTATCTAGGGCCAGCAGTTTCTCATACTCAATGAGTGCCTTAGTATAATTCATGGAGGTATTGAGAGCGATATTGCCGTTTGAGGCGTGCTGCGAATATAGAAGGCCGAAGAGTTTTTTAGCCTGGCTAGTGAGATAGTTTTTTTGACAGTTTAAACATGTTTCAACCTGTGCGTCTTCTTGAATTTCGACTGCTTTTTGGCAGTTCGGACAAATGCCTTTTTCCATTTTTGTCTATCGCTTTCTTAATTTTTAAAACCTATTTTCAGTAATATTAATCAGTAGAATATTATCAAATTTTGATTATTCTTATCATGATAATAGTATCATACCTTTCTAACGCCTTATGATATACTTTTTGCGATACCTATGACCCCAAAAATTGATTTGCTCAACGAAAAAATATATCCTTCTTTACTGCGTTTTGTGACGCCGCTTCTATTAATGTGGCTTCAGACATCAATTTTTGGCATGGTTGATTTGCTCATCATTTCAAACTATACCGATACCTTTGCGATCGATGCCGTTGCCGGCGGGATTTCCGTGATGAACATCATAACATATACTATCGCGGCATTGACCACGGGAGGCGGTATATTAATCGGTCAATATCTGGGTGCGCAAAAATATAGTGAGGTCAAAAAAATAATCGGCAATATGTTTGTGCTTTTTGGTGTTGTTGGCATTCTCATCGGTATCGTGATGGCCTCCCTTTCAAGCACCATTGTCAACTGGTTAAATCTTGATGGACAAGCAAAAATCGACGGTTATAATTATTTGATAATTACGGCTATCGGCATTCCTTTCATCATGGGTTTTAACATCATCGCTTCGCAGCTTCGCGCCTTTGGAAATTCTCGCTCGCCTTTTCTGTTTTTAGTGTTGGCAGCATCGGTAAATATCGCTCTCGATTTAGTCTTTGTCGGTGCGCTTAACATGCGGGCGACCGGGGCGGCTTTAGCATCCATTATCTCCCAAGTGTGTTCATTTAGCGCCGCTATCATCTATATTCGCGTTCGCAATTATCCCGTTCTTTTGACTAAAAATGACATCCGCTTTAGCGGACAGTGCAGCAAAATGACTCTCCGCACCGGTCTTCCTCTCGCTCTTCAAGACGGAATCGTCCTCCTTTCATTCACAATCATTTTAGCCTTGGTCAATCTCTATGGTCCCGAAGCGGGCTCTGGTTTTGGAATCGGCGAAAAAATAACCTTCTTTTGCTTCGTTCCACTCAATGCTTTTAGCGCAGCTTTAACCGCCACCACCGCCCAGAATTTAGGCGCTGGGCGACTCGATAGAACGAAACTATATGCGAAGGCTGGTTTGGTCATGCAAGGCATTCTCGTCACCATCATCGTCATCATCTGCGAGATATTCGCACCGCAAATCGCTTCGCTTTTCACTAATGAAGTCGAGATAATAAATTATGCGGCCGCCTTCATTCGCATCATCGCTATCGATGCTTATATATGCATTTTTATCTATGTGCTAAACGCTTTATTCATGGGTTCGGGTCACACGACTTTTTCAATGATGCAAAATGTTTTATCAACTTTGTTGGTGCGCTTGCCTTTGGCCTTCATTTTCGTATTCGTGGCAAAAGCCCAAGTCACCGTTTTGGCCTTTGCCTATCCAATCGCAAGCGTATTTTCTTTAATCGCTTGCTTTATCTATTTCAAAATCGGGCGCTGGAAAACAATACGCCAAGAAAAGATACCTGTCCAAGACATAGTCGGCTAATTTTATTTATAGATGGCGCGCAGCTCTTTGGCCCTGGCTTTTATCGATTCGCTTATTCGAAAGGAATCGCAAATCTTTTGAATCGCTTTTCCGATAATGCCATAACTGAGTGTTTTTGATTCGATGAAGTTCATGATCTCTTTCGGGTTATAAATAGCGAGATCGGCGAGGAGCCATGCCTCTGCCATCTGGACATAGTAGGCCTCGTCGTCATGGAAGAGTTTAAGAATATCTCTCGTCTTCTCGATGTCTTTTTGAAAACCGGTGAGAAAAATGACATAGCCCCATCGGCGCACGAATAATAAATCGGAACGAACGTATTCTTGGGCTTTGCGATAGACAAATTCAAAAGAAGGGGCTCTTTTTAGCAATTGTGGAAGGATATCGACGTGCCACCAATCTTGAAGAAAGGGGAAGTGTTTTTCAATAAATGATATTTGTTCATCGTAGCTTACCATGCGCTTAAGCGATACGACAAAGTAAATACGAAAAATCGCACCGCTTTCGCTGATATGGGGAAGCAACCCGCTGACATCGACTTCGTTTTTTAAATACTGTTTAGCGATCGAATCGATATCTTTTGTTTTGATATTGCTAAACTTATGGAGCCGCTGAAGCGTGTCTATATATATCATATGGATACATGTTATTTTATAACGAAAAACTCTATTCGAATAGATTGGACTGAAGATAATCTTCATCGTTTAACATGCACACATAGAGATTGTGAAAAAATATTAAAGTATTACATTTGCATCAGTTATCTTTTTCTTATATGGTAATAATTTGATAGGATATTTATACTAAAAGTGACAAAGAAAGGATTTTATCACATGGTACCAAGAAGCAGTTACACTAAAAAGCGCCTCGTCGAGTCTCTTTTAAAACTGATGAAAAAAGGTAAGAAATTCGATGATATTTCGATTCAAGATATCGTTGAAGAAGGTGGTTTTTCGCGCATGGCTTACTATCGTAATTTCAAAAGTAAAGTCGACATACTACGCTATCATTTCGATATTATTACCGAAGATTTCATCAAAGAGACGAACACCGATTTTTATCAAATGCCATTCGAGCAATATCTAGCCTCGGTCTTCACCCACCTCTTTAATAACCGCGACTTATCGAAAATATTGCTTTCAACCCACATGTTTGATTATGTTAAAGAGCAATTTGACCTAAAGCTGATTAAAACCGCGACATCCGAAGCAGAAAAAACACGCTTTGTTTTCTTTGCCGGCGGCCTTTTTAACGTCTACTACCACTGGCTTCTTTCGGGTTCGAAAGAGACGCCGGAAGAGATGGCAAAAACCGTCGCAAATTATATCCCTCGCCCGTAACAAAATTAAAGAGTTTCTCAGCACCATGAGAAACTTTTTTATTATTTTTTCTTGATAAAAAGACCTTTAACAAATTTGTTAAATTGTCGGAGCGGGAGCGCAAAAAAGGGAATGAGCAAGTGGATGATGGCGATGATTATCGCGCCGATTGAATAAGTGAATTGATAGGTGGCAAGCTCGATGAGAAAGTCATTGATGCCGAGGAGGAAAAAGGCGCCGATGGCCAAAAGAAGCGAAAGCACAGCGACAATTTCGGCATAGACGAAAGTGATGAGTCTTCTCGTCTTTGTGTTTTTCGTCGGATTGTCGACAAAGTCAAAAGCCGACAAGACAATCATAAAGGCGATATAGAGAAAAAGCGGGCACGAGACGATTAAGAATATTCCCATGAAAGTATCGCCAGTCACAAGGTAATGAGGGGCGATGGCCATAAAGAGGATGCTAAACAGGATGGCAACTGCGGCAATCAGATAAGATACGCCGTTGATTTTCAAAATCTTAAGCAGTATGGCTTTGTCTTTCATGATCATTGCCATCGGTTTCTCTTCGATTTTCTTGATTGATCCGCTGCTTAAATCGATGTGGCAAACATCACCCTCCTCGACAGGGATCTCTTCTTCAATCTTCTTGATGCTTGATTTAGGCTTAACTTCGACAGGTTTGCTGTCCAAAATCAAAATGACGATATCTGCATGCTTTTTGATCTCGATCGCGATAAGCCTTTCGTGTTTGCTATTAACAACATCGTTTTTGTCGATTGTGATATAGGCTGGTTTAAAGGCGCTGACGATTTCCATAATTCGTCTAATTTTGCTTTTTTTCTCGTCTTCGCTCGCCAAAGGCATGTCTCTCAGCGACGATAGTTGCTTTTGAATCTCGTTAAATGTTTCTTTATCGCTCTTTTCAAAAACAAAACAGGCAGTTAAGACAAAAACCTTGCTCTTGATGTTTAATATAATTAAATGCTCATTATTGTCTTCTCTCGGAAAGAAACATTTTCCGTCGATGATAAATTGCCCTTCGTCAAGCGATTGATACTGTAACGAGAAAAAGTCGAACAAATACTTCTTGGCGTATTCAATTGTGTTCAAACCTTTATCAAAGGCGAAATCAGCCTTCTCGTTCACGCCTTCTTTTGATGAGATAATCGCTGACTTTAATTCAATCATACAAGAGGATTATAACATAAATATATAAGTCTTTAATAACTATTAAATGCTCGGGAACGAACACGATATCGTGACATAAAAATTAGCGTCATCGCGCCACAAAAATAAAAAATCCCGTGAAACAGCCACAGGATTTCTATAGGTAATGGCGGAGTAAGAGGGAGTCGAACCCTCGCACCAGTTGCCCGATCTACTTCCTTAGCAGGGAAGCCCCTTCACCACTTGGGTATTACTCCACGAACGCCATTAAATATAGCATAATGGCGCCTGGTTCTTCAAACAAATTAATAGGCTTTGGCGAAGTAGACGACTTTCTCAGCTTTTTTGCCGCAGACAGCGCATTTGTCATCGAAGTGCTCGTGGTCGCCATGAGGCATGCAGCGAGCCGTTGCCGTCGTCAATTCTTTTATCTTATCTTCGCAAGCGCGCTCGCCACACCACATCATTTTGGCATATCCGCCAACATCGACGACATTTTTGAGTTCTTCAACTGATTTAACTCTGATGATGTGGCTGTTGAGAAATTCCTGAGCCTTGCGATACATTTCTTCGTGGGTTTCGACTAGAAGACGATTAACTTCTCGTTCGATTTCTTGATCCTTGACAAAGAACTTCTTGCCATCGACGCGACGAGCGATGACGGCTTGTCCTTTTTCGAGGTCGCGAGGACCGATTTCAAGGCGCAGCGGCACGCCTTTCATCTCGTGTTCAGCATACTTCCAACCCGGTGTCCGGTCGCTATCATCAAGGCTGACGCGAAAGCCGGCTTGTTCAAGACGGGCTTGAAGGCTTTTCGCTTTAGCCATGATTTCTTCTTTATTTTGTTGAATCGGAATGATAACGATTTGAATGGGGGCGACAAAAGGCGGCAGGACGAGACCGTTGTCATCACCGTGAACCATGATAATCGATCCGATTAGGCGCGTCGAAACGCCCCAGCTGGCTTGATGGGGGTTGCGCAGGACGTTATCCTTGCCTTGAAAAGTAATTCCAAAGGCCTTTGCAAATCCGGTTCCGAAATAGTGTGTCGTCCCGCTTTGCAAAGCCTTGCCATCATGCATCAAAGCTTCGATTGAATATGTTTCTAAGGCGCCGGCAAATCTTTCTTTATCGGTCTTAAGACCTTTGACGAAGGGAATGGCTAGTAATTCGCTACCCAAATCATCATAGATATCCAGCACTTCAAGAGCATTATTGCGAGCCTCGTCCTCGGTGGCAAAAATCGTATGGCCTTCCTGCCATAAAAACTCGCTGCCCCGCAAAAAGGGTCGCGTCGTCTTTTCCCAGCGCACGACGCTGCACCACTGGTTGTATAGTTTTGGCAAATCGCGATGCGACGAAACGATTTTGGCGTAATGCTCGCAAAACAAGACTTCACTCGTCGGACGAATAATGAGTGGGTCATCGATTTTGCTCTTGCCACCAATCGTGGCGATTAGAGTCTCGGGAGCAAAGCCTTCAACGTGTTCTTTTTCTTTGTTAAACAACGATTCGGGGATAACTAGAGGCATATAGACGTTTTGCACGCCGATAGCTTTGAATCGTTTATTCAAATAGTTTTGGATCTGTTCCCAGATGGCATAGCCGTAAGGTCGATAGATGATAAAGCCTTTGACGGATGAATAATCCATCAGTTCGGCCTTGCGACACACATCGGTGTACCACTTGGCGAAATCGACATCGCGACTAGTGATCGCTTCGTTTTTGTTTGTTTCCATGTTGTGATTCTCCTTATGAAGCCATGGCTTTAATCTTATTGAGGTTTTTTTGCGAGATGGGCAGAATCATCTCGTCGCTCGCCGAGATGGTATCGCTTGCGATGAAATGAATTCCGGATTTGATGACGAGCTCGACCGCATTCCAGTTTTGCAAATCGGTAGCAATTATCGGTTTGTTGTATTTAAGCAGTTTCTCTACTAATGAGCGCATTTGCAAGCGCCTGCGACTATTCGTGTTGATATCATGAGTCATTTTTTCATCTAATATGAAGAAGTCAAACATATCATAAACGCTCGAATTGAGAAGGAGGTCCTTGTCAGCGAGTTTTAAAGCGATTTCATAGCCTTTGACTTTATACGTTCTAAGCTCGCTAATCATGATTTCCTCATCGTCGATTTGATTATCGATATCGTGCTCTGAAAAAACGAGGACGATGTGCGTTTCTTTGATGCGATTTATGTGGCCAAATGTTTTAAGGATGTACGGCTTTTCCTGCCAGAGGACATCAAAGAATAAGCGCTGATAGTCTCCGCTTTTTTCATTGATGAAACGCGAGATGACATTGCGAGAAATAGTACCGAACAACTCTTTGTCATCCTCGGTGCGAGTGGCATACTCTTTTAACTCGTTAATCGAATCAAAAAAAGTATCGAAGGGTTCAACAAATGATTGATAGCCCAAGATTTTCATCTTCTCGGCATCGAGAATCGGGCGATATAAGAATTTAAGTTTTTTATTGCGGATGATATTTTCGACTTCGGTACGATTTGATTGTTCGATCGTATCATCGCCGCGCATGCCCTGCTCATACCAAGTAATCAACTCGTTATCTTCTTGTCCGTAAGAAGCGACCACCATCGCTTGGCGGAGCATCTTTTCGGCATCGTTTGGAAAGTATTTGTGCTCGACGATACCCACTGAAATTCCGATTTGCTCAATCAGGCTATTTAAGCTTAAAAAGCGATTGATGTCATTGACGACCGAATGGACGAAAAGCATGATGCTTGAATGCGACGATAAACGCGTATCAAAGACGACGATCTCGTGCTGTGAAGGCTCGAGGTAGTAGCGATTCTGAGTAAAGTGGTTAGAGATGGCCTCTTTAATGTGAGTAAAAATCAAGCGGTCAAAGGATCCCGACTTATTTTGCGTCGCTGATCTCTTGTAGTAAAAATTGAAATCGACGACCACTCCTCGAAACGGAGAATTATCGAGTAATACTTTGGCGATTTCTTCCATCGAACTCGCAGTGACGACTTTGCCTTCGCTCACTTTTGGGGGCAAATACCGTAGCAGATAGCTTTCGAGGTGAATGAGTTCTTTTTCGCGATCGACTTCCTGAACTTGAAGCATCGAGAGATAGTGCTTTTTGTTTTTGCTTGTGAACACATCTATCTCGAAATAATCAGCGGCATTTTTGTTGCCTTCGATTAGCGAAGCAATCCATTCTATTAGCTTTTCGCGCTCAAAATTTGGAAATTGATTGTAAAAATCAGTGACGGAAATAGTCCTTTGTTCGCGAATGTTAGAACGGTTAAAAAAGCGAACCGTATTGTTCTTTATATCTAAAATATAAACTCTGACCGTATTGGCCTGTTCTTTTATTTCCTTGCGATATTTCTTGTCGCCATGATGGCTGATGATAAAGCTCAAGAAGATGATTAAAATGACGAAGATGAGAATCGCCATGACGATAAAAAGGATGAGATTGGGGGTATTTTCAATATCAAAATTAGGCACTTGATGAAACCTCGCATATCATTATACACGAATAAGAGCGCGATACAATGCGAGTTACACAAAATACCCAACGCCAATCATAGATTGAAACCGGCTATTATTGCTAACTAAAAAGTCGCATTCCGATATGGCGGCGACTCTTAAACATGCTATAATTATTAAACGTTGGAGGAATACCCAAGCGGCTGAAGGGGTCGGTTTCGAAAACCGATAGAAGATGCAAGTCTTGCAAGGGTTCAAATCCCTTTTCCTCCGCCATTAGACATCACGACGGCATTGGCCGTCTTTTTTATTTGACGGGACGAATGTAGAAACGTCCGTAGACTTGCTGCAAATTGCTGACGTTGATAAAGCTTTCAGGATCGATTTGGCGAATGAGATTTACAACTTTTTTAGTCTCGTAACTCGAGACGACCATATTGATGATAAAACGCGGTTCGCCCGAGAAGGCGCCGGTCCCTTTGATAATCGTCGCTCCGTGCGGGACGTTTGCGAGCAATAAGGTGTGTAAATTTTCTTTTTTGGTAACGATTTGAATCTGGACTTTTTTGTTGCGCACATTGATAAAATCAATGACCAGCATCGAGGTAAAAAGATATACGATCGAAAACAATACTCCGGAAGCGGCCATGATCCAAGCATCATTATCGGAGCTGACAAGGCTTGGCGAAACGGCCATTAAAAGAGCGTAAACCAGGATGATAAAAGTATTGATTATCATCGTGTATTTGCCAGTCGGAGTCGACCTTTTAAGCGAGACGTAATAGGCGATGACATCGGCCCCGCCTGCCGATAGCTCATACTTGAAGGCAATCGCGCTGCTTAAACCCGTACAAATACCGGCAAATAAGGCGCGGCTCAGCATGCCGCCATGCAAGTCGACAAAGGCTCCCAAGTCATTGAGAAATGGGATGAGGCGAAAGGTGCTGGCAAAGAGCGAGACGAGAGCGACGTTAATCATCGTGAAAACTGCAAAGCGAACGCCAATTTTGCGAAAGGCCAAGATGATAATCGGAATATTAATTGCGATGTAAAAGACGGAGTAGATGATGTCGCGATATGGCTCGATCGAATCGCCGAGGAGCAGCTGCGAAGCAAGGCTGATTGTCTGTGAGATGCCTGAGACCCCTCCCGACACAAAAGATAGCTCAGCGGACGCGGGTGTCAAA
>Ga0265297_10012628_pt1 | contig 10103 bp, 8 predicted proteins | sample Munlanlwell13791_FD_192502 | JGI IMG/M metagenome (GOLD analysis project Ga0265297, IMG submission 192502) | Leachate microbial communities from a municipal landfill in Southern Ontario, Canada - Leachate well 137-91 | ecosystem: Engineered > Solid waste > Landfill > Unclassified | place...
CGTGGCGCGCAGACGCTGCGCCACTTCGAGCAGCAGCAGGTCGCCGACATCATGCCCGCGCGTGTCATTGAGCGCCTTGAAGTTGTCCAGATCGATGAAGAAGATCGCGCCGTACAGACCGCTTCGGGTCGTGGCCGCGATGGCCTGGCTCAGGCGGTCCTGCAACAGGCGCCGGTTGGGCAGGCGGGTGAGCGCGTCGTAATAGGCCAGACGATGGATCTCCGCCTCGGCGATCTTGCTCTCGGTAATGTCAGTGAAGCTGCCCACGTAATGGCTGGTACGCCCGTCCGGCGCGATGATCGCGGTGATGCTCAGCATCTCGGCGTAGATCTGATCGTTCTTGCGTTTGTTCCAGATCTCGCCCTGCCAATAGCCTTTCTCCTGCAGCGCACTCCACAGGCGCTGGTAGAAGAACTCGTCGTGCCTTCCCGATTTCAGCAGCGACGGCCGCTTCCCGACGGCCTCTTCCGCGCTGTAGCCGGTCAGTCTGGTGAACGCCGGGTTGACCCGCAAGATATATCCCCGCGCATCGGTGATGATCATCCCGCTCTGCGAAGAGAAAGCCACTGCGGCGATGCGAAGCTCGTCATCAGCCTGCCTGCGCTCGGTGATGTCCTGGATGGTGCCGTGCATCTTCAACGGACGCTGCCCGTCATCGAGTTCCAGCTTGCCCAGTCCGTGCATCCAGCGCACCGCCTTGTCGTTGTGGCGAACGACACGGTATTCCTTGTCGAAGGGCTTGCGCCGGCCCAGCACCTCATTCTGGAAATATTCCGCCATCATCTGCTGGTCGTCTGGATGGATCAGTTCCACCCAGCCCGACACGGAACGCACATAGTCCGCATCGATACCGAACAGCTCGTCCAGCACATCCGAACTGCTCCAGTAGCCGCTGGTGATGTCCAGCACATAACTGCCCAATCCCGCGATGGCCTGCGATTCCCTGATCAGGGCCGCGGCCTCAGCCAGCTTCTCCTCCGCCTTCACCCGTTCGGTGATGTCGGTCGCCAGAGCCATCATCAGTTTCTCGCCGTCGACCTCCAGCACCACGATGCGCAACTCCACCGGGAAGATGCTGCCATTCTTGCGCTTGTGCGAGGAGATCATGGCATAGGGACGGCCGACCTCGAGCTGCCGCCACACGGGCTGCCGGCTGGCGAGATCGAAACCGGGTGTGACATCCGCGATGCCCATGCGCAACAGCTCGTTCTGGCTGTAGCCCAGATTGTCGCAGGCGCGCTGGTTGACCTCGATGAAGCGGGCATCGAAATCGAAGACGAACACCGCATCGGCCGCGTTCTGGATCAGCGTCTTGTAGCGCGCCTCGCTGTATTGCGCGTGCTGCTCGGCTTTTTTTCTTTCGGTGAAATCGATGCACAGCCCGGTCATCCGTACCGCCTCGCCGCGCTCGTTGCGGCTGGCATCGCCAATGCTGACGACCCACTTCGTTTCGCCGCCGGGCAATACGATGCGGTACTCGCTGAACAGCGGCTTGCCTGCAGCCAGCGCATCCTGGAGCCTGCCTTCGGCGGTCTGCATATCCGCGGGATGAACGAGCTTGCGCCAGACATCGAAACCGGCTTCAGCGTTCTTCTGATCGAGCCCGAAAAGGGCGAAGAGTTCGTCCGACCAGGTGAGCTTCCCGCTCGCCAGATCCCAGTTCCACACGCCCGCCTTGGCATCGCGTTGCGCGAGCGCCAGCAGTTCCCGGGTGAGCTTCATTTCAGCGCAACCGGCTCGGAACGATATTCGTCAGACGGGAATTGCGATACATGGCTCCCCCAAAATAAAAACCAGCGACGTTTCCCCTGCGGGGAAATGCCTTGCGCCAGCCTCCTTTTCTGGGATTCCGCGGAGCGCCTCGCGCCGTACTTGCGGCGACGAGTGCGTGCTACGGATCTGCAAGAATGATGCGATTGTTGTGCACCTGTGGGGAATGTACCAGAGGCGATTTGATAAGCCAATAACCCTTGCTGTTCTGAGCGCGTATGCCCGACCATAACGCTGCATTGATAGGAACTGCCGGCCGTTCGCGGCGGCACACCCTATCTGGCGGGACACGCCAGCGCCGGGTTGGCCGCACGGTAGATCGCCTCCTGCTCGGCAGCCGCTGCCTGCTCGGACGGGGAAAGCGCCCGATAGCCGCGGCCATAGGTCCAGCCGTAAGCCCAGCGATAGCTGGTGTAGAGGTGCGGGCCACCGCCGGAACGAACGCCCGCATACATCATGTCCGCGAGCGCCTTGTTTCCCGTCTTGCCCGCCACACAACTACGGAGGCTTGCATCGGCAGACTCGCGCTCCTCTGCCGTGCCGCCGCGCCAGTAGGCCAGATCGTGTGCGACACAACAATCGCACCAGTCCTCTTTACCGATCAGCGAACGGTCCGGAAACACACTGCAGCCGTCGGTAGTGAAGGGATGGATGCTCTCGGGCGCAGGCGTCGAAGCACCGGCACCGGAGGCGAGCGCCACGGATGCAATCAGGAATAAAGCAACAGGACGGAGCATGGAATGTCTCTATAGATCAGTCAGCACAGTGCCAAAGGTCACAGGTATCAAAAGACTGCATTACCCAAAGTCGGATCGCTTTGCCTGCAGCCGCTAATCCTCCGCCATCTCCGCACTCTGCGTCGGCACATCTACCGCCCGCTTCTGCACGCTCACCGGCAGGCTCACTTTCACTGTCGACACCTTGTCGGCATACAGTTCTTCGCCCAGCAGCGGCACGAGGTTGGTGGGCTGGCGCGGGTGTTTGGGGAAATTCTGCTTGATCGCTTCCAAATCCTTCTGATTGGACTGGAAGTAGCGGTTGGCCTGGATCACGCGCGGCAGGTTCTTGATCAGGTGCCACAGGCTCCAGCGGTGCTGCCACAGGCGCTTGGCGAAAGTGCGGTGGTAGGTCTTGCTGTTGTAGAAGCGCAGGATGTGCCAGTTGTAGAGCGCATCCATCTCTTCGCGCGATTTGAAGCCCTTGGGCAGGAACACGAAGTTGAGGCAGTTGAGCAGACGCCAGTCTTCGACAAAGTCGCCCTCCTCGCCGCTCACGCATTCGTCCCAGATCGGCGCGCCGTAGAGCGGGCTGAACTTGGTCATGTTCATCTCGTCCAGATTCAGCGACAGGATGAAATCGCTGGTGACCTTCACCGTCTCCGGCGTCTCGCCCGGCATGCCGAAGATGAACAGGCCCTTGGCGCGCAGCCCGGCGGCGTGGATCTGCTCCACCGTTTTCTTCACCGCTTCCAGTGTGACGCCCGCCTTGTGCCGTTCCATCATCGCGGGGTCTGCGGATTCGACGCCCATGGACACCATCAGCGCGCCCGCCTGCTTGAGCTTCGCCAGCATCTCGTCCGAGGTGTGGCCGGTGCGGATGGCGCAGTTGAACTGCATGCCGAGAGGATTCTTGATGAGCAGTTCGCACAGGTCGAACACGCGCTTCTTCTGCGCGGTGAACAGGTCGTCGTAGAAGTTGATGTGATACACGCCGAACTTGTCACGCAGGTGCTTCATGTGGTCGTAGATGTACTGCGCCGAGTTGACCTTGTACAGGCGCTCGAACACGGTGCGGTCGCAGAACGAGCAGGTGTAGGGGCAGCCGCGCGAGGTGATCATGGTGGCGCCGTGCTTCTTGATGTAGGAGAACAGCGGCAGGTGGTAGGCGTCGGGGAAGCCTGTCAGCTTTTCATAGGCGGGGAACGGCAGGTCGTCCAGATTCAATATGCGCTGGCGGCGCGGATTGGACACGATCTTCTCGCCATCGCGATACACCATGTTGGAAATCTGCGCGACCGGCATGCCGTTGGCGTAATCGAGCAGCGCGCCCTCGCCTTCGCCTATGCACAGGTAGTCGATCTCGGGGAAGTGTTCCAGCAGCGGCGCGCCGATGGACGAGGCATGCACGTTGCCGAACAGGATCTTGATGTCGGGACGCTTCTTCTTGATGTAGGTGGCCATGTCCACCGCATCCATGAAGCCGGAGGTGGTGGCGGAGAAACCGATCATCTCGGGATTTGTCGCCAGCACGATCTCGGCATTCTCTTCAATGGTGGGCGGAGCGAACGGGCCGAGGCAGTCGTGCACGAAAGTGGTGTGACCGTGCTTGTCCAGCCAGGCGGCGAGCGAAAGGATGCCGATGGGCGGCATGCGGTTCGCCAGCACCGAGAAGTCGGGCTGGCCGGGAACGAAGTTGAAACCGGCGGGATGGACGAAAGTGATGCGCATCAGAAGTTCCGATCTTCAGCGTGGACTGACCCGCAGTATGTCAGAACAATTTCCGCCAAATCAACAAGGGCAATCGGACCAGGAAGCCGGTGAACAGGCGCAGGTGCATGCCGGTGAGCAGGATGTTGTCGCGCAGGTAGTTGAAGTGCGACACGCCGCCCTCGTCGGCGCGGAAATATTTCACCGGCGCATCGACGTTGATGGGTTTGGCGCCGCACCAGCACAGGCGCACCGCGGCTTCGGGGTCGAAATCGAAATGGCGCATCCAGTAGCTGTTCTCCATCACGCCCAGCAGCATCTGCGCGGGATAGACGCGGAAGCCGTAGAGCGAATCGCCGATGCCCTGCCACAGCGTCTCGAAGTTGGCCCACCAGTTGGACACCTTGCGGCCGCGAACGCGCAACAGCGGCGCGCTGGCATCGAACACCGGGCGGCCCAGCACCAGCCCGTCCGGGTTGGCGATTGAGACCTGCATGAATTCGGCGATCTTCTCGGGCGGGTGCTGGCCGTCGGAATCCATGGTCAGCAAGTGCGTATAGCCCTCGTGCACCGCCACGCGCAAACCGTGCAACACCGCTGCGCCCTTGCCGTGATTCTCTTTCAGCACCATCACGCGCAGTTGCGGGTCCTGCTCGGCCATCTTCAGCAAGCCTTCGCCGGTGCCGTCGGTGCTGCCGTCCACCACCACCCATACCGGCGCCCATTGCGCGCGTGCGGCGCGCACGGTGTCGTACACCTTGGGTCCGGTGTTGTAGCTGGGGATGAGGACGAGATGGGTCTTGGAAGCTGTCATGTCTGCTTTTGGGTCATTTGTTCGCGATAGTATCGCTCAAGATCGGCGGCAAAGGTCTTGGCATCGGTGTCCACCTCGAAGCGCTTGCCCAGCCGCACGGTGTAGCGCAACGGGAACTCCGGTTTGTAGAAGAACGACCAGTTCTTGCCGAGGAAGGGGCTGCTGGCTTCGAGGAACACGGTCTGCACCGGCACGCCCGCCTTCTTGGCGACCAGCGCGAAGCCTCCCTTGAATTCATTGACCGGATCGCGCACGGTGCGCGTGCCCTCGGGGAAGATCAGCAGTTGCGCGCCCTCGCGCAATGCGACCCCGGCTTCGCGCACCAGCATGGCGGTGGAGTCGTTGCGCACATAGCCCGCCATACTGGCGCCGCCGCCGAGCAGCGGGTTGTCGAGCAGCTTGGCCTTCAGCACACAGACGAAATTGGGCAGGCGCGAACCGACCAGCACCACGTCGATCAGCGCGGGATGGTTGGTGACGATGACCAGCGAGGGTTCGTCGCGCAGCGCATCCAGCGCCTTGAGGTCGAGCTTCACCAGTCCGCTGGCGCGGATGACGAACAGGTAGAGGCGGAACACCAGCATGATGGCGTAACGGCCGACGCGCTGGCCGACGCGGTGCGGCAGCAGGTGGCGCAACAGGCTGGCGGGCAGGCTCCACGCCAGGCAGATGAAGGCGAAGAACAGCAGGCCGCCGTACAGCACGAGGTATTCATACAGCGATCTGATTTGGCGCCAGATGATCATGGTTCACTCGTATTCCACTTCCACCAGCTTGTCCGACTTGTCCAGGATCCAGGTGATGGCGAAGCCGACGGTGAAATATTCCTTGCTCTTCACCAGCGGGCTGTCGGCGAAGACCGCACCTTTCAGGCTGTCCCACTTCATGAAGCCGCCGGTCCAGTAGCCTTCGTGGCGCTTGTTGAAGGCGAAGATGAACTGCGTGCCGGAATAGCCGCCGGGCGCGCTATAGGCCGGACGCTCAGCCGTCGCGTACTGCGGTTCGACGTTGTAGAAATAGCCGTGGTAGTGCTTGTCGGAATAGATCACCCCGCCCACCAGCCCGATGTTCCAGCCGCTGCGGTCGATGTCGTAGAAATCCAGATTCAGCTGCGGCTGGAACAGCCAGCCGCTGTGGCGGAAATGCTTGAAATCCGAGGAGATGACCGCGCGCAGGGGCATTCGGATGTCAAACGTATTGTGCTTGTCTTCGGTATACCAGAGATGGAAATTGAGCGATGGGCCGAGTTCCAGCGTCGGATCGAGATCGGGCATGCCCTGCCGCGCCTTTGCGCCTTTGGCAGGAACGGAACCGTTCATACTGATATCCATCTCGACCGTATCGCGCTTGAAGATCAGTCCGCGCACGCGCTCGCGGTTAACCTGCAGAACTTCGCCGTTATAGGCGATGTACGGCACCGGCAACAGATAGAACTTGCGCTCGTCGGAACCGCGATAGACCGGAAAATCGATGGCCGCGAAGCCGGCACCGATCTCCCACAGCGGCCTGATCTCGGTCTGCGCCTGGGCAGTCGCCAGACAGCAGCACGACAGCAGCACACCCCGGAGCAGATTCTTCATCGCTTGCAACCCGTGCGCTACCGCGCGTCGTTGAAATAGGCGCCTTCGATCTCAAGCAGCAAGTCGGAACGGCAGATGTTGGAATGCAGATAGACTGCTGTGCAGTCGGCACCGAACTCGGCATGCACCTTGTCCTGCACCATGGCGAGATCGTGCTCGTGGCGCACATACACCTTGAGCAACATGCGCCCCTGCGCGGGGTCGTAATGCGGGATCTGCTGCAGCAGGGTACGGATGTTGAGCAGCGTCTCGGCGGTCTGCTTGGCGGTATCGCCCAGATGCAGGGTCTCGAAACCGACGATGCTGGCGGTGCCGGAGATGAAGAAACAATCCTGCCCGCCCAGCGTCACCGACAGGGCGCGCACGAAGATCGGGCTCTTGGGCCCGAACTTGTCCGGGTAGTGGTAGGCGCTGACCTGGCGCGGATTCTCCACCGCACGGCCGGGATGCTTGCCCGCCATGAAATAGATGGTCAGCGATCCGCTGTTGCTGCCCAGCGCACTCGCCGCGGGAACATCTTCCTCGCCGATGCTGCGACCGTTTGCCACGAAGGCGGCATGCCGCCCGACGTTGAAGCCGCGATAGCGCTCGAGGCCGTTCTCGTCGTCGTTGATCTGCGGGAAGTAGTGCCAGACACGCAACAGATTGCGGTAGTTGAAGTGGTCGATGAACCCGAAGATGCGCATGTAGGCCTGTGACGCCAGCGACTCCAGCGTCTCGCCCGGGCGCTGTGGCAGCGTCAGGCTGGCGAACAGCACCTTGCCGTCGTGGCTGCCGCAGATGCCATCGTGCTCGCACGCGGTCACCGGGGCATCGCTGGCCCACACCTCGAAACTGCTGTGTTTGCCGCCCAGCACCGGGATGTCCACCCACAGCGGCGCGCACGCCGTCTGCGGCAAGGGCAGCGGCTGACCGAAACCGATCACGCTCAATACCTTGCCGCCGCAGCTTTCGAGATACGCGCCGACTTCACCGGCATCCAGATAGGCCAGACCGAATTGCGTGCCGCCACTTCCCATATCAGCCCGTCACACCGATATCCATGACCTGGATGGAGCGTTTGCGTTTGCGCCAGGCCATGAAGCTGGACTTCAGATGGACCAGCGAGCCGCCGTAGTACATCACCTTGAACATGAACAGCCACCAGGCATAGCGATGAGTGCGGTACACATCGCCGGTCAGGATGGAGATCAGCGCCTTCTTGATCTTGCTCTCGGTGCCTTTGAACATGAGCAGGTTGCGCATGGCCGGGGTGGTGATGCGGTAGATGAACCAGGAGAATATCCTGGGTCCTTCCATGATGGCTTTGTCGAATTCCTTCAGAGCCTGTTCCGCTTCCTGCGGCTTGCTCAGGCAGCGCTCGACCGCTTTGGCACCCGCGAAGGAGCTGGCCATCGCCAGGAACACGCCGGAGGAGAAGATCGGATCGATGAAGGCGAAGGCGTCGCCCAGCAGGATGTAGTTCTCGCCGGAGGAACGCTCGGACAGGTAGGAGAAGTTGCCGGTCGCCGTCACCGGCGTTTCCAGTTTGGCATTCTTCATGCGCTCCATCAGCGCCGGACACATGGCGATGGTATCCATGAAGAACTGCGTCATGTCGGTCTTGCGCGTCTTCATGTAATACGGCCAGCAGGTCGCGCCGATGCTGGTGTTGCCGTCGGGCAGCGGGATGAACCAGAACCAGCCGTGGTCGAACCAGAACAGGCTGATGTTGCCTTCCACTTCGCCCTCCAGACGTTTCACGCCGGAGAAATGGCCGAACATGGCCGCGCTGTTGTGCTTCTTGTTGCGGTGCTTCATGCCGAAGTGGTTGGACAGGAAGGTGTCGCGGCCGGAGGCATCCACCACGAATTTGGCGCGGATGCGCTGCGTCTGCCCGTCCTTGTCCATCGTGTCCACCAGCGCTTCCGCGCCCGGCTGGAACTTGATGTCGGTGACCTTGCATTGCTCGACCACGCGCGCGCCCTTGGCGGCGGCGTTCTTGAACATGACCTCGTCGAACTGGTCGCGGCGCACCTGATAGGCGGAAGGCCAGGTGTTGTCGAGCGCGTCGTTGAAGTCGATCATCACCGGCGCCGGATGCCAGGGCGAAACGAACTCCGCCCCCAGCTTCACGATACCGATGCGCTTGATCTCGTCCAGCAGGCCGAGTTCTTCGAACATCGGCATGTTCATCGGCAGCAGCGACTCGCCGATATGGAAACGCGGGTGTTTGTCTTTTTCCAGCATCAGCACATCGCGCCCGCCCTGTGCCAGCAGCGCGGCGATGGTGGAACCGGCCGGACCGCCACCGATCACCAGTACTTCACACGAACTTTCTTGCCCGACCATGATCACTCCTTAAGCTTGCGGCCGCCGCTAAAAATCCAAACATCGTCGCAACACTGCGTTGCTCATGACTTTGAATCTTTGCGATGGCCTTATTGTGCAGGGTTGGCGCTATTCGGCCTTGTTGACTTCGATGCGGGTCAACAATTGATCCCCCCCTGAATTGAGGGTCAAGATCCCCTCTCCCTTGTACGAATATTGAATGACCCAGCGATCCGGTCCGAAATAGAACGGGATGGCATTCTTGCCTGTGGGGTGCTGCCATTGTTTGGTCGGTGGTCCGATCAGCTTCTCGACCTGCGGCAGGGTCATGCCGATCTTCAGCTTGGCGAACTTGCTGCCCGGCGCGGGTTTGCCGACGATGGCGCCTTCGGGGGCTGCCTCTTTCTTGGCGCTTTCCTTGGCGGGAGCGGTTTTGCTGGTGCTTTCAGGCTCGGTTGTTGCAGCCTGGCGTGTCGCGCAGGCGGTCAGTGAAGCGGCGGTGATGACGATGAGGAACAGATTGATGTGTTTCATTTCAGTCTCCTTGCTTAAGCCACGCCGGGCGGCGCTGTCGATTTCCCATATTCGACGGGCATCTTAACCGAGCCCCCAGTACCGGGCAACCAAAGGCGTGGCATTCAGCCATCATTCCTGACTATTAAGATTGCAGAAAAGATCAGGCTCAGCACCGCACCGGCCGCCACGGTCGAACCGATGGCGCTGAGCACCGAAGATTGCGAGAACGACAACAGGCCGAAACCCAGCACCGTGGAAGCATTGGCGAACAGCAGCGAAGTGACGGTACGCTCGCGATCCTGCGCCGAAGTGCAGCGATGATCGAAGAACAGCGCGTAGTTGGAGCCAACCGCCACCACCAGCAGCAATCCGATCAGATGGAAGATGGACAGGGTATGCCCGCTGAGCACCAGCCCGGCGGTCACCGCGACGACTGCCGCCACCAGCGGCAGCGACACTTCCAGTACACGGCGGAGCGAGCGCAGGCTGACGAACAGCAGCACGACGATGGCCAGCGCACCGAGCAGCGCATTCTTGCTCGCCTCGTGGCGGTAATCGCGGAACATCTGTTCGGACTCCTGCTTCATGTCGAGCAGCACGAACGCGGTCCCGGTGGCGCGGCGTAAGCCCTGCTCTATCCCCCGCGCATCCTTAACCCCGCGCAGCGGCAGCATCACCGACCAGCCG
>Ga0265297_10012629_pt1 | contig 10102 bp, 13 predicted proteins | sample Munlanlwell13791_FD_192502 | JGI IMG/M metagenome (GOLD analysis project Ga0265297, IMG submission 192502) | Leachate microbial communities from a municipal landfill in Southern Ontario, Canada - Leachate well 137-91 | ecosystem: Engineered > Solid waste > Landfill > Unclassified | place...
TAAAAAACTTCGCCTGAGCCCAATCTATAGGGTGTAAAAAATTTGCTCCAATCTCTTCCCCTATCTTCATTCAGCACGAGACACATCTCAACATCGCTGTTATTTTTAATATAAATCCAGACACTTCTATTGCGTAACAATTGTATTGCTTCAGGAAAAAGGGGTGAAAAATACTCAAAGGGTTTGCTGACAAGAACTTCAAATTGTATGAGCGGAGTTGAGGAATTTCGAAATGACACTATCTCAAACTTAGGTCTACGTTCGATCGAATAATCAACATCACAGCTGCTCAGAATTTCATCTTCGTTACCCGGCAGAATAAAATCCCAATTGCGGTTTTTCGGCCAGAGATGATAGAGACATCGATTTGCAAGCGTAACACGAAGTTTACCGATATTCGGATGACATTCCTTTTTCTTCCAGGGCAGATTAAAACCCATATGATCAAGCCTCGTAAGCTTCATACCTTGCAACCGCCTTCTGACCGCACCAACCGATATCGATTGATAAACATAGGGACTATTCCAAATTTTATGGGTTGAATTTTTTATCGGTACTACCTCGATTTGATCCCCAAGAGAAAAAGCGGCCGAGGCTTCGCTCGCATCAGCAAACCGTAACGACAAATGAGGATAATGGGACAGTGTTACCGGAGAAAAATTTACTCTATCCACGCTGATTTCACCTATTTCCGCGAACAAATCCAGGAACTCTTCTTTAAAAGTAGAATCGGTTATAGGGAGATTGATTTCAATGTGTTTAAGATAATCTATCACAGAAAATACCCTTATGAAGTCCGCGCTATCGCAACAAACATCTATCGATTTTTACTAATCTTGCCCGGATAAGTCCGTGATACTTTTTAGCTGACCGGACTTAGAATGATCTGCAGATTTTAGAAATAAAATGACTTTAAATTATTTCCCTCAGTTCGCTCTTTTTGAATGTTAATAATACTCTTACCCGTTTATGCTCTCTTTATAGGTTTAATGTAAGTATACTCTAATTTAGCCAGTATGTTTACGCTAGGCTTGTCGCATTAGTTTACCTATTAGATATCTAAGGAGAATATTCATGGAAACAAAAAGCTATAACAACTGCAACCGTTTAATTATGCCTGCGGGACTTAATTTTAGGCCGTTCAGTAGCGGATCTACACCGAACGAAAAGCCTAAACAGAACAAAAAACGAAGCGATTATGAAGAGAGCAAATCGGACGGAAATCAGCATATTATCGAAGCGGAAGATGAGTCGGGTACTGTCGGAGATAATGCTACCGAGGGGGCTGATATCGATGAGAGTGTGATTCCGAGTAGCGCATCGCAATATACGTTCGACAATTCGACATAGAACTCTATCCTTAAAAGCCGAAGGTTGGTAAAGCTCAGATATTTTTCAAGGAAGATTAAAGGTATTTTATCTTTAATTCGTCGAGTGTTCGGTGATACTGCTCATGCTTACCTTTGCCGATCTTTTCATTCTCAATTTTTTCAAAGGCCTCATTCAGCGAATCGTTTTCTGTATCAGTCAACAGATTTTCCATCAGTAAAAATGCGCTTTCTTCTTTTTGAATATGCGCGTTTAGGAGGTCAATATATTTCCGGGAGCTTTCGATAAAGTCGGTCGTATTTCCATTTCTAAATTGATCCGTTGCGTTTCTCATCGCTTCCAGAAACTTCCTTCCCTGCACGTGTTCGTCCAGCAACTCCTCGACCTTTTCATATTCCATTGAGGTCATGCGATTAGCAATAAGCGGAAAGAGAGACTCTTCTTCTTTCGCATGATGACAGGCATCGGCAAAACCGGAAAAGAAATCGGCCATCCCTTTCGCATCATTTAACTCGAGCTCTTTACCGGCTTCCATAAGATCAGTCATCCGCTGGAGGATAAGTAACGCCTGCGATATCCCCTCATGTTCCTCCCGAAGTGTTTGTATTGGATTCATAGTTTCTCCTTGCCGTTTTAATAACCGTTTCTATTACGCCATAAAGAATGTTTCGGTGTCTGTAATTTATTCTATATTATTCCGAAACGGATTAGATATAAATGTTGAATTGATGAATTTCTTGTCCTGCTAAGTCCGCTCTTATCGGATTACCTGTTACCAAGAGTAAGAATAGAGAGAGGCTTTTATTGACCGGATAATTTCGTTGGCACGTTTAAAGGCTGTCTGACCGGATTCTTTATGATTGAAGCTTACTCCCCGCAAGATAAACCGCCGGATTTGAGTCTCCGTTTTTTCCATGAGCATTTTCGCCCAATATTCGTCCGGAGCTTTTTCTGCCCAGAGTTTTCTCGGTCCCTCCATTCCACCCTCCGCGAGATACCAGTCTTTAATATATTGAAACCCGCTCGAAAAAAGGAGAAACCCCAAAGGTGTCGCGCAAGGAGGGATATGCAAATCGAGCTCTTTATGGGTTTCAAGCAGTATCGGATAATCCTTTTCATACGAAACCATAAGGTGGCCACCGGGCGGAATCAAACGACTGAGCTTTTTAAAAAGAATTCTGTCTAAACCATGTTCATGAAGGCTGATTTCCTTGCCTCCGAGTCTTAAGATTTCATGATAAGTACAATCAAACCACGGCTCAATACCCTTACCGCCGACGCTATAAATTCCTTCAACCACCGGTCGTAGAGATTGATTACCTTTTTTATCTTTTAAGTAGAGGCTAACCCCCCGCCATCCGCTTTGTTTTAGTTGTTTTACGGTACCGACATGGAGAGTAAATGTACCAATCGGCTGGTCGTGGAATATGGTGGTAATAGAGTTTATGGTTTCCATCACTATAATAGTATCAGATTTCCGTTTATGTTACCTACTATTTTTTCACTAATAGTTACTGTCTATCATTTCTCGCAAAGAAAATTATTAAGCTGCTTCATACCAAACGAGAGTATATTCATAGGAATTTTTTAATGGGGCATTGGTGCTGATCGTAAATTGGTTTATTAATCGCTGATTCTGCAGATAGCTCATCGCCCCCTGCCATATCCCCTCATAATATTCGGGAGGATAAGGCGCTCCGGTAAGCGTAACAACGAGCGAAGATGAGCTTTGGCTTTCTGCATTAATATCGATCCCTGTTGTCACCGACATTAGTAATAACTGCAGTGTTTTTGCAAGTTTATTAACATCCGTACCAAAAAGTGACATCAGTGTTTTACCGAATGCACTACCGGTAAAAACGGTAAAACTAAGCTTCCCCAACTCCCGATAGTTTTTAAGGTTGATTTCTCCGAAAAGCACTTCGAGCGCTGCTTCATTAAGACGAATCTCTTCCTCAAGCGGGTAATTCGTAAAGCTGCCGTAGGTAATTTTACCGAGCTTTTTTCGCAAATCATCTAAGCCCGAGGGTCCTTTTTGCTGTTTTATAACTTCAACGACATTGTGCAAAAACATTCCTTTAACGGTTGCTTCCATAATAAAACCTCTTGGCAGTTTAGACTATTTAGATGCTCACACTCGTTTATACCTGGTTATTGGGCGGTTGCAAATTCCCAGCTCAAATCATACTCATACGTGCCTGTTTTTATTGTCCGGCTGACGATTTTACCGTCTTTTATAGCATTGCTCTGTTTAAAATATTCGAGCGCACCAAACCAAACTCCTTCGTAATATTCAATCGGATACGGAATATTCGCCAGCATAATTGTAACTGAGGTAGGACTGGTTTCTTTCGCAGTTATTTCAAATCCATCGGAAACCGTATTTAAAACGTCCGCAACTTTCAGCGCCAGACGTAAGATATCGTTTTTAAAAAGAGACATCATCGTTTTGCCGATAACGCTGCCGACATACAGGTCCCATTGGAGTGTTCCGAATTCGCGATAATGCTCGTTTGATACTCCTCCATAGAGCAATTTCATTGCTGCGTGCTGGAGGCGAACTTCTTCATCCAGAGGATAGTTTTTAATGCCGTAATAATGTATCGCGCCTATATCATTTTTTAATGCTGCTAACCCCTCCGGTCCTTTTTCGCGCATAACCGAATCGACGATATTTTTTAAGAACATCCCTTTGACAGTTTTTTCCATATAATTATTGTACTATGCTTTCGAATCCTTTACGATGCGCTCTTTTCCGACAACCCGAATCTCGCCATTTTCAAAAAGGATATGCTCGCCATCCTTTAATAGGTAAAGCGCGTTTCCTCGGTAATTCGCTTGTATTAAATCAAGTTTAGACTCATCATAATGAGGATAGATATCAAAATTGACAAGATCGAGGCCCGGAATTGAAACGGCCCCTCGTACCCTTTCTTCTAAATACCATTCGCCGGCGTCGAGCTCTTTTGCCGTTATCATACTGCCCGCACTTGAGCCGAGATACAGACTGTGTTTTAAAAATTCGGGTAGCATCTCTTCGAGATGTGTCCGGCCGATCCAATACAGTAAATACCCGCAGTATCCCCCCGCCATCCAGATAATGTCTTTGCCACGCAATACCTGATCAAGTCCGCCATTACCGTATTCCTCAAGCTGCACAAGAGTTATCTGCGCACCTAATTTTTGCACCATTTCCCAAGAGCCACCCGCTTTCCACGACCCCCATCCCTCGCCATTAGCCGCCGTCGGGATATAGGCAATCGACTTACCGGAAAACCCTCCGACATAGTCTTTTAAGGAGCTTACCGTTAACGGATTTTTTCCTTCGGAGGCAAGAAATAATCGCATATCGTTTAGTCTTTCTTATTAATTGGATTCGCCTGTAGACTGAGCACCAGTATAAGCAATAATACATTAAGCAATATGGCAACGAGACACCTAAAACATAGCGTTTTTAGAATAAATACCTGTATATATAAAAGGTACAGGGAAAATAGCATCGCTGTAACGGACGCAATTCGCACTAACCAAAGGAGTCCCTTTGTCAGTAGTTTCGGTAAAAATAATACACACAGTCCTATTGCCACCAGCATGCCGTAATAAAAAATCCCAAACAGTTCATTTTTTATGCCCAGCGTAGATCCATACAGCGACATTACCACAGCCTGGCATCCCGATCCGACAACACAAACAATAGGACTCGCTGACCGAAGAGACTCTACATACTGCCCGTACAGTTGCCCGGCATTTGCTAAACCAACCGTGGCTATTGCGATTATAAATATGACCTGTCTTTTCATTTACAACAACCCCTGTCGTGAGCATAACGCTTCATAACTGATTTCGTTCGTTAACCGACTACCCTTAGTTTTTTATATCAACACTACCGAAAATCGCGGATCCTCGTATTTTTAATACCGGCCCCTCTTTCGAGGCGGATGTTTTATATGCGTTATTCCATCCCCCCAAAACTGCTCCACCTTCCGGTTTTATGTTCATATCTTCAGGAACGTAGATTTCTACCCCACCAAACGTAGCATTTACTGACAAATCAGCGCCTTCGGGAGATAACTTTGCCTCACGGAGATCGAGCTTAAAACTTGCGAACGTGGCGTCCACCGAGCCACCTTTAAAGCTTTTCGATTCGACCTTGTGCTTAATTTCACTGAAAAGCCCGCTCTCATGAACCGAATCCTCATCACTGACGCCTGACATGCCGGAAAAGTGATGAGTTTCATTTTGACGGAGAAGCATACGTGCGCCAAAATAAATAAGAATCAACGGCCAGAAGAGGGACCAAAAGCTGAGGTTAAATGTTTGCGAAAGAAACAGCAGGACTCCAACTCCTAAAAATGTTAATCCTACACCGATTCTGTTCCGTCCGAGAAACAAAATGCCGATGATGGCAAAAAATAACGGCCAAAGAAGGTTTATCACATCTCCAAACGTTATACCGAATGCACGGAGAAAACCGGTTTGGTCAATAAGAAATCCCACTCCTAAAAAAACTAACAACAGTCCGAATAGTAGCTTTCCCTCATTTTTTTCCATAGATAACTCCTTTTTATTTATTGATTGAGTTCAAAATTACCGACACCGACATCAACCGTAATGGTAACTTTTGTGTCAGCAGTTTCATAATTGTCTGAGCTTAGCGTTGCTTGCTCCGATCCCATTTTCCCAACCGTGTCACCGTTAATCTTTATAGTTCCCAGTCCGACTTTATAAACGAGACGATATCCGACATTATCCGGCAGAGTAACCGTTGCATTACCCGCGCCGGCTTTTATATTCATAGCAGAAGGCAGAGATACCCGGGAGAATGTTAAGTCGAGATTTCCCGCACCAACCTGCGCAGATAGATTCTTTATCTCCACAACATCCAAATCAACTTCACCGCTACCGGCTCCCAAATCAAGCGTAATGTCCGTCGGTAAAGTCGGCTGGCCGAGTGTAAAGTCATATTCCATTTTTGAAGGAATACTCAGCACGTTGGAATGTTTCTCTTGTTCAAACCCGATAAGCAGCGCTCCGCCCGTTGCCTCCTTTGTTACTACCGGCTCTCCGTACCGTTCATAGTATTGGGCATTTACCGCGAGAAAATCCGTATCCGAGCTATCGATTACACGAAACTCCGCCGCGCCGATATTCAGGTTGAGAGTTCGTGTCGTTATATCGGCAAACTCGTCGGCATTTACGATAATTTCAGAGGTAATCCGATCACCGTTTCCGGCTCTTGAGAGAACAAGATTTTTAAGAGAATCAGGCAATCGAACATTCCAGCGTTCGAGTAGCTCTGCATTTGTCGAGGCGATACTCAGCAAACCTACCGTAACAAATAGTACCAAAGCAATAATACCGATAAAGGTGCCTGATAGTGCGGAAGATCCGAAAATTATTTGTAAACCCAGAAGAATCAAAAATACCGGCCAGAACCGCCAAATAACCGACCAAACATCCCATGAAACGAGACCCGTTGTATTCAGTAAAAACATCAAACCCAAGAAAATAAGAAACAGAGCCCAAATTAGACCGCCCGATCGCTCCCGTTTTTCATAATGCATCTCATCAATTTTCCGGTTAACTTTCTCGTGAACTTCATTGCTGATTTGCTCAGCTGCGGTTGCCTGTTTTACTTTCACAACCTTGTCAACTTCAGCAGAATGTGCTTGATTTTCATCCTTTGCGCCGTGTTTTTCAGACATAGCAAACCTCACTTTCGTTCTATGATTATCTATTATTACTAACCAATGGTTATTTAATACTATCATAGCCAAATGCCTATGAGAAGTATCGCATCTCACGACTATCTTTGCTTCAGAAACATCTCAACTGATGTACTCTACGCCTTTTATATTACGGGATACTTACCTAACCCTTATTTTTTATTTACATACATCAACTACACTAAATTGTTATCGAAATAGTTAAAGGAGGTGCACCATGGCATATTGGACATGCCCCGTATGCGGTTATTCAGCCTCTGATGGCGATGAAAAGAAAAATCACCTCGGACAAATGACTGACGAACGCCATCGCGAAATCGTTGAACAATCAGTTAAAAATACCGCTGATAATATCGGAGAAAAAATTGAGAATGCAGCCGAAAATATCGGGAAAAAAGTGGACGATGTGGTGAAATAATATTCGCTTAAATAAAGGAAGTCCACTTTCGTGCTAAAGATATGTAGTAATTTATATGTGAAGGGTGGTGTTGAAATCATGATAAAAAAAGACGCACAAACACGCAACGCTATGCATGAAGATCTGTTTGATGAGGGTAATCGGGGGGAGACAGAAAATCGATCAGGAGGTATACATAATCCATCGGATAGTACCGGATCGACAACTATTATGAATCCGGGCGATGACTATAAGAGTAGCGGATCTGCGGGCAATATGGGCGGAGAGAATTCGGGTTCTGGAAAAATGGGTGGCGATACGAGCGATAGACAAAAGCCCTCGGATGAGGATATGCGTAAAGATGAAATATAGTCTCTATTGCATACCTCTACGGCTCACCTGATAGTATACCTGATAATCCCAGACGAACCCTTTCGGCATGAAGGAATATTCGCTTCTACGGCGGTTTTTTAATCAAAAGAGTATACGATATTACTTCGGCTTAGTGTTGATTTCTATTATAAGTCCATCCGCTGACCGGGCACTGATTTTCCATCCATGGGCTTCGATAATTTCCTGCACGATCGCAAGTCCTAAACCTAAACCACCGGTTTTTCGATTCCGTGATTTTTCGACCCGATAGAAACGCTCAAAAATATAGGGTAGATGCTCCTCATCAACACCGATACCATCATCAGCCACGATAACTTTCCCAAGTTCCGTACTGAAGGTTATCTTTTTCCCTTTCGAATAACGAACGCTGTTATTGATCAGGTTGGCGAATACCTGCCCGATAAGCGTTTTATCGGCATTGATACTAAAATCAAAAGGTATTTTATTAACAAGCTCTATTCCTGATTTTTCGAGATTCTTTTTTTCGCTCTCTGATATATCAGATACCTGATCATGAAGTAAGAAATCTTCTCGCTGAAGCATATAGCCCCTACTCCGTAACCGGCTGAATTCCTGTAAACGATCGACAACATCATTTAAACGGACAACTTGGTCAATCAGCAGCTTGGCCCGCCTCTCATCCATCGTAAAAATTCCATCCCGTACTGCCTCCAATTGGGTTAATAAGCTTGTCAGGGGAGTTTTTAATTCATGCGACGTGTCGGATATGAGGTCTTTACGAAGCGTTTCAACGCGCGCCAGTTCGCCCGAAAGTCGGTTAAACTCCTCGATTACTTCATCAAATTCCAGGGTGCCTGTCATGCCGAGCGAGGTTTGATAATCGTTTTTCCGCAATCGATCCATCCCCCGCCGAAGCTGACCAAGGGGCGCGTTTACGATTTTTGAGGTGACAAAACCCATCAGTATCGATAATCCCAATGCTAAAACAGATACCCACAATAACGACGACTGAAGGTTAGAGGTAAATACCTCATTTAACGGCTTCGGTCGCGGTGCTCCCTGAAAATCAAAATGGAGAATGTCATACGGTAGCCCCGGATATTCAAAAACACGGATACTACCGCGCGGTTCGAGGGGTAGTGTTTGCACGACAGAAATAAAACTTTCCTGACTCTTATTGACGACTGCAATATAAAGGATTCCAAATAAAATCAGGCACATTAAGGTAACGGCCAGCGCTATCTGAAAGCCGATTTTGTTAAATAACCGACGAATTGTTTTACTGCCGCGATCCATATATGATTGTATTATCTCGGTTTCATCAGTCATAACTATATTCCCCTACGCCATTTTCTCCACAAACTTATACCCTTTCCCGATAACTGTTTCTATATATCGCGGTTGCAAGGGGTTATCTCCCAGCGCTTTTCGTATGGCTTTTATATGGGCATCTATTGTCCGATCGAATATGTCTTTTACAAAATCCGAATCATATGCGCGGTCAAGCAACATCTCCCGGGTAAAAACCTTCCCCCGTTCCCGAGCTAATAAATAGAGGATATTAAACTGCGTCGTCGTTAGCGGGATGTGAATCTCATTTCGGACAACGGTCATATGTTCCGGATTGATAACAAGGTCTCCTGCCCTGATTTCTCCGTTACCGATCCGACGAACGAGCGTGTTAACCCGTGCCACGAGGACTGCCGGTGAAAAGGGTTTTTTAATATAATCATCAGCCCCGATTTCAAGACCTAATAATTCATCGATTTCTTCAACCCGCGCAGTTACCATAATAATCGGCAGCGTGGATGCTTCGCGGATTTTCCGGCAGACTTCAATCCCGTTTATTCCCGGAAGATTTAAATCTAATACCACCAGCCCAAAATGATCCCGAAAGAAAACTTCCATGGCTTCCGCACCATTTTCAACTTCGACAACATCATACCCTTCCCGCTCAAGGTAGGCTTTCTCTACTTCCCGTATGGCTTGCTCGTCTTCAACTAACAGTATTTTCATGGCCGTATTGTATCCTTATCAATTCGGAATCTCAACTCCCCCCTATCCAGCTTTTAAAACTTCAAGTGTTCCGTCTTTCATCTCGGCGGTATGGGTTGCATACTTTTTCACATATTCGGAATGGGTCACCAAAACAATGGTGATCTTCTTTTCCTATTTAATTCATGAAGTATCTCGATAATCTCAGTGCCCGTTTTGCTGTCTAAATTTCCGGTCGGCTCATCGGCGAGAATTATTTTCGGATTATTTATAAGCGACCGCGCGATCGCTACCCGCTGTT